>Ga0302324_100003975_pt1 | contig 33072 bp, 21 predicted proteins | sample Palsa_T0_1_FD_201949 | JGI IMG/M metagenome (GOLD analysis project Ga0302324, IMG submission 201949) | Peat permafrost microbial communities from Stordalen Mire near Abisko, Sweden - Palsa_T0_1 | ecosystem: Environmental > Terrestrial > Soil > Palsa > Peat permafrost | place: Sweden: Abisko... | reverse complement strand
CTTTTCAGCTTCGTTATGCCCGACTCGTACCCTATACGACTGGCAAACATTCTTGTTCTCCGGCTCAAAGGCGCTTTTCCAAGTCATTGTTTATCACAGGTTGGGCCTAAGTCCCGATTAGTCGGATAATCGGACATATGAAGTAGCGGCTTTACTTGTCCGGTTAACGCGTTAATCAGGACTTAGCCCTTTCGCGGATTGTGACTCGACCCAGGTTTGCATCCCACTAACATTCGTTTTAAACTCCCGTTCGTGTGGCGTCGTTTCCAGTCGTTAATGCTCTTCATCGTAGCTATCGGCTTTTTGGCATTTTCCGGAAGTGCTCAGGCGCAATCTGCGATTGGCTCCGATACGGATCAAACCGGAGTGTTCCTGGCCAAGTTGCACGACCCCGTCTATCCTCCGATCACTCGTGTCGCTGGAGTTTACGGGGACGTCCATTTAGCGCTTCGGATTCGGAAGAACGGAACTATTCAGTCGATCGAAGTCGTAAGTGGTCCCCCGCTGCTGCAACGGGCCGCGTTGGAAAGTCCTCAACAATCGCAGTTCGAATGCCGAGCATGCACCGGTGACGTGACGGCGTACTCGCTGGTTTACTCGTTTCAGTTTTCACACGAAGATTGCTGCAATTCCTCGAACGATCCTACAAAGGTGGAGGAATCGCAAAATCACATTTGGGTTACCGCTGCCCCTTTCTGCTTTTGCGACCCTTCTGGGACAACAACCCACAAAGTACGCTCTGTAAAGTGCTTGTACTTGTGGAAGTGTGCGGTGCGCTAGGATTCGGCCGGCACAATTAGCTTAGGGCTCCTAGCGCCTGGTAAGTCGCGTTACCGGACATCTGGTTTTGGCTCGATTTACTTGTCCGGCTTCGGCGTTAGTCTGGCTTTCGCGATTCGCTGGCCATTTTCAACGAAATTATCTCTCTCGCCGACGCGTATAGCATTCTAGAGATCGCCTTTGCCGAATTTTTTCGGAGGTCGCTATGAAACGAGAGCGTGCGTTAAAAGTCGTAATGGTGCTTGTAGGTTTGCTCTACACGGCGGCCATCTATCCGATCGTGATGGCGCTATGGCATCCGAATCCGTCGGACGACACGGGCGACACCATGATGATGAGTTTGTATTTCACATTGGGAATCTTTCTGTTGCTCGCGTCGCGCCGTCCTTCAGCGCATCGTGGGATTATCTCGTTTACGGCGTGGTCGAATTTTGCCCATGCCGTAGTTATGACGATTTTGGGGTTCTACATTCCGAAGCAGAAAACGGGATTTATAGCCGCCTCGGCCATTCTCGTTGTAATCGGTATCGCTCTGCTCGCGCTTGCCGCATCGACTCGCTTCGCTGACTCAATTCCGAGCCACACATAAACTGCTCTAACTCCTGGTTAGTCGGATTACCGGACAAGTCCTTTCCTAGTACTCACCTGTCCGGTTAACGCGTTAATCAAGACTCGTGCGAGTTCGTTATTCTTCTGTAAACTGTCCGTGAGTACAGTATTCCCCTTCACATTCCTATGGCATCGTTGTTGTGTCATGAAAGTCGCGTACGCTATTTCGTTTGAAGACTACCTCACTGTCCAGCGGCCATTTGTCGCTCGGCCCGGTCACAACGCTGGTTTCAAGGGAGTGTTGGTCGCCTGCTTATTGATGGTCTCGCTCGGATTTCTTTGCATTTTCCGCGGGTTGGGAATTTCAACAGGTTGTTTCCTAATAGGCTTGGGAATCTGCTCCGCCGCAGTTGCTTATCTCTTTGACAAGCAGTCTGTGGGTAAGAGTAAGGAAAAACATGCTAGGAGTTGCGTTGTTGCCTATCAGCGAATGCATTGCCGCGATCACAGAGTTTTGGAGCTCGATCAGAATGGGTTCACTGTGAGTTGCAAATGTGGCTCTGTGACGCGCCCGTGGCCCGAGCTGGTGCGACTCTCGGAAAACAAGTCCCTCTTTATCGTTGGTACCAAGACGGACGGACAACTCGTTCCCAAGGCAGCTTTCCCGTCGGAAGGCGCGATCACGGAGTTTCGTGCGCTGTGTCTCGAAAGACTCAATGCTGATCGCCCGATCACTTCCAGGTCCATCAAATTCTCGTATATACCGCAAGACTTTCGAAACGCTCGTCTCCTTCACCTGTTCAATGGGGGCGGTTGGCGCCACTTAGCGAAAACATTGGCGACCTTCTGCATTTCAGCCTACGGAGTCTATGTAATCTGGCGTTATGTTAACCCGCACGGTGATCCGGCCATCCTCTGCGGATTGATCGGGCTTTTGCTGGGAGTTCCACTCTTGCGTGGGGTGCGCTCAACAAGAAGACACTACTTAGGAGCACAACGAGTCCACTTCAGCGAGCAAGGGCTCCATCTTGAGGACACGGGCACTGTTGCACGAAATGCATGGACGGAGTTCATTGGCTATCTTGAGGACGAGCATGCCTTCCTTCTCTACTACCATCCTCGCCTGTACAGAATCATTCCAAGAAGAGCGTTCGATGGTTGGGAGGCGGAGTTTCGCAGCCTGCTTGAAGCAAAACTCAGAAAATACAACTACAAACGGGAAGCGGTGTTACCAACAGAACCCGGTTCCGTGCCACAGAGCAATCTTTCGAAGTAACACGTCTGGTCTTATCTGTTGCTTGAGATTTGTTCTGCTCCATACGGTTGACCAGTTCGCCTGCTCAAATTCCGTGCCCATGTGATATTCCTCAAGGCTCACTTATCCTTAAAGCTGCCTTGAGACGATTTGTTTTGACATGGAGCAGGCATGAACCCGTTTTCCTTCCTAGTCATCATAGGCGGCCTTTTCCTCCTGACAAATGCGATTCGCGGGACTAAACCTGCCTCAACTGCGCTCTGGGGCAAGGATGCGTCGGGCAAACCAATAAAGGCTAGAGAACGTATCTCCTGGGCCATTCTGGGTGCTGGGCTCATCCTTCTTGGTGCTCTCCAAATAATAAGCCATCGTTCAAACTAAGGAAAAATCCCTTCTCAGGTCCTGATAAGTCAAACCCACAGCAAGGCCGCTTAGGAGGTCCAGTTGTATTGATCAGATCGGACTTACGCGGTAGCAGTTCGTTCGCGACTTCTGTCTGTTGCTTCCCCGAGCCAATAGTTGACTAATTCCTCTATCTTTATCAGAAAGAAGCGGGGTTCATACTTCAGATCCGGAGTGTTCAGCTCGGAAATTACTTCCTTATTCACTTTTCGGGCAACTTCCATAAAACGAACTTTGCGATCGCGAAGATTTACGCGCCAAGCCTGCAATTGCCTCACCCTACGCCAGAACTCTAACTCTTCTAAGGAGGTTTTGTCAGACCGTTCGCACTCCACGAACAGATCTCGTGCGGCGTCCATGTGTTCCAAAGTACGCAGGAACCCAGCGTATAGAGTTTCTGCAGTGACAGCGACCGGCGCTGGTCCTGTTAGATTAAGCGCTAGTAAGATCTGATCAGGAGCCACCTTCGACTTCTCTTCCCCTGTGAGAGCAACCCAAAAAGCTTCTGAAGCAAAATTTAGGGTCGTGCTAAATCCTTGAGCGAGCGAATCTCTGGCAAAACCACTTCCCAAAACAAAAGCAGTACGAAACGCCGTTCCGAGCCTACCTTGTTCTCGGAAATCTGCCGTCATATCAGGAAAGAAATCCCCTTTGATGGCTCGTCGGAGAATCGGTTCAAGCTCTGGAAAAAGATTGCGGATCAGCGAATCGTCCATCAGTTTTTTGGGGAAAATGGTCTGATAGTGTTCTTTTAAGAGTTGCGTAGCATGCTGTCGATGAAAATAGCCAACTTGAACGCCCAAATACATCCACCCAAATATCTCAAAAAGAGCGCCTTGAAGCTGAGCTCCCCGTCGCCGGCTCCCGCTAGGCCGCGTCTCTCTCATCGCATCGTTAATCTCGGGCAATAGAAACTCCGTAACGAGAAAATTTAGATTAAGCGCTTGAAGCTCTTCGTCTCGGTTCATATCGGACAATCTCCAGTGGGTATTGGTATCCCATTTTTGGCTTACAAACCGAAAGATGATCTTGTCCTTTCACAAACGTCGGCGGCGGATCGTGTTTATACTCTCCAAGATAAACGATTCGATCTGCATCTCCGAATACTGACTTGGCGTAGAGGGCATCCATCCATCCAAACGCATTTGCAAAATATTCGGTGTCTTCTTTTATGCTCTGAAGGACAGGGGAGCCTTTCTGCAGGTCAACATACGCTGCCATATAGTTGAGTATGGGATTAAGAAAACTCCCTATCTTTGAGAGGTGGAAGAGAAGTCCCGTCCAACCTGAGCAGCTTGCGCCAAGATAAGCAGGAGCAAATAGAACAACAGAGGCTGACAGGATCGGGGCGGTTGTCAAAAGCAAATCGATGTCACTTTGCTCACGTTGAGCGGGAAGACGTTGCTCTTCTCTGAGGAGCTTTATCTTCTCTATGATGGCTCTTCGGATTAGAACCGCACCCTCTGAATGACCAACGAGAACCAAGTGCTTATACTTAACAGATCCTGGCCTGACGTGTATGTCCTTGATGTGCTTGATCTCCTGGACTGCTACGGAAGAATTTCCATCAAGTGTGAATAATCTCGGGTCTGGTATTGGGAATGTGGCTTCGACAAAAGACAGTAGATGATGAGCGGTTACCGCGATGGGTTTCGTCACACTATCGTACTGGAAGAAGAAAACGTCAGAGTCCTTCCACCATTTATAATCATCGGCGCGCTCGTCGATTAGTCGATGGAAATCGCGCCAGGTCTTCTGAGCGCTCCCACCGAATCCATGCACAAAGATAATCGCTGTATCTGTTGAGGCTTCCTGAGAAAGAAGCGCGTGCGACCCCGGGCTGTCGGGGAAGGGTTGTAAGCAGTGTGTCGGGAACATGATGTGCGTAAACCTTTCAATCGCGTCGATAAGTGCGATGTGTTTACCATAATGACATACAAATGTCTATGCCTCAGTAGTCATATGAAGGTCGTCGCTGGGTAAGAAAACAATTGCTAGGTCATCGGTCCAGCCGTGCTTGTAGTGCCGGGCAGTCACCTGTTGCTCGTGCTAGCTGGATTCATGTTCAGTCTGTTTTTTGGTTTGGGCGTTCCCTCAAGGTCTTTAACGTCACTGATCGTTCATTCAGATTGCAAGTAGGGCCGAGATGTGTGCGGATTGTAATTTCGAGCGCTGAGACTGAATAGCTTAGACGAATGATGGCGATCGATTAAGGGTGAAATGGATCTTTTTTGTCCTCTGATTGCGACTTCCTTTCCTGGTCAACTAAATCAACCAAATGTGTGAAAGCTTTGACAACATTCTTGCGGACGTAGGGGTCTGGCAAGAAGCTTCTGATGACTAACTCATGAGAAGGTTCTGCCTCTATTGTTTTTGAGGTTCCACGATGTTTCCAGACCACTTCGACGCAGCTTTCATTCTTGCAAGGCAGAACGAAACTCGATTGTGCGGAAATCGAAGCTACATCAATTGATAGAACCGGAATTGATTTTGTGATTTGAAGCTCTTCGCCGTTTCTCCCCGACCAATATTCAAAGCCAAGGATTAGGTTATCGGGAGAAAGGACCAAGCTACCCCGGTGCTCCTCCAGATCTCCTTGTGTAAGCCTGCAATTAATGTAGTCAATTGTTTGTTGAAGCGTAACGGTGGGCTTCGTCGGTTCCTGGGAGCCAACTGCGGACGCGACAATTAAGGATGTTGAGAACAGAAGAGAAGTCCAAGTCGCTTTTCTCATTCACATCCTCCCATTTCCATCCCTCACCGGCGCCTATTACGAACAATTTGGTAAGCGACATCCAGGGGGAACGGCTGGCATAACTTGCCCACTCATGTCGATATATTGACTCCCGAACCATCCCATCAGCCTCTCGTGGTCTTGTCGCACTTGAATTGCAGACCTCCCTTGCTGCCCAAGATCTTCAAAATGATGAGCCGATTCTTCATGCCCTTGAAATTTTTTGGATGGAACCAAGTCATACTTAATAAAGAGCGTTTGCCCCAGGTCGGCTGCAGTGGGCACGATAGTGGCGTCGATAAATACGAGACTTTGACTATAGATTATGTCTGGCTTTCGCCGAACCCCGCGGATGCCGAGGCTATCTATCAATGGAAGCTCAACCACTGGATCAAACGGCTTCCAAGGTGTTTTCATTCGCGCGATCGTAGATTGCATGGTCGACAGCTCAAAGAGTTTTAGCGAATCCATGCGAACGCGTGTATTTACGTGATGCTCAGATACCCGTGAAGCGAGATCGTCATTCGGCTGTGCCTGAGCGGCACTCGCCGAGAGCATCTCGGCACCGTTCTCATTTGACATCACATCGATGTCTAGTTCAGCGCCAGACGCGCTTGATAGGGTGTATGCAGTAGCTGTAACGCTAAGTCCCTTGCCTAATTTGGCGGTAACCTGAAGTGGCGAAGCAGCTTTGTATGCGGCTACAGCGGCGACAATGGAGGACACTGTACCGGCCAGCATAGCGGCATGCGCCACTGTCTCCGCTCCTTGTCCGCCAGAACCACCGGCTGAACCGCCACTGGAACCACCGCTAGAACCTCCAGAACTGCCACTGGAACCTCCAGAACTGCCTCCTGAAGATCCTGAGCCGCCTGATAACAGCGCGCTGGCAAAGTCCTCAAGTTTCATCGTTGGATTCTGCGGGAAATAGTTTTGGGACTGAGTTTCGACAATAGCCTGATTGCCCGCAATAACCTTGACGGTCACCAATCCTCCTGAACCATACGAGAGGTGCTTGTCCTTCTCGAAGCCATTAGTAAGACTGTGGAGAAGATCTTGCTGTAGGACCGTCATGTCCCAATTGAACGCGTCTACGATCGGGATCAATGCCGCGTCCAATTTGGCCGCTGCCTGCGGATAAGCCCAAGGCTCAAAATCATTCGGATACTCCACCAGCATCTTGTTTTGAAACAAAAAATCCGCCAAAGCTGCTCGAAACTGCCCCAGAAAACTAGTGGAGGCATTTTCTTGTCGAGCAAGAAGCAGCCCTAACTCATGACGAACGCATTCGAGAGCCAGATATCGAGGCGGAGTAAATCTATCGTCAACAGCCGGTTCAGCCGGAAAACGGTTAGCCTGTTTCCTGTAGAACTTCTGGTCAGCGACTTGGCATTGCTCATCGGAGTTTAGAAGCAGCTCATCGTCAGTGGGAGGTTGAGCCGGAGTTCGATGCTCAATTCTATCGAGAACCGCGACAGCGGTAGCTCTTGGGTCTCGGCTTGCCGCCAGAGTTATCAACATATAAACCAGATGCGGAGGCAACGGTTTGAACAGGGTCTCGTAACCTAGACCGTACCCTGGAGCGTTCTCTAATCTCCGTATACAGCAGCGGCCCGATGAATCAAGGCTTGTCGGACTAGTGAGATAATTGCTGAAATTTGCGTCTAGGAAACCAGGCTGCGACAGGCTGCTGGATAGGTATTTCCAACCGCGGAGAATTGACTCCTGGATGACGTCATTATATTGATTCGCTAGCCTTCGACTGCGAAGAACAATGCTCTCAAGGCTGCCAGATCCAGTTTCTTTATCGGATGATAATTGAAGGCCCCACGTATTCAGGGTTACCTGTGGCCTCGGCTGATCAATCATTGCGATCGCTTGCTGGGCGCGTGTCAGTGCTGTTGAGCCGTTGAAGGGAACGCTCAAGAGGACGCTGTCATTGTCTACGGCGGAGGCCTTTACGTCGGAAAATGCATTGTTGACTACACCAGCGACCGCAGTAGCGTTGTGGTTGTAGTACAAACGCATGGCAATGGAATCGACGTCCAAAGAAGGCGGATTGCCGGGCACTGCCAAGTCGTTGATGAGGACCTCCAACCGCTTGTGAAATTCCGGATCGTCTCTAGCTGGATCAATTCCAATCAGAATTCTTGTGTCGTCGACCGGTGCCATGCTAAGAATTCCATCCATCTGCCTCCCAATTGCGGTCACCACATCACATGCATGGCCCATTCCTCGAGGCAGCGGGAAAACCCGCAGAATCGGACTAGCGACGGCTAGTCGAGTTACTAGCTCTCGAAGGTCTCGCTCGAGTTGGGTTCGCTCGCGCACTTTGCCGGGATTCTTCGGGTCGGCCGAAGTATCAATTAGAAAGAGGACACTTGAATCGCCAATTGCGTTTACGCTCGTGACTCCAGGAATGTTGCTCGCGGCAATCTTTGCCGCGATGTCTGTGGCGTTTGATGTGCCTAGCGGCAGAGAAATCACAATTGGGCTTGATGCAAAGGTGTGCCGGGCTCGCGACAGTGCATTGACCGCGGTTTGGATCTCGTTCCTCGTGGTACCAACATTATCGCTTGTAACTTTTGAACCATCTAGCAAAAACACTAAATGCGAGTCGTCTACGACCAAAACGCTTGTTACAGCTGGAGGTGGGTTCGCAGCTAATTCCGCTGCTATCTCTGACGCATTGTTAAACCCGATCGGAAGTGTCACTCCATACGCTTTGAAGGCTGGCTGCTGTTTAGACGCTGTATCAGCGTCAGGCGCGGCGTTCGGCTTAATCACAGATGCTCCGACACCAGGTTGTACTTGTACCGTCAAAGTTTGGCCCTGCTGTGAGTTTCCCGTCTGAGAGGACGTTCCCGGCAGTATCTGTATTGTCACAGGTTGTGCCTGTGGTTGAGTTCCAGTTTGAGAAGAGGTCCCCTGGCTTGTCTGCGATTGTGTTCCCGGTTGCGGGGATGGGTTGCCGGGCGCAGTCGTGGCAGCAGGCTGTGCGCCAGGGGTTATCGGGGTAGCTAGACCAAAGGAACCAGCACAGGCCGTTGGAGTAGAGGGCGCCCCGCCGGACTGGCCAGCATTGCTAGAAGTCGGGCTTGTGGCGCTGGCTGATGTCGCAGAACTCGCTGCCGACTGGGTCGCAGAAGAGGGCGAAGCTGACGTTTGGGCAATAGTAGTACAAGGAGTAATTGCCACACCAAGTAAGACCGCGAAGTGTACGTAAACAGTTCTCATATAGTTTCTGCCGACATCTGATATCCCACTGTTAGTTAACTGTCAAGTTATTCGTAAATAAAGTTAGCTCGCACGGGGACCTCAATGAAAGCAGTTGGTTTCCGGCTGACCTGTCCTTCGCCGAGATGACCTAATCCGCAAAATGTGCCTCGTGCATTTTGCACTGGGCCATGAACTTGCCAAAGAAGTGGTGTCTCAATTGCCGCCTACTTTTTTGGTTTCTCGCTTCATACAAGTCTTTTTCACCGTGGATACCGAGGCGCCGAATGTTCCGAACAGATGCGAACGAAGTTTCCAACGAGATCATTACCAAGCATGAACGGAACGCCGCGGTTCGTATTGTAGGTCGAGGGTTCTTCAAGGATTTGCCTCCCCTGTGGCATCTTTCGCTGCCTGAACGTGCTTGACGCTTCCTAGCAGTTATGGTTAATGTACGTCACCATATTTAAACTACGGGTGAACGAGCGCTCCCAAACGATTGGGCAGCCGCGCAAGGCTGGATGAGTCGTGAAACCCAACACGGACGCAAAAAACATCGGCGAAATGATCTCGGCTGAATTGGTGGATATTGCGAATCGCCGAGGCGATGTCAATTTTGCGCCTTCCGAATCCTCGAAATGGGTCGAAGAGTGTCACCGGCAAAAACTCTTCGGAATTTGCCTGTCTGGTGGGGGCATCCGCAGCTCCACCTTTGCACTCGGCGTCCTACAAGGTTTGGCCGAGCGAGACTTGTTACCGAAGGCAGATTACCTGTCCACTGTCTCTGGGGGTGGATACATCGGATCTTGGTTGCAGGGAGTTCTCTACCGGCTAAACCTAGGACCTCGTGGCTTCGACGTGCTAAAGCCGCACGTAGAGGGCTCTCCCAGCAGTGATCCGATCTCGTTTTTGCGAAAGTACAGCGATTATCTGTCTCCTCGTGCTGGTTTGTCGCTGGATGGCTTCGTGATTCCTATTATTTGGCTTCGCAACACGCTCCTCAATCAAGTCATCATCGTGTCCGCGTTCCTTACCGTTTTCCTACTCATCCTCGTTCCAGCCTCAGGAGTCCGCTACGTGGCAAGTTCTGATAGCTATTGTCTGCCGCTAGTCTCTACAGTGGCGGCCGTATTTTGCGCAGCGATCGCCGTGTCGTTCATTGGCTACAATTTGTCTCGCATCGAACAGCGGCAGTTCGATGTGGGCGCGTCCCCAGCCTTCGCGGCAGGAAAAGGAACCGAACGAGTCGGAATCCTCATTGTCCTACCCCTATTCCTCGCTGTGGTTTTCCTTCTCCCGGCGCTTATTTCGCCGCATGCCGTATTGGTTTCCGTGACGGGACAGCTGAGTGGCTTTTTCATTCTTTGGACACTTATCGCGGCTTTGCAGTGGGGCGGCGGATTCGTTCGTTGTTACCTTAGGCAGGGGCATTCAAAAAAGTACGTTGCATGGCTCCACGTGTTTTGGATGTCTCTCTCAAGTGCAGCATTGATGTTTTTTCTCTTCAAGGAGATTCACAAACTGATTGTCAATTGGGACCCGGGATCAGGCTTAGGCAGCCAAAACACAATTACTTGGGGCCCTCCGCTATATCTAATTGCTTTGATGGTGGGCGTGACCCTTCTGATCGGCTTGATGGGAAGAGATTTTCCAGACTCCAGCCGCGAGTGGCTAGCGAGGATCGCTGCGTTTCTTTCGACTTTCGCAATTCTATGGATGTGCTTATTCGCCATCGCCATTTTTTCGCCGTATTGGGTTGTGAAAATCTGGATATGGAAAAAGGCGGCCGTCGTTTCAGGAGCAACCGCCTGGATTGCCACTACAGTTTCGAGCGTGGTTGCAGGGAAGAGCGGTAAGACCGGGTCTGTCGAGAAGAACACACCAAACTTCAGCACCACTCTGGACTTGATTGCGCGTTATGGGCCGTTCGTTGCGATTGCCGGATTCTTGATAGGGCTAGCCTTCGGACTCCAAATTTTACTTCGCACTAACTACATCTCACAGCGCGGATTATTTAATCAAGAGTTCCTTGGATCGTATTGGACCAGCTTCCCGTATTCGCTCTCAACTTGGATCTTTCCCTTGATTTTGTTCTTGGCGGTGACCGTCATTTTCGTCCTTTTTTCGTTGCGCGTGAACATCAACGAATTCTCAATGCATCACTTCTATAAGAACCGCCTTGTGCGCTGCTTCCTGGGTGCGAGCGCAGCTCAGAAACGTGTACCAGACTCGTTCACTGGATTCGACCCTCAGGATGATATCGCACTGAAAGATCTGAGATGTGACACGGTTGGCGGCACGGTAGCTCCATTCCCTATTCTGAATTCCACTCTCACCCTGACCGTGGGCTCCGAACTCGCGACTCAAGAGCGAAAAGCAGTTCCATGGATCTTTACGCCGCACTTTTCTGGCTTCATTCCGGAAATATCCGCGGCGAACAGAGCCGTGCGCGCTGCGGGAATGTCCGATAACGCCTTGGTCGACACCTCCAAGATATTGGGGGGCGGTGTGCAGCTTGGCACGGCAATGGCAATCTCGGGCGCGGCCTTGAATCCAGGCAGTGGCTTCCATTCGGCGCCACAGACGGCTTTCCTAATGACCCTGTTTGGAGTGAGGTTAGGTTGGTGGATAGGCAATCCTCGAAATGTGAACACCTACCAGCGCACTGGCCCGCGATTCGCATTGTTTTGCCTTGGACGTGAGCTATTCGGGTCTCTTAACGACCGATCCTCATATCTGAATCTCTCTGATGGCGGGAACTTCGAAAATTTGGGACTGTACGAACTCGTGCGCCGCCGTTGCCGTTATGTAATCGCTGTTGACGCTGAGGAGGATCCCAATTACGTCTTTGAGTCCTTAGGGGGGGCCGTTCGTAAGTGCCGAGAAGACTTTGGTGTGGAGATCGACATCAATTCTCGACCAATTCAGCCACAGCACGGTCTAAGCTCGTCACATTGCGTGATTGGTCGAATCTATTATCCCACCGAGGAAAACGCTCAGCCCGGCTGGCTACTCTACATCAAGGCCAGCATGACAGGCGACGAGCCGGCGGATGTGGAACAATACCGCGGCCAGCACGATGATTTTCCGCAGCAGTCCACGGTGCAGCAATTCTTTCTTGAATCGCAGTTTGAAAGCTATCGCCGACTCGGTTTGCATGAAGTCCGCACGACGTTCAGCTCGGTTTCTGAGTTGCAATTGGACAAATTGTTCGAACGTTTGGCAACCCGCTGGGAACTTCCTCCCACAGCGCCTAAGGAAACCGTAGAATTCCACGCCAACGAGTACTCCATGCTGATGGACAAATTGGCTAGTTCGGAACATCTGAATGTTCTCGATTCCGAAGTCCTTGAGAACTTTCCCGATGCCCTCGGAGAGAAAGGGTATGGAAGAAGCGCATTTTTCTTCCGTCGGCAGTTACTTATTTTGATGGAAACGATATTTTCGGAGCTTCACTTTGGACACCCTCAGTCGTGGAATCACCCGGCGAATGCCGGATGGAGACGCATTTTTGAATATTGGGCCAGGCAGGACGCTATCGAGTCAGTTTGGAAATCTCAGAGGTTAAGCTTCGGGAAGCCGTTCCAGAACTTCTTCGACGATCTAATCGCCGGACTACCGATGGCGCCTCCGCAGCGCCGTATCTAGAAGCAGTACAGCCGATCCACTTGGTTCCCCGCTCGGGTTCTTCTCAGGCAGCGAGAATATCGACGGTGGCAATTCTATGTCCGCCGGTGCATTTGAGTCGCACCATAACCAGCTTTTCTGTCCGCCACGTTATTCTGGCAGGCGTCGCGCAAGGCCACCCCGTAAGCGCCGGAGAGTAATCGATCAATGCTGTCCCGACTTTGATCCAGGTATTCTCTCATCATCTGATTAGCATCGCTCGATTGCTCGGACTTCCAGGAATAGAAGTTATTGATGATTTTGCGAAGCCTTGGGCCTATGCTCTCTCCAACGAGATCGAACCAATAGGCGTAGTAATGCCAGAGGGCGGATTGAAATATTGGCCATGTAGAACAACGTTTTAGAAAACCGTCAAAATCATTGCAAAATGAGAGAAGTTTGCCGAATCCGCAAACGGCCGAATCGAGATCATCCTGCTTTTGCGGCGATTTGAGTATTCTCTTCAGGAAGTCTGAGCGATTCAGTAGGCACTCGACTACGTCCGACAGGGAGTAGCCGTTGGACCATCCGTCGTCTAAGAACCAGAGAAACAGGTCCACATCATCATCGATGCGCTGGCGACTCTCAATACTGAGAAATGACTGGAAAAGCGCGTGAACACGATAATCCGGAGAAGCTTCGCCGATTGATAATTTCCCTTCCAGGCGAAGCCGGCATAATTGGGGCAGTAGAAGCGGGTAGTACTTCTCATAATATCTTTTGACTGACGAATTCGACAGATCCCTAAGGAATGCAGTATTGAAAGCGGAAGGCAGGGGAACAGGAACATACCGAATTAAACTTGCGATCTCAAGAATCCCATAGAAAGCGATGAGGAAGTCAAATGAATCTCGCTGACGAATTTCCCGCCGGCTCTTGATGGGGCGTGCCGTATGATCTCGGAGAAGACGATCCAGGTAAATCCTATTGGTGGCGTTTCTAACTCTGCCCATGATCTCGGTCGCTTCAGCTGCTCGGCCTCGATCGCGATAACACATCGTCAGGTCTTCGAGATTAATTTTAGAATCCGCGTTCAATCGATCAGCCGTCACAGGATTGCCAGAACCACATTAAGAGGGTCAGGGAAACCGAGGTTTGGCTTGCACACGGAAAAATGGTCACCATCAAATGGAATTGCTGGTGGATCTGAGCAGAACTTCACATTGCTCACGATCTTTTCATGTTCGGCGTGTACGACTGTTTTTGCAACGAGGCAGTGGCACTTGCCTTCCGCCAGCACCTTTCTTGTTTCCTCTCCCAGAGTCCTCAGTTCAGCGGAGTCCCTCGTCAGCTGGTCGATAAGGGGCGACTGAAAGCGCCATACCCCGGCCGCGAGCATGAGAAATGGAAGACCGCTTATAACGGAGAGGGCTAGCGCCACGACGTTGGCGCCCATATGTGCGGGCGCGAACAAGACCAGTTTCAAGTTAGCTGTCCAAGCCTTACCGGCGTCGTTCGCTTGCAGTATAGCGAGGCGCGCAATAACGGCACCTAAAGAGTGGCCAATGATAATGATTTCTTGATAGCCAAATTCCACTGGTCTTGCCGCCGAGACCGGCAAGGAAGTATTAATGAGTGGAGCAGGATGCCCGAAAAGAGAATCTAGGAACTGGCGGAAGATCTCAGCGCTTGCCGTCATATCGGCTCGTAATCCGTCATAATCATAAAAGATCAGATCGCAGGGAGCAGCCTTTGCCTCCGTCGGCAGCAATTCGTGGAAATCAGCCCACGTTCCGACCGGGTTGCCCCCATATCCGTGGATGAACAGAAGAGCTCGTCCCCCGGGATTGCGGGACCAAATTGCTTGGATACTTCTCTTTGAAGCCCACTGGACCACACGTTCAGGATAATGCGAAGGCATGGCGACTATGCTAACGCACGGACTCCTTAGCACAAAGAGGTAATTCTCTCTAGAGTTATCTACTAACATTTGGAGCAATCCATCTTCTTACATCATCGAAGATTGAGACATACACCAAAGCACGGCTTGTAATTGCGACACAACAATATGAACGGTACCGAATTTATGGATATACGTCCCCAGATCGCCGGGGAGCCCTCATCATGAAGACGTAAAAACGGTCATCACATTTACGTCTTTGGCTGCACGTTGTATTTTGCTCTCTGTGAACGCCCCATTCTTGTCGCTTACTGGCAAATGCGCTGACGCGGAAAATGTAACTTATAAGCTCCTACTCGTGATTGGCAACATTGCCATTGCCCCCGACCTCGGAACAGTAGTAATCTCTTGAAAAATTGGCACATGACTAAACATTCTTAGCAAGGTAGCTTGGGCGAGTCTCCAAGCGGCCCTTGTTGAGAGCGGGCAAGTCTAGAGGGAAGTGGGGATATGAAGAGGATTGGTCTCGCCGTCGGAGCAATTGTAGTCATCCTGGCCGGCTTTGGCGGAAAGTGGTTATACGATAACTTCACAGTCGAGCTGCCGAAGTATCCGCCGATTCATAATGTCGCCTGGCTCGATCAGAATTGGACCCCGGCGCAACGGGATTGGTTCCATCACGCCGACCAAGGCACGCAAACCTTCGGCATACCCTATGAATGGTTCATCGCTCTGGAGCAACCATCGCTCTCACTCACCGCTCCCGGACTTCTGAGCGACCCCACGTATCTCGATCGCTCTGGCTTCATTCCCTCCAGTGCAAATCCCGGCAAGCCAGAATTGCCGATTGGCTTTGCCCACGGCGGTCAGGTTCTCGATGTATCGGGCGCACCATTACGCAATCCACAGACGAATGCGGAGATGACTTCGCTCGGCCTGACCTGCGCCGCTTGCCATACCGGCCGCTTCACCTATCAGGGAACCACGGTCCTCATCGACGGCGGCCCGGCCCTTACGAATGTCGAGAATTTTCAGAAGGCTGTTGGCCTTTCCATCGTTTACACCCACATCGTGCCAGGCCGCTTTGCTCGCTTCGCAGACCGCGTCCTCGGCCCTGGGGCCAGCGATAATGCCAAATCAAATCTCCGCGAACAGTTTAATGCGGTCTACAAGCAGGTCAGAGAAGTCGGCGATCTGGAAAATTCGGTCAAAGCTCACACCGTCGGAGAAGGTTTCGCTCGCCTCGACGCCATCAGCCGCATCGGCAACACGGTCTTCGCGCTCGATCTCGACCGCCACGAAAATTTTGTGGCATACTCCGCTCCCGTACATTTCCCTCGAATCTGGAATGCCTCGTGGTTTGAATGGGTTCAATATAATGGCTCCATCCAGCAGCCCATGACACGCAACGCCGGCGAGGCTCTTGGCGTCCGCGCTACCGTAAACTTTCCAGTCGCAAAAAACCAGCTCCCTACCTCCAGCGTGCAAGTCAACACCATTTTCCAACTCGAGCAACTCCTCGCTGGAGATAAGCCGCCCACCGCGGAGAATCGCTTCACTGGCCTCACTTCGCCAAAATGGCCGGACAAGATCCTGCCTCCCATAAACACCAACCTCGCCGCCGAAGGTGCTGCTTTATATCAGGCGCACTGCAAGGGCTGCCACCTGCCCTCCACTTCCGATCCCGGCTTCTGGACCGCGCCCCAATGGTTACCAGCGAATGCGGCAGGCGAGCGTTACCTCAACTTGAACATGATCGATATCGCGCGCGTCGGCACCGACCCGGCCCAAGCCGAAGACATGAAAAACCGCACTGTCGTTATTCCCGCCAGTCTCGCGATCACCAACGACTCCGGACAAGTTGTCACCAGCGACGATTTCGGCAGCGCGCTTCACCAACTGGTCACCGCAGTTGTGAACCGCTGGTACGACAGCCAGGTTCCACCTACTCCGCCCGCGCTGCGCGATAAAATGAACGGTTTCCGTCCTGACGGCGTTCGCGCGCCGCTCCAGTACAAAGCTCGGCCACTCAATGGCATCTGGGCCACGCCGCCGTACCTGCACAACGGCTCGGTCCCAAATCTCTACGCCCTGCTCTCTCCCGTCGCAGAGCGTCCTAAAACTTTCTACCTCGGCAATCGCGAGTACGATCCGGTGAACGTCGGCTATCGCACAGAGGAATTTCCAGGTGGCTTCAGGCTTGACACCGGCATTAGGGGTAATAGCAACTCCGGCCACGAGTTCAACGATGGCTCAGGCAAAGGAATCATCGGACCGCTGCTCACTCCCGACCAGCGCCGCGCGCTGATCGAATATCTCAAGACATTATGATTTTCCGCTGATCGTCAGACCGATCAGCAAGGTCCCAAGGCATCACCAAGTTTGCGTGTGTCCGACTTTAGGAGAGCCAATGAATACTTCCGCAGTCCGTACTTCTCGTTATCTAAAACTAGCATTGCTCGGAATCCTTCTAGCCACCGCAGCGTGTAAAAACAAGCAAGCCGCTGAAAACTTCGGCTCGGGCGCACCGGTACCTCCCCAGACCCAACCCAACGCCCCACTCTCCGCGAACGACGTCTCCTGGCTTTTCCCAGCGCCCACACGCGCCGAAGATTTCGCGAACCTGATCGCCGTCCGCGACGTCACCACGCCAAATCTTCAAGACCCAACGAAACGAGATCCTGTCTGGTCAGATGCAGCGTTCCAACAATTCCTCTCCATCGTCAACGGGCCGCAAGCGCTTGTCGCCGGCACGAAAGCCCAAATTAGCCTACCCAAAGAAGCGCAATCCCCGGGCGCTTGGTTCATCGCCGGCATCCGCATCGACGCCGGCGCGCCCGGCCTCACGAGCGACATCCGGAACCAATTCGGCCAGCTTCCAGAAATACGCCTGATCATCCAACCCATCATTAAGAACCCCGATGGCAGCCCGAAGGTTCTGGACATCGCTGGCCACCTCATCTTCGACTTCATAACCACAACACCCGAGCCCCCCGCGCAAGCGGATTGTTTTCCGCGCTTCGTAGCAGACATGAACGCCTTCAACTCTGTAGTCACCGACGTCACTGTCCTGCGAAACAAGCTGAAGAACGGCCAACTGGGGGCCCACGCTATAAGTACGGTTGACGTCCCGCTGGGCGTTCACCCAGGTTTGGCAGACCCCGCCACAGCCAACAGTGTGCGCAATGAGATGTTGTCGTTCCTAGAAAAGCACATCTCCGCCAAGCTCCTGGGCTCTATGGCCATAGCCGGACTCCCTACGCCAGCACCCGCACCTTGGATATTCCTGTCGATTCTCGGGGATCACGCTGGCCACTTTGCTCCCGCGCACGGACCGACCCTCGACGGCAATCAACAATTCGCGCAAATGCTAAATCCGGCAGGAACCTCCCCCCGTGTAGTGCCCGAACCGCACACCAACAATCTCAACCCCATCACTTGTAAAAACGCCGCCGTCTCGGCCACTAGCCTGCCGATCTCACAACGTAACGGTGTCGCGACCTTTACAGTCTTCGCCACCCCGGCGCCCTCCCCCGACCAATCCAAACAGATCCTCGACACCATTGCCGATCCCACGAAAAGTTTCTTCTTCAACACCGACTGCGTCAGTTGCCACACCGAGACGCGCCGCACCATGGATCTTCTGAAAGTCACAAACATTCCCGGCATCAATCCAGCCGCACTTCCAAACGGCCAGTGGGACATCCGCAATTTCGGCTGGGGCGACGCAGGAACAGCCGGCATGCAAGCTACCGTTACGCGCCGCACAGCCAATGAAACCGCCGCGGTGGTAACGTTCATCAACTCGCAAATGCTCGACAAGCCAGCCGCATTGAATCACTAAGTACATTTCTTGGGGCGATCTCAAGAGATTCAACGCGGCGCACACTGAGTACCGCCAAAGTCTTCCCCAAACGCGAAGAGCGAAATTTGGACAATGCTGCGGCAGGCACCAATGGCAACGCCGAGAATCCTGTCTACATTCCTTCTCCATCGCGAGTCGGTCAGGCTGCCCGATCCGCTTAGTAACCAAGAAAGTAGTTGCACGCGTCGGCAATAATGTGCTACATCGCCTTCATATCGAGCAGTAGATGCCAAACACGACAAGCAATGCCACCGATTGTCCCATGCAGAGCCACGCTGCCTCGGTCTGGGACGCCCTTCCCTACTTTTATCTCCTGCGCGTGCCGCTAATCACTTTTCTGGCGCTCTTGACGTTCCCCTTCATCGCACTTTGGTTCGCGCCGAATCTTCTTCTAGGCGTTTTAGACGTCACGCCGTTGGGCATGGTCTTCGTGACGCTCGGCGCAGTCCTCGCGAGCTGGACTGTGATGGTCACCGCCTGGCAGGTCTTTCTCTATGGGCCCGAGCGTTTTCACATCCGGCCGTTCCCTCTTCGCTCTTCCATCCTTACGCAACTGCCCACCCGCGTAGGGCATTCGCCCGTTTTCGCGATATTCTGCTTGCCCGTTATTCTTGCCGCAGCGTACGTATCCAAGAACGGCGGCACCTCCACATATCCCCGATTGCTGCTCGGTGTGTTGGGAGGTGCTGTCCTAGCAGTCGTCATCTTGATTGCCGGTGGCCAATTCAAACGCCGGGGATGGTCGCAAGCCAAGCTTATTACTGCACTACTCACTTCCTTGGGTCCCGGCTTCACGAAGGACGGAAAATCCGCTCACGAGGGCCATTACATGGCACTCTGGTCTTTCTTGCTTTGTTTCCTTGTCTATGTCGCCATAGGAATTGGAAAATTCCGCCACATAGGCAACCCTGCGATAGTGCCGACTCTTGCCGACCTTCTTGTTTTCCTGATGATTCTCTGTTGGGCATTGTCCGTTACCACCTTCATTCTCGACCGCTTCCGTATTCCGCTTCTGCTACCGTTCTTGTTCGCTGCCATCATCTCCGCTCATTTTCACGCTACAGACCACTACTTCTACATGTTCGCCTCAAAAAGCTCGCCTGATCTCTCCCCTGCGCAGGTAATTCGCTCCGGCAAACCAGGTTCGACGGTCATCGTCGTCGCCGCCAGCGGTGGCGGCATCAAGGCGGCTGCCTGGACCACCCGCGTCCTCACCGGCCTGGAAGAAAGTAACCCGGGCGTATTCGGCGATTCCGTCCGTCTAATCAGCGCAGTTTCCGGCGGCAGCGTTGGGGCTATGTATTTCGTCAGCGAGTATGTGAGCGGCACAGGTCTTCCTTCCGACACAGCCACTCTCGAAAAAGCCGTCGCCCGGTCTGAAGCTTCTAGCCTCGATGATATTGCGTGGGGCCTCGTCTATCCGGACTTTCTTCGCGTCTTCGCGCCCTTCTTCAAGCATCTCGATCGCGGCGAGGCCCTCGAAGCCGCACTCACCCGCGAATTGCCAAACCGCACGCATCATCTGTCCAGCCCTCTGGCCGAATGGCGCGAGGGGGTTCTAGAAGGCTGGCGTCCCGCTGTCGTCTTCAACGCAACCGTTGTCGAAAGCGGCGAGCGCTTTCTCATTGGCACTACCGACCTTTTGCCCGCTATGGGCCGTTCGAGCCTGCGGGATCCTCAGTTTCCACAATTTGCCGGTCGCGACGTTTCTCTCGTCACTGCCGCGCGCCTCTCGGCTTCATTCCCTTACGTCTCACCGGCGGCCCGCCCCGATATTGACGGCACGCAAATCCATGCTGTTGACGGCGGATACACCGACAATTACGGCATGGCTACTCTTCTTACCTGGCTCGACGAAGCCCTCCGCGCCCCCGGAAATCCCGTCCACCGCGTGCTGATCATCGAAATTCGCGCTTCGCCTCCCGCTTCTGAGCCCCCGCCTCTCGTTTGGCGCGGTTGGCCCTTCCAGACTTACGCGCCGATTTCCGCCATGCTCAATGTCCGCGATACTGGCCAGCTACCACGCAACAACGAAGAGCGCCAGATCCTGACCCGCCTCGCGGCGTCCTGCAACATCGAGATCAAAGACGCGGTCTTCGAATACCCTCCCGAAGACGCTCCGCTCTCCTGGCACCTTTCGCCAAACGACAAGAAGGAGATCGAGAACGTCTGGATATCATCAACCACCGAGCAACAGAAAGAAAAGATACGCGGAATCCTTGCCGCGCCTCCGCTTCCGTCGGTACCCATTCCGGCCTCTTGCGGTTACCAATAGCTTGCGCGTGAGCGGCTGTACCAATATTCCCCACTTCTGCTAACCACACACAAGTCCACCAATTGAATGTGACAGAAATCTCGCGATTACGCCGTCAGATCGCGGGGCTGTCCTCATCTTCAAGATTTAAGAACGGTGTTCGCATTACTTCGTTCTTAGATACAGGAGGCACTCTATAGATCGTCGCGTTTTATCCTCTGGACGAAGTCCCCAAGATCTTTAGGCCGTACTTCGAACTCTGATCAAGGATTAACGGTTTGGAGGACTTCATCGGAGAGTCGATTCTGTTTCGAGTTCAGCTTCGTCTCTGACTCGCGATTCAGGTAGGCGACTACGAACATGCAAGCATCGCAAGCCTGCAGGTGTGCAATAAATTCCGCATTCAATGGCATCGTCTTTGCGTATCGATTGCACGGTTTAGGATCTGGAATAGCCATGCGCGCGAACCTAATATGTACTCAGTGCAACTCACTGGACCGCAATCGCAAATCCGGACGCATCTTCCCGCTCTAGCTTCCGCTCTCTATGAAATCGAGTGCAGCGGATAACGTCGCGGCATCGCAGATGGCGTGCTCCAAGCCAGGGACATCGATGAGCTTGGCTGCAAAATGCTGTTTGACGAAACCTCCGTTATAGATGTCGAGAATATTCCCACGCCGAAAATCGTTCGTACCTGTGATTAGCACGAAGCGAACTCGCTTTGCGCGCGCAATTTCGCCAGTAGTTGCCTCGAATTGGCCATAGGGCTGACCCGTGGTGCTGACCCAAGAGGATGCATAGACTGTGGGAACCCGCGTATAGAAATCCGCACCGCTATTCTGAATCGTGCCATGGAATATGTCGGGTTGGAAGAAACCGAGCAGTCCGGACATTCGCGCCCCACCCGAAAACCCAGCGGCATACACCCGATTTGGATCGATTCGATACCGCTTCATCATCTCCAGGGCACCCAAAACTGCCAAACCCAAGCGCCGATTAGTGTCTTGGTCATTCCCGGCGTTCTCCGCTGCAACAAAAAGGAATTTCCGCTGATCGAGAACTTTGGCCCAATCGGTTGGAACTCTGTCAATTTGTTCATCCGCGTCGGTGAAGACAATTAGACCGTATTCCGTATCAGGCGTGTAGGTAATCAGGACGTGGATGAAAAATCTTTCTGCTCCGGGATTCAGATCATATACAACATGTGGGTTGCGATTCTTGGGTGCGAGGCGCTCTCCGCCGAACGCTGTTACCAAATCGCCAGACCGTTGTGCTCTGACAACTGAACAGAGACCGCACCACAGCACCGACGCGCCAATGATGCAGACGATTTTCGAGCCAAAACCACTTAGGGTGATCATAACTATTCGCAGGAATCTAATACCAGGTGTCCGCACCTTTGAACTTGAACGCGCGGACATCTCCGTCGTTTTCGAAACTGACTGATCCTTTGCAGCGTCAAAGCGAGACGCAAATACGATGACGCTTGTCGCCACAGCCATGCCAGCTAAAGGTGCGACAAGTTGAGGCTTAATCCTACCCAAAAAGATGAAGCCAAGAGCACCCACCACGATTAGAGCACACGCTCCTACAAAGATGCTCACCAGTCTTGTTTTACTTTCCATCGCACGCCGCTACTGACGGCAACAATTGCCTCTCGACCCTTGACCACTCGGAGAAAAAGTCCATACGCGCCAGCCGCACCGTATGCGGCAGCGGCTGTGCCGACAGCCAACGCCTAAAGAAGACTGAACGTACCCGCGGGGATTTAACCTATCTCCTCACGACTTTCCACAGAATCGCGGCCAGCGTGCCGCCGATTCCAAGAAGCGCCCAAATCAAAACAGCCCAGCGTCGGACTCGAAGACTCGTCAATGGAGGCTGTGGAGGGTGCGGCGGGCTACCCAGTCGGCTCGGATCTCTGTGTCCCGCAGTTCCAATCTGGTCCGCTTGGGTCGCAGCTGTATGTGAAGATCGCCACCATTTGAGCCCTCCCCAAACTGCCAACGAAAAGGTAAACGCGACGATTCCGACGAGGGCGAATGGGTTTTCGATCCAAGCAGCGGTCAACTCCCGGTTAAACGTAACTCCGTAAAGAAAAATGAGCATTCCGAAAAAACCGCCCCACAGTAACCTTACACGGCCCGCGGTCAGAATCCCGTAGGGGCTCGTGGACCTCATAGCGTTCCAGCCCATTAATAGCACCATCCCAGACATGGCTGGAGGCATCAATATCTGCATCAAAAGACGATCAGAAACTACCAGCATGTGTAGAGTCCAATTCCAAATATTGTGCCATCAATGGCAAACTTCGCCCACGCAACCGGACCCGCTAGACCTTCGGTACCGACCTCGGCGGCGGTTCCGGACAGATCAAGTATATCCAGGCCCGCGCTCGCGCCCTCCTGTGCGAGGAGCGTACTGCCTGTGGGAGAACCCGCGGCTATATTTAGCGTTAAGGTTTCGCTTCCCGCTCCTGTGAACGCATTGCCGATGCCATTCACTACGCCATCCGTCAACGTCCCAGCAAGGCCTTTGCTCGCAACTCCTCCACCGGGGACGCCCTGCCTCAGTCCACTCAAAGCGAGGTCCCCCGCAAACGCCTCTGGGTCATCGTCGAAATTATTCACTGCGTCGTTGATCCCGGAAAAAGTGTTCCCTAGGAGTGCCTTCCCAATCGGATTTTCTATGCCGAGCATTCCTGCGAGGCTGTACTGCTCGGCAAAAGCAGCAGCGCAGTTTCGTCGGCACTTAAAGCTCTGGAGGCCCGTCGGGTCGTTTCGGTCTATCGGAGAATTGAATACATAGGTATAAAAGTCTTTGTCCCCGCTACCGAATCTCTTCGGATCTTCACTAATGAAGCGCTGAAACCCGGGCGAGAAGTATCTACCCCGATAGTAGTATAGCCCCGTGCCGTCATTCTCTCGACCGGTGTATTGGTAGGTGCTAGTTGAGGTACCTACGATCGTCGTATTGCCGAAGGGATCGTAAGTGTATTGCGCAAGATTGCTGCCGGATGAATTCGTCAGAGCCACGCTGCTACCGAGCGCGTCCGTCAAGAAGCTGGCCGCCCCGCTAGAATCCGTGCGTTGGAAATATTCGTCCACGGCACCAGTGACCAGATTGGCCGTCACAGTCGAACCCGCTAGCTCCTGTACGGGGTTTACGCCGTCATAGAGATAGTTGGTTGTTGTTCCCAGAATTGTTTTCGCCACGCGACGGCCATGTGGATCGTATTGGAAACTCTGGGCGCTCATATTCATCGAAGCCAGTTGATTCCGCCCGTTCCAGACATAAGTGTTTGTCCCGTCGCTTAGCACGTTTCCGTTTGAGTCGTAGCTTGGTGTTGCCGTGCCCCATTTTGTCAGTTCATTCGCGGCATCGTAGCCCGTCGAGGACTGAGCGTTTGGCAGCCCGGTGCGAGCATAAGTTCCACCTACCGTAGTCCGGCGTCCCGCCATGTCGTAGGAATACGTCAGGTTTCCCAGCGTGGTGGAGTTCAGCTTATACGTAAGTCCAGTCAGTTCCGAACCATTGTCATAGCCGTAGCTCGTCACAATGCCATTCGCCAACGTGAGGGACGTGCGCCGATTCGCATTGTCATACCCCAATTGTACGGTGGTAGTTCCCTGGACGATCTTCGTCAACCGGTTGGCGTTGTCGAATGTGTAATTCAGAGCTGTTTCGCCCGCTACAGTCATTGTTTGCCTACGGCTTGCCGCATCGTAGGTGTAACTCACCGTTCCCTGTGGCGTCTGCTCCGAGGTCAGCTGATCGAGCCCGTCATAGCCGCGCGTAATTGTCCCCGTCACCGAGTCCACTACCTTCGTCAGGCGGTTACCGCCATCCCACGTGTAGTTGATCGTGCTTTCGTATGTTGGGCCTGCCTGCGTCCCGAAGCCCACAAAAATTCTGCGGTTTAGATTGTCGTAAGTGTACGTCGTGACCTTGCCGCGACGATCCGTAAACTGCGTCAAATTCCCGTTGGTATCGTACTGGTAGCTTTCACTGCGATTCAGCGGGTCTTTGCGGGTTGCTAGTCTGTCCATATTTTCATAAGTGTAGGTGGTCGTGTGATTGTTGACATCCTTTACAGTCAAAAGATTTCCGTTGCCATCGTACGTGAAGTTCGTCGCTCCACCGATAGGATTCGTAGTGGTCAGCACCTGATTCAATGGATTGTAGGAGAGCTTGGTCACGTCTCCTGCCGGATCAGTCACGCTGGCAACTCGACCAGCAGAATCCGTGAATCGATTCGTTGTTCGGCTCAACGGATCAGTAATCGAGGACAAGTCCCCGGCAACGTATCCGAATTGAGTTTTATCATTTAGAGCGTCCATGACAGTCAGCGGCTGACCTGCCGGATTGAACGTCATTGTCGTTTGGTGCGTAAGAGGGTCCGTTATCGTTTGCGGATTGCCAAAATTATCCAGAGTGATCGATGTGGCGTTGTTCAACGGATCAGTTACGCTCGTTAATTGGCTAAAATTCGGATCGTAGGAAAAAGACGTGGAAACTGCACCAGAAGTTCCCGATAGGCGAGTGATTAGGATCGCATTTCCATTCGCATCATACTGAAACGCCGTAACACGTCCGAGCTGGTCTGTCACCGATTGAACGAGGTTGTCGGCGTAGTAGGCGTAGGTAAATGCCTCTTGTTCGGGCTTTCCGAGCGCATACGTATCGTTCGTCATCTGTCCGGTTGAGTTGAACTTTACATCCCGAACGACTCCGCGCGGGTCAGTCACTTGTACTTCAGAAACTAAGGGCAGATACCCTTCATAGCTGGTGGTGCTTGTCCTGAAGGTCATCACGGCGGCTGCGGAGCCACCTGTAGGCAAGCTACTGGATTCGGCAAAACCCAAGATGGAGCTGGTCCCTGACGTCCAGGCAAACTTGTAGATGCCCCCGTCACCAAGAGTCTGCTGGCTGACCCTTTCATTGCCATCATATTGGTTTGTCAGGTATACGATTCCACGAGGGTCTTTGATCGTCAGCATATTGTTGTTGGAATCGTAGGTGAACGTGGTGACGCCGCTGTTGGCATCCGTGACCGTCGAAAGCCGCCCGGTCGAGTCATACACATACGACACTGTGCGTCCGAGATTGTCTTGCGCCTGCGTAACGCGGTTGGTCGTATCATGCTGAAAAGTGATGTACCGCCCGTTGGGTGAGGAGACCTTGGTGATGTTGCCCACCGCATCGCGGTCGATCTCGACTGTATTACCGTACCTATCTTGAATGCCGGTCACGGCCATTAATCCGGGATTCGATTGGCCGAGCGCCTCGGGGAAAAAGTATTTCATACCATCTCTTCTTGTGAGTATCCAGCCACTACCGGTCGCGTTATTCCAAGTTATCGTCGAGCCATACCATATGGTTTGGCTCGCTGTGTGAACAAAATCCGCGTCCGGTATAGAAGTCCCTCCGTCTGCCGCGTAATTCTGGAAATAAAGCCGAGCGCCGTCGGGAAGCATAAGCTCTTGGTAAGTGTATGGATTCGTATTTCCGGAAATGAATATGTCGTAATCTTGCATCGCGCCAATACCGAAAGAGCGCGAGAGGCTATCATTGGACGTATAGGTTCGTTGCAGAGCGAGTGGGATAACGTCTGGCAAGACCAGATCTGTCTTGGTGTAGACAAATAGTCCGCTCGACAGGTCTACCGGTTCCCCGGCTCGGGGAGGCGGATAAGCCGTCGATCCCAGGGCTTTTTCCGCTGCTCCGCTTCCTACCATTGCCCCGGTGAATTCATAGATCTCGACACCTGGGCCTGGAACAATTTGTTTCCCATCTGCCGAGACAGTTCCTAACCCATAGACGTACCAACCTCTTTGTGGAGCGTCGTAGTTCCAGAAGTCGAATTGGGTTCCTGGGGCGGCATTGTGAGAGTTGGGATAGAAAAGCCGTGCACCTTTAGCCCAGGAGCCGGATTTGGTCTCGATGTACGCGTCTCCCGGTTGGATCGTAAAATAAATCGGGACGGCTACGCCCGGCGGCAGCGGGAAGGGGGGTTGGTCGATTGGGACGGGAGTGATACTGATCTTTGTTACGGTCTTTCCGTTGTGGTCGCGAATGACTGTGTTTGGCGCGAGATGAAGTTCAAGGCCTGGCAACAACGGTGTAGATACAATCGTCTCAGTGGGAGTGGGTGAGGGGATGGTGGCGGCGTGCGCCGTATCAAGGCGCGTCATCCATATCGTGTAGGTTAGGGCCGTGGTCTGCCCGGCTTTAAGGTCGACACCGACTTGGAAAATGCCGTACGTTTTGCCTTGCCTGCTCGCGGTGGTGCCATCAATAAGCAGAACGTGGTGTCCTGCGGCCAAATTCGCCAGCAAGAACCGCCCAGTCGCGTCCGTCACTGTTGTCGCGTTGTCGATCTGGAGAGTAGCACCTTCCAACGGCAATCCGTTCAGGCGAAGTGCCTGTCCCGCAAGCGCGGTCACCCCGGCTCCGGCCTCGAGCGGCGGGAGCTTTTGCATCGGCGACTGGCCCTGACCGGACTTCCAACTGCCCTGAAAGTTGCTTGCACCAGGAACCCAGAGATCACCGTCCCCTAAGGTGGACGGCAGCGGAGAGGTTACCGAACTAACGGCTGGACTCATGGTCGTGAACGACACTAGAACTCTGGGAAGTAAAATCCCTTTAGAATCGGCGGCACCGTCAACGGTAAGAGTAAAAGTTGTGCTCCTTGCCAATACTTCCCGCGGGGTGATGAACGCAAGCATTCCACCCTCAGCCGCGACAACGTTTGCATCGATTAGGCCCTGCGGACCATAAAGAGTGATGGTCCTTCGGTTGACAGTTGCAGAGTTTAGCGGCTCTGAAAAGCGCAGCGCTGCGAAAGTTCCGAGCGGCACATCTGTACTCTGGTCTTCGGGTAGCGATGCTTCGAGTTGAGGCGATTGACTCTTACCTAAGGCCTGAGCCGGTGTGGTCTCCAATCTCATGTGGTTCGTCTTTGGGTCGAAGACTTCACCGAAGCTCAGCGCTGTGCCATTCTGATCAAACCCTCCCCACAAAAGAACTGTGCCGTCTGCAAGCAGGGTCGCCGTCTGCTTACTTCGAGGAATCAGCATGTCCACCGCAACTTCCGTGACAGTGTTTGTCTCAAAATGCCAGAGTTCCATCGTTCCAATCGTCTTTCCGGAATTGGAAATACCACCAGCGACAAAGAGATCGCCGCCGGTCAGAATTGTGGCTGAATGATATGCTCGAAGAGACACACCGCTGGACGGCAAATCCTGGAATTTCTCTGTGGCTGGATTGAACGACTCCGAAATGCTTTCGATGTCTCCAGAGTTGCCAATCCCTCCGAATATCAGCACTGTTCCGTTGGGAAGAACTGTCGCAGTATGACCTGCCCTGGGATGGTGAAGCGACTGAGAAAGTACTTTCAACTCACCGGTCTGTGGATTTTCGATCGTCGCCGTCGAGAGCACCCCGCTGGGTCCCTCGCCCCCGAGAAACAAGAGAGTTCCATCGGGGAGCACGGTCCTACTCTGACCTACAACCGTTTCCGAGGCTCGCGAATGAAGCCGTCGGGGTGGATTGGATCGTGTCGACGCGAAAGCCGTTCCAAGTACAAATAACGATCCCAAAAACACCGACAACGCGAGAACGGTTCCTCGATGCTGAACCCGAGTGCGCTTCAACATTTCCATTCCTCCGCCTTGATCATGGGCTCGTCAGTTGCAGCGTGACATGTCCAGTGTTCGCTTGGTACGGATCGATATAGATTTTGTACGTTCCGGTCTGGCCGAGGATTACTCCACTAAAGATCGTGTTGCCCCCGGGGTAGGAGTACGAAGTTGTCAAAACAGATCCGTCAGGATTGTACAAAGTGATGGCGGTATAGCCCGTGTAGGTCACATTGCTTCCAGTCAGCGTTATGGATTGACCTGAAGAGCCGGGGAACGTGAGATATGCATTCTGGCCGGGCGTGGTCGTCGTCACGACTACGGGAGATCCGCCAATAGAAATTGTTCCGCCGACATCTGCTGGAACATTGTAGAGATTGAGGATCGCGCTGCCGGTGTAGGGTCCTGGTGCTACTTGTACGGTGTAGGTACCGGAGGTGGGGATGGTTTGTACATCAATGAAAAATATTTCGGAAAGTAAATTGTAGACTCCTATGGACGCTAAGGTCGTGCCGTTTGGTTCGAGGATCGACACCGTTGCGGCAGGGTTGAAGAAATATGAGGAGCTGTACGAGACATTCTGGATCGTCAGACTGACACGCTCGTTTGCGGTACCCGTGAAAGTATATTGAGCATTCTGCCCAGGAACAGTCGTAGTTGCTGTCACCGCTGAGCCACCAGCGGTGATCGTTCCTGTAACCGGAGTGCTGTTGTAAAGCGTTGTTGTGATTTCTCCGGTATTGGTACCCTCGGGGTCGATGTAAATCTTGTACGTTCCGGCGTACCCCAGAGTCATCGGCCCGGTGAAGCATGGGCAACCCGTGGTCGCGGTCCACGAGGGACCTACGGGAGCGCCATCGGGACCGTATATGAAGACAGTCGCATAGTTGGGAAACGTAACGTTTGTGTTCATCTGGCTCACGACCTGCCCTGCGGAGGAGGACAGAGTCAGTGAAATATTTTGGCCGGGAACGGTGTTGGTCATCGTAACTGCTGACCCACCGATTGTGATAGTGCCAGTGACATCGCTCGCGTTATTCGGCGTGATCACAACACTTCCAGGGTTGCTGGCGAGGGGATCGACGCCCACAGTGTAGGTGCCTGTGTAGGGAACACTGATAGCATCGACGAAGCTGCTAGCCGCTGGACACGTTAGTTCCGACAGTTGGGTACCGTCGGGAGCAAAGAGATAAACGTAGATACACGTCGCGAAGGTTGCGCTTGTTAAGCTCAGACTCACCCTCTGTCCCGCGGTTGCATCAAAGATCAACAAACCGACCTGACCGGCCGTAGGCAGCGAAACAGTTGCCGAGGTACCTAAAGTAGTTCGATGTGAATATCCGACCTGCGCGGCCGTATGGGTACCGAATGGAACGTACAAATCTTGGGTGCTCAGCGCACTGCCCGTTGGTGTGGACACCTGGACGTGTCCCGATGTTCCAGTCGGCGTGCTCGCCGAGATGACTGTCGACGTCGACGAAGTCGCGAATTGACGCGAGAGATTAAATCGAAGTTGATCATTGGCCGGAGTGGTATTGAAATTCGTCCCCGTGATTGATATTGCGGTGCCGGGTGTCGCAACCACGGGCGTAAAGCTAGTAATTGTCGGAGCGCCGGTGTTCGTGGTCACCGTAAAGTTTGTTGTAGTAGTAAAGTTTCCGGATGGCGTGGTTACCTTTATCGTACCAGTCGTCGCCCCAGTAGGAACGGTTACAATGAGTTGGTTCACCGTTGCAGCCGTGATGGTTGCTGCTTTGCCGTTGAAGCTAACCGTGTCCTGGCTGAGCGTGGCGCTATAGCCAGTACCAGAAATCGTTACGACTGTGCCAACAGGCCCGCTTATAGGCGTAAAGTCTAGAGCGGAAACTTGACTCGAAGTATAGCGACTAATTGAAAGTAAATTGCCAACCGCATCATAGTTGTAGCCTGCGGCATTCCCGGACGTGTCAATTACGCCGACGAGCCGTCCCAGCTGGTCGTAAAAGTATTGGACACCGGATTGGCCACGCACAATGTCAGTGAGAAACAAGACGCTGAGGAGAACAGCGATTGGGCAGGCGATTAGCCGGGTTCTTAACAACATGCGAGCCTCCACAAGAGATTCCACAGGCGCGAACGTATCAGCATCGTGAAAAACGAGTCAGTGGAACTTGCGCTAGAGACTCGCGGTGGTTGCCTTGTACATTGGCTGGATGAAGCTTGTCAATACCTTTCTCGGTATTTAGACCTAAAACATCTCATAGATGGTGAATTCCTCGCTGATTGTCCCATTGAGTTAATCGCCTAGAAATGCGCCACACTGCGGCTTCTGGAACGTTTCCCGAAAACGTTTGCGCGGAAGTCATGTGATACGCATACTCGAACTCCGTAAATGACGCTGGGGGTACCGGTGGTCAAAACGTCTCTTCTAAATGGTATGTTATTGCTCGCCGCCATTTTCATGCAGATTTTCTCTTTTTCGAGACCCCCACAACCGCAAGACCAACAAGCTGGACACAGAAGTAGAGTCCGCACCTACTATGTCGCAGCAGAGGAAGTTGATTGGGACTATGCGCCAACCGGGCAGAATGATGCTATGGGCCGCCCATTTGACGATTTCGAGAAAAACTACATGAACAGCGGACCCCACAAGATCGGAAAGGTTTACAAGAAGGCAATCTATCGTGAATACGTCGACGCCCGATTTGCCACGCTCAAACCGCGCTCATCCGAAGATCAGTACCTCGGGATTTTGGGTCCCATTCTTCGCGCTGAAGTCGGGGACACTATCAAAGTATTCTTCAAGAATAAGGCATCGAGACCTTACAGCATGCACCCTCACGGGGTGCTTTACCAGAAAAGCTCGGAAGGTTCCGAGTACAACGACCATACAAATGGACAGGACAAAGCCGACGACGTTGTCGCGCCAGGCGCAACCCAAGTTTACGTTTGGGAAGTTCCTGCAAGGGCTGGTCCGGCTCCTAGCGACGGTAGCTCGGTTGTATGGCTTTATCATTCGCACGTCGATGAGATGAGAGATGTCGCATCGGGGCTCTTCGGCGCAATTATTGTCACAGCGCAAGGCAAAGCACGGCAAGACGGTCGCCCTGCTGATGTGGATCGCGAGTTTGTGACAATGTTGATTACTATCAATGAGAACGAGAGTTGGTATCTTGGGGAAAACATTCAACGTTTTGCCTCCGACTCGAAAGGCGTGAACCGAAGCCAATCAATCGCCCCCGGTCCAGAAGGGGAAACGGCAGGCTCACTGGGAAGAGGCTTTGCTGACACCAACCTTCGCTACACGATCAACGGCTACATGTTCGGAAGCATGCCGATGATGAGCATGACAAAAGGCGAACGCGTTCGCTGGTACCTGGTCACCTTGGGCGATTCAAATAACTTTCACACGCCACATTGGCACGGCAACGACGTGATACACAACGGTCATCGTACTGACGTCGTCGCTCTTTCTCCTGCCCAAATGGAAACTGTGGACATGATGCCGGACAACGCCGGCATTTGGCTCTACCACTGTCACGTTAGCGACCATATGGCCGGTGGAATGGTCGCGCGCTATGAGGTCAAAGCACAAAACTAAAGCGACGCTAACGCCACGGCGGCGAGTCCCGGTTCGGTATGGTGTTAACGTTACAGCTACCTTGAAGTCGCTGGGGTATCCTCATCATAACGATTTAAGAACGGTACGCTGGCTACGTCTCCCGACAGAGGGATGTGAGGCATTCTGCAGAATGTTGCATTTATTCTCTGGAAGAAACGTTTCTGAGGTGTCCAACCTGCCGTCCAGCACCAGACATGGATGCTCTCTAAGTTTTTCTCGCAGGCTCATTGTCGCGAGCTGGACGCACTTTTTTCTGGGCCATTTTGTGAGCGATGGATAAAAGGAGATTCACGTGGATGTCGTCCGTTCGACTGAGAAGCCTGCGGAATTGGGCGAGTGTCCGAGCATCTCGACCCGAGCTGCCCCAGCCCCTATCCGCCAACTTTGGCTGTGGCAAAGCTGCGGGTGGCTTTTCACCCTCATAGAACAGCGCGTAAATAGGTACTCCCATTGCGCGTGCCATTTTTTCTAGAGTTTCGATGGCAGGCACCGTGTGGTTGTTCTCAACTCTCGAAATATAGCAGCGCAGCAGACCGGTACGTTTCTCAATTTCGCCTTGGGACAGGTTCTTCTCTTCACGCAAATCGCGCAAGCGGTCGCCAATCACCATTATTCACCTCCTGCCTTGCACTCCTAACCTAGACCCACATTCAACCATAACACGCAGCAGAAACGAAGGTCTTCTACGCGCGGAACTGGTCGTGCATATCGCTCCGCCACAGAAAACGCACCGACGCTGCTACTGTATTGGGTTTTACTTTCCGGACGGGCGTGCCCAAGCGCAACGAAAAACGTCCACGCCGGCAAGTATCTGCGTTTTTATGCCTGTGGTTTTCTGACCCTCTGACACCGCCCATAGCAAAGTCGAACACTTCTGACACTGTGCTGTACTGGACGAGTTTTCATTCGTTTTTCCGATGACTCCCTTGCTAGTTGAAGAAACCGCCTTACGAGAAGGCCTCATGCCCTCGTCTTATTTCCTAAATGAGTTCTAGCCGCTCATTGTTGGTGTCCGTTTAGAGTCCGGTCGTGATCAAAAATCAGCGAAATCGGTTAAACATCAGCGAAGAATGTAAGACGGGCAACTAATTGAAGGTGAAGCTATTGCGTTGAAAAATATGGGGTAAGAGAAATGTCCTAACAGCCTTATCAGGGGCGCGCTCTAGCCACCTGAGCTACAGGCCCACGGCAGGCAGGTTGCCCGCTTGGATTTCAAGATTCTAGCATGTCCGACCAAAGAGCCGTATAGCGGAAGTACAGACAAAATTAT
>Ga0302324_100003974_pt1 | contig 33075 bp, 35 predicted proteins | sample Palsa_T0_1_FD_201949 | JGI IMG/M metagenome (GOLD analysis project Ga0302324, IMG submission 201949) | Peat permafrost microbial communities from Stordalen Mire near Abisko, Sweden - Palsa_T0_1 | ecosystem: Environmental > Terrestrial > Soil > Palsa > Peat permafrost | place: Sweden: Abisko... | reverse complement strand
CAGGGGCCGGTCGACGCCCACCTGGTGGTCGAACACGGCCACGGCGCGCGCATCGGCCAGGGGCCCCAAAACCGCACGCCCCACATCTCCGGGCAAGAGCTGACCCCCTAGGAACACGATCACCGACAGGAGACCTAAGGTGATGAGCGACAGCAGCAAGCGTCTCGCCAAGAATCGGAGCATCAGGGCGCGGCTCCACGGTGCCGCACGACATAGGAGCGGTGAATGCGGGCGCGCCGCTCGAAATCCTTGGGGATGGTGTGAGCGCTGATGTCCTCGATGTCGAACTCCCCGAGAGCGGCCGCGTCGAGCTTGAAACGGCTGTAGTTGGTGGAGAACACGAGCCGGCCGGTCGGCCGCAGGAGCTGCAACGCTTGACGGATCATCCCGGCGTGGTCGCGCTGCACGTCGAGAACACCCTGCATGCGCTTGGAGTTCGAGAAAGTCGGCGGGTCGAGGAAAATCAGATCGAACCGCGGCCCGCGTGCGGACTCTTCTTCGAGCCATTTGCGGCAATCTGCTCGGCAGAGCGCATGCTTCGGTCCGGCGAAGTCATTGAGCACGAGATTTTCGTGCGCCCAGTCCAGATAAGTGTTCGACAGGTCCACACTCACGCTCGAGCGCGCGCCGCCGGCGGCCGCGTACACCGTTGCGCTTGCCGTGTAGCAGAACAGATTCAAGAAATCCGCATCCCTGGCCCAGTCGCGCAGCATGCCGCGCACGATCCGGTGATCGAGAAACAATCCCGTATCCAGATAGTCGCCAAAATTCACCCAGAACTCGAGCCCCGCCTCGCGTACCGCAAGCCGGCCCGCGTCGAGCGCGCGTTTCTCGTACTGCTCGACCCCTTTCTGCGGCTTGCGAACACGCGAATGAATCTGCTCGAGCGGGACCTCCAAGACCTGCGGCAGCGCCGCCAGCACGTCCCGGCGGCGCTCGCGCGCGCCTTGAATGTCCACCGATTTAGGGGCGGCGTACTCCTGCAGGCAGACGTGCCGCGGTTCGCGGCCGTACAGATCGATGGCGAACGCATACTCCGGCATGTCGGCATCGTACAGGCGATAGCAATCGATTTGCTCGCGCGTCGCCCACGGCTCGAGGCGCGCGAGATTCTTGCGCAAGCGGTTGGCGAACATCTGCGCCCCGGGACGCTTGGAGCGCTCGGCGCGCGCGGCTTCGGGCGTGCGCGGCTCACGCGTCTCGCCCAAGTCGAAACGCAGCAGCCGGCACTCCAGGTCGCCGTTGAATACCCGGTGCGTGCGTTTCGCGTACATGCCTAAGTGGCGTGCGAGGTCCGGATTGCCCGAGAGAATCGCGGCCTGCCAGCCATGAAATCTCTCGCGCAACACGCGTCCGAGCTCGCCGTAGAGCTCGGCGAGGCCGGATTCCGAGCCGATGCGCTCGCCGTAAGGCGGATTCGTTACCACCAGCCCGCTCGCGGCGCCCGCGGGCGGAGCGGCATCCGAGAGCGCGCGCCGCTCGATGTGCAGCCAGTCTGCGACGCCGGCGCTGGCGGCATTCTCCAGCGCTATGCGCACGGCCGAAGCGTCGATGTCCGAGCCCACGATGCAGCGGCGCGGCGTTCGGGCCGCACGGCGCTCGAACGCCTCCGCGCGCAGCCGCCCCCACAGCCCCGGGTCGTGGCCGCGCCAGCCGAGAAAGCCGAAGTATTCCCTGCCAAGGGCCGGGGCGATATCGCCCGCGATGAGCGCCGCCTCGGTGAGGAAAGTGCCGGAGCCGCACATCGGATCGACGAGCGCGCCGGCTGCGCGCTCGAGATCCACCCAGCCGGCGCGCAGCAAGATCGCGGCCGCCACGTTCTCCTTGAGAGGCGCGCGGCCGCCCTCCGTCCGATAGCCGCGCCGGTGCAGGCTCTCACCCGAGAAATCCACCGATACGAGTGCCTCGGTGGGCTCGACGTGCAAATGCAGCCGCACGTCGGGACGCTCGGGCTCGATGTTCGGACGTTCTCCGGTCGTTTCGCGCAGCCCGTCGCAGACGGCGTCCTTTAACAGCTGCGAGCCATATAATGTGTGGCGAATGGCGGCGTTCGCGCCGCTGCACTCGCAGGCAAGCGTCGCACCGGGCGCGAGATGCCGGCGCCAGTCGATGCGCTTCGCAGCCTCGTACAGCTCCCGAGAAGTCTTGGCCTCGATCGAGCCCACGCTGAGCAGCACCCGGGTCGCCGTGCGAGACCAAAGGCACGCGCGGTAGCCGACCTCGAGCGGACCTTGAAACTTCACATCGTGGCTGCGCTCACGAATGTCGCTTGCGCCGAATTGCTGCAGCTCCTCGGCAAGGACGGACGCCGCGCCTATCGGCGCCGTCGCAATCCAGTAGCGGACGTCCTCGCTCACGCGCGATGTTCAGGACACATCGAGGGTGCGGTGATCGAAGGAGTCGGCGCGGCCGGCACAGGCCCGGCGCTGCGCCTCGAGGTCCTGCCAATCGAGCTTCGGATGCTTCACGAAATAACGCACCAATGTCTTGTAGAGCTGTGGATCGAAGTCCTTCGGGCCGGCTCGCCGCGCGAGCGAGGCGAGCTCCTCCTCGCTGTACGCCGAACCGATATACCTCCAGCGATCGAGAACGTGCAGCACTTCGGCGCCGAATCCACTGCGCTCGCGCAGTGCCACGCGCCCCGGAAATGGCCACGCCTTGAGCTTTAACGAGACGAGCGCCATCCGTAGGCGCACCGCGTGCAGAATGATCGGCTCCTTGCCGACGCAGGCACCCCTGCAGCGGCCGAGCTGGTGAGCGAGACAGGATCCTGCGCTCTCCTCGAGGCCGAGCACTTTCAGGCACAGCTCGCGCGCCCGCGCGATCTCGCCAAGCGCCTTGCGTGCATCCTTCGGCGAGTGAAACATCCCGAAACATTCTTCGAGCTCCAAGGACTCGAGTTCATCGACGGGGATGATCGCGAGCGCCCTCGAGTCCTCGGCAAGCCTGAGGGTGACGCCGCGCTCAGCGGTTCTGATGGAGCGGTTATACAGCGGCGTTTGCCCCCGTAACGCTTCAAGCTCGAGGAGCGCGGCGCCGAGCTCGCCGGCCGTTTCCTCCCACTCGATGCGCCGCACGGCGTCCCTGAGCGCGGCGCGGCCGCCGGCACGTGCCGCACGGCCGGCGCCATCGTCGGCGAAATGGGCGAGGATGGCGCTGCGTAACGATCCCGCCCGGCCCACGTAAAGGAGCGCCTCGTCCTCGGTCTCCGCGGGCGCGCCGAAAAAGCGGTACATCCCAGGGCCTTCCGGCAATTCGTCAGCCAGGCCGTCGGCAAGGTGCGGCGGCAGCTTCACCGCGCCCATGGCGCCGTGCGCCGCCGCGGCGAGCGTGTGCTCGGGCAGCTCGCGGCAGAGCGTGATCCAAAAATCGCTGATGACCTGCGCATCGCCGAGCGCCCGGTGACGTGCACTGCAGGTGAGCCCGTGGCGCTGCATCACGGCGTCGAGATTGTGCCGCAACTCCTTCGGGAACAAGCGCCGCGAGAGCTTCACGGTGCAAAGCACCGGCGCACAGAAGGCCAAGTCGGCGCGGCGGAATTCCGCGCGCAGAAATCCATAGTCGAAGCGTGCATTGTGAGCCACGAACACGGGCGCAGCCGTCGCCGGCTTGAGCTTGCCGAGCACCATCCGGCCGATCTCGGCGAAACGCGGCGCGTTGCCGACCAGACGATTGCTGATGCCGGTGAAGCTTTCGATGTAGGGGGGGATGACGCACTCGGGATTTACGAGCGTGCTCCATTGCTCGCTCACCACCCCATCGCGCAAGCGCACGATGCCGATCTCGATGATCCGGTGATGTGCCGCGTTACCGCCGGTCGTCTCTAAGTCGACAAACACCAGATCCGTGGGAAGCGCGCGGACCTCAGGCGCGTCCATCGAGCGACAGCAATGGGTAATACAGATCCGGGCGGCGATCGCGAAAGATGCCCCACGCTTCGCGGTAACGGCGCACGGCATCCAAGTCGAACTCGGCGGTGAGAACGGTTTCGCTGGTGCGATCCGCCTCAGCGATCTTCTCGCCGGTGTGCGAGGCGATGAAGGAAGAACCGTAGAAAGTCATCGCGTAGTGCGCGCCTTCCTCGACGCCGATGCGATTTGAGGCGACCAGCGGCATCACGTTCGCCGCCGCATGACCTTGCATGGTCCGCTGCCAGTGTGCAGAGGAATCGAGGCCCGGATCGTGCGGCTCGGAGCCGATGGCCGTCGGATACATGAGAATCTCGGCGCCCATGAGCGCCATGGCGCGCGCGGTCTCTGGAAACCACTGATCCCAGCAGATCGCGACGCCGAGCTTCGCAAACTTGGTGTTGAACACCTTGAAGCCCGTGTCGCCCGGAGAGAAGTAGTACTTCTCGTGGTAGCCCGGACCCTCCGGGATGTGCGATTTACGATAGCTGCCGAGCACCTCGCCGCCCGCATCCACCATCACCACGGTGTTGTAGAAAGCGTTGTTCGCGTGCTCGAACACGCTCACCGGCAACACGACGTCGAGCTCGCGCGCGAGCCCGCGGAAGTGCTCGACGGCCGGATGGCCCTCGAGCGGCTTGGCGAGATCGAAATAACGCGCCGCGTGATCCTTGCAGAAGTACGGCGTCTCGAACAGCTCTTGGATCAGCACGATGTTCGCGCCGCGCCGCGCCGCCTCGCGAATCAGTTTTTCGGCGCGCGCCACATTGGCGTCGCGGTCCCAACTGCACGCCATCTGCGTGGCGGCCACGGTCACTTTGCTCATGATCCTATGCTACCTGGAAAAGGCTAAAACGTCGGCGGCGAACTCGCACTCACGATCTCGCACTCCTCGCGCCCGGGATTGCGGAAGCGATGCGGAATCGAGCTTTTGAAGTAATACGCATCGCCCGCCGACAGGACGCGTGATTCACCGCCCACCGACAGCTCGATGCGGCCCTTCACGATCACCCCGCCCTCCTCGCCCGCGTGCGTCAGCATCTCCTCGCCGGTGTCCGCGCCGGGCGCATAGCGCTCGTGCAAGATCGACATGCTGCGCTTGGCCATGCGGCCGCCCACAAGCCTGAGCTCCACCGCGCCGGTGCCGATGTCGGCGAGCTCCGATTTCGGAAAGAAAACCTCCACCTGGCCGGCGAGGTCCAAGGTGAAGAACTCGGCGAGCGCCATGGGGATACCGTCAAGCACCTTCTTGAGCGACGATACCGAGGGGCTCACGCGGTTCTGCTCGATGAGGGAAATGAGGCCATTGGTCACCCCCGCGCGCTTCGCCAGCTCGCGCTGGGAAAGACCGTACATCTGCCGCACGGCTTTGAGGTGTGCACCCACGTCGAGACCCATGATGTCGATTATTTTAAACAGTATTGGCGATAGATTCAGCTAAAATGGCCGCACGTGTTGAATTTTCTTATCAGCTGGCCCGCTTTGGGGGCCGTGCTGGGTCGCACAAAGCCCCTCCGCACCGGCAAAGGACTTTCGTCATGAATGCCCGCATTACGCCCGATCCCGCCCCCACCCACCTCGACGCCTTCTGGATGCCGTTCACGGCCAACCGGCAGTTCAAGGGAAATCCCCGCCTGCTGACCCGTGCCGAGGGCATGCACTATTGGACCGCGGACGGGCGGCAAGTGCTCGACGCGGTGGCGGGCTTGTGGTGTGTGAACGCCGGGCACAGCCGGCGCGAGATCACCGAAGCCGTGGCGCAACAGCTCAGCACCATGGAATATGCGCCCGCCTTCCAAATGGGCCATCCCAGCGCGTTCGAGCTTGCGAATCGGCTGGTCGAGATCGCCCCTCCCGGCATGGATCGAGTGTTCTTCACTAACTCGGGATCCGAATCGGTCGACACGGCGCTGAAGATCGCAATCGCCTATCACCGTGCGCGCGGGCAAGGCCAGCGCACCCGGCTCATCGGGCGCGAGAAGGGCTATCACGGCGTCGGTTTCGGCGGCATGTCGGTAGGCGGCATGGTGAACAACCGTAAGTTCTTTGCGGCGGCGCTGCTGCCAAGCGTGGATCATTTGCCGCACACGCTCGACATCGGGCACAACGCGTTCACGCGGGGGCTCCCGCACTGGGGGATGCACCTCGCGAACGAGTTGGAGCGGCTCATTGCCCTGCACGACGCATCGAACATTGCGGCCGTGATCGTCGAGCCCATCGCCGGCTCCGCCGGCGTCGTGTTGCCGCCGCTCGGGTACTTGAAGCGCTTGCGCGAGATTTGCGACAAGCACGATATCTTGCTGATATTCGACGAGGTGATCACGGGATTCGGCCGCGTCGGCAAGCCCTTCGCTGCTCAGGTTTTCGATGTGACCCCCGATCTCATGACGAGCGCCAAGGGCCTCACGAACGGCGCCATTCCCATGGGTGCGGTCTTCGCGCAGCGCAAGATCTATGACGCATTCATGCAGGGACCGGAGAATGCGATCGAACTGTTCCACGGCTACACCTATTCAGCCCATCCCGCGGCCTGCGCCGCGGCGCTCGCGGCGCTCGATGTGTATAAGCGCGAGGGGCTGCTCTGCCGGGCCGCTGAGCTCGCCCCGACCTGGGAGGAGGCGGTGCACTCCATCCGCGGTCCGTCAAACGTAATCGACATCCGCAACTTTGGACTCATCGGTGCCGTGGAGCTCGAGCCGCGGCCGGGCAAGCCGGGCGCGCGCGGCTTCGATGTGTTCTTGAAGTGCTTCGAGCGCGGCGTGATGGTGCGAGTCACGGGCGACACGATCGCCCTGTCGCCGCCGTTGATCGTTGAAGAGAAACAGATCGCGCAGATCGTCGAGACGCTCGCCGGCGCGATTCGCGACACGGCTTAAACGCGACACGGCTCAATTATTAGAGGGTCGGCGCGCGGCTAGCGCGTCAGATCTTGGACTCGAACACCGCGTACCATTTCTTGCACGGTTCGGCCACTTCCCAGATGCCCTCGTAGCCCGCGGGGACGAGGAATGCATCGCCTGCCCGGAAGTCGTGCTTCTCGCCGTGTGAGGACTCCAGGCGCACCCGGCCCTCGATCAGCACGCACAGCTCGTATTCGGTATAGCGCACGCGCCACTTTCCGCTGGTGCTCGACCAGAAACCGCAGAAGAATTGCTGCGTCGGATCGACGAATTGATTCGACACTCGAACGCGCGGGATGCCGGCAAGAATCTTCTCGGGCGAGGGATTGGCGGATTCGCCGGTCTGATAGCGATCGAGCGCCACAATCTTGGGGTGATCGGCCATGTCCTATCGTAAGTGCCCGAGGCAGCCAGAGACAAGGGCGGCTCGAGGCATCCGCTGCGCCGAGCCGCCCCTTTATCATCGCTTCTCACTTTGCGGGGCGGTCGCCTCGGTGACCTGAGCGAGCGGGGCGGAAGGCGCAGCCTGCAACGTGAGGCGCACCCGGCGCTCGAACGCGTAGCCGTCGACGTCTTGTGCCGTGCTCTGACTCTTGCCATAGGCGTTGATCTCGAGAGACTGCTCGGGGACGCCCGCGGCGACGAGCAGATCGCGCACCGCCTCAGCGCGCGCTCGCGACAGCTCGAGATTGAGCTCATCGTTTCCGCGCGGATCGGCGTAGCCGTCCAGCCGCACGGTCAGAGCGGGCGACTTCGTGAGTACGCCCGCGATCACCCCGATATCGCGAGCCGTCTCCTCATCGATTTCGGCACTACCGGTGCGAAACAGCACGTCCCCCTGCAGTCCGTCGATCACCTTGGCCGCCTGCTCGCGCGCCGCATCGTCGGTCGTCTCCCGGGCCGTCTCCACGCTGTGCGCGAGCTCATCGAGCCGTGCGGTGAGTGCGCGATTGGTCTCCTCGAGGTCGCTCTTGGCGCTCGCGAGCGATGCGCTCTCGCTCTTCAGGTCGGCGGCTTCCTTCTCGAGCTGCTCCCTGTCTTTTTGCAAGACGGCGACCTTCGCCTCGGCCTTGCCCGCGTCGTGAGCCCGATGCACGCGAGATCCGATCCACGTGCCGACGCCGGCGCCGACCACGGCTCCGATGGGACCCGCGGCGAGGCCGCCGATCACCGCCCCGGCGACGAACCCAGCCGGCTCCTGCGGCGAGGGCTGTTTCTGCGCCGTACCGGCAACCGCGGCCGAGTCGGCCCATGCTGCTGCGCTCACCCCCACCAAACCGAGGGTCCATATCACTTTCGACTGTGCGATCTTCATGACGCTCCTCCTCTGTTGCGGACATTCGCGACGGCATTGCCGCCTCGTGAGGAGCATTTGGCGCCCCGTTTCGGGCGCCTTCGTTGTTGTGCGATGGCAAAATATGGCAACGCAAAGATCAAACGCGGCGGCCGCGTCGGAGGCGGCGCGCGGCAGCCGACGCCGTCAGCGGGTACTACGTCCGCAACGAGAACGGCGTGAAGTTCGTGTCGATGTCGTAATAGTCTTCCTGCTCTGCGCGCTTCAGGAACGCGACTACTCGGTAGGTCAGCGGCGTCGCAAAAATCTCCCAAAGGCTCTTCAGTCCGTACTGAGTGAACATGATCAGTATTAGGTGCGGCAAGGGCATGAGGCCGTAAAAGGCGACGGCGTAGAAAATCACCGAATCCACGAGCTCGCCGCACAGAGTCGAGCCGACAATGCGCGTCCAGAGCCAGCGGCCCTTCGTCCAGATCTTCATCTTGGCGAGCACGTAACTATTGATGAATGTGCCGCACAGAAATGCAACGATCGAGGCGAGCACGATGCGCGGCGTGTTGCCGAATATGGCGTCGACCGCCGCTTGCGTCGTGCGCGAGCGGTCCGAGGGAGGCAGGTGTACGACCACGGCGGCCATCAGCGATGCGAAGGCGAGTGCCCCGAATCCCGCCCATACCACGCGGCGGTCTCGGGCGTAGCCGTATACCTCGGTGAGGATGTCGCCGAAAATATAGGAGATCGGGAAAAACAGCACCCCCGCCAGGAAGGTCAGCGTCAGCGAAGTGCCCGGGATGTGGATCGACGTTTCCTTGGCCGGCCCGATCAGATTCGAGCAGAGCAACACGCAAACGTAGGCGGCCATCACGAAATCGTAGTAGCGGAATTGACGGATTCGCGGAGCTGACATGGGTTCCTTCGAGGCGGTGTTAGGCCGCGAAGAACCATCATATGTCATACCGGCGCGCCTTGGCCCGTTCTTCGCGGCGACAGCAGGCAGCGCATTTCTCGGACGTTTGGCGAAGACCATCACACCACTTCCCTAGCTGCTCCTGTACATATGCAGGCTAATCTCGCAAGAATGGTCTATGGAGCAGGGCAAGCCCTTAAACGTAATGGAAAGTCCGCTCGTCGATTTCGATGCGGTATGCCAGAAGGTGCGTGCCGCCGTCGAGCCGGCGCGCGCGCATGCCGTTTCTTTGCATGACGAGCACGGTGACGTGCTCTGGCTGAGCGAGAGCTCCATGGGGCCGGACGAGCACAACGCGGTGCTCGAGGCCATCGAGGCGTTTTCCAATCCCAAGGCGCCGCCGATTCTCGCCTACGACCTAGGCGATGGACGCTCCGGCGTGCTGCTGCGTGCAGTGAACGCGCGTCGCGCGATGGTCGGCGCGATCATGGTCGTTCTGGATAGTCGCGTCGTTCGCTACGACGAGCATGGCGCGATCAAATTCATGACCCCGAAGCTGCAGCGAGTCCTCATGGATTTCGCCGGCATGCGGCCGGACATCGAACCGCCGACGGAGGTACAGGTCGATCCCGAGCCGCCGCCGCCTGCTGCGGCCAAAGCTCCGGCACCGCGCGCCGCAGCGGCCGCACAGGCCCCACCCGCCGCCAAGCCTCAGCCGAAGGCCGCAACTCCGGGTCGCAAGCCGCAGCTCGCCGAGCCGCTTGCCCCCTCCGCTCCAGGGAGCAAGGTTGCCTGGACGGCCCGCAATCGTCCCGCCGCGAGTGGAGCTGGAGCCGCTCGCCCTGCCGCGAATGCGCCTGCGGCTGCCCGGCCCGCAGCGGCGCGCCCTGCCACTCCCGCCGCGTCGAAGCTGCCGGCGCCGGTCGAGTCTGCGCTGGCCGCGCAGATGCAGGCCGCGCCGAGCTCCGAAGCGCTCGAGTTCACGCTCGAGGATCCGCGCGCGCCCCCCGTCGCGCGAGCGTCGCGCGCGGAAGCCGCGCCCGCGCGTCCCGCGGCACCTGCCCCAGCACCGGTCGCAGCCCCGCCGATGCCTGTCGAGCGTGTCCTCGAGGAGTCGTTCGACAAGCAGCCGTCGGTCAGTCCGGAGATGGATCGACTGCACGCGGCGCTGCGCAAGAGTCCTATCTCGTTGCATGTCCAGCGTCTGGTTCCGCTAACCAAGGGCAGCCAGCTGCGGCGCTACGAAGTGCTGCTGCGCTCCGGCGCGGACGACAACGCCGCCCCCCAGGCCATGCTGAAGGCTGCGGTCGAAAACGGGCTCGGCTCGATGATCGATCGACGCGTCGTTACCGAACTCGTGGGATGGCTTGTACGGCATCCGGACGTTTGGCAGCAGCACGCCGTGATGTTCTCGGTCAATCTCACGACCACAGCGCTGCACGACGAGCACTTCATCAAGTTCGTAGGCCTCTGCCTCGCTAAATCGACGCTGCCGAAATCGATGATCGCCTTCGAGGTGGACGTCGCCACGGCCGTCAAGATGGCGGCGCGTCTCGGCGAGGTGGCCGCCGCGCTCGACCGTCTCGGCTGCCCGCTGGTGCTCGACGACTTCTCGCTGAAAACCGAATGCTTCGACCTGCTGCGCCTGCCCGGCGTGCGCTACATCAAGCTCTCTCCCGAGATCACTCACAAGATGCGCACCGACAAGCTCGCGCAGGCCTCCATCACGGCCGTCGTGCAGATGGCGCGCGTGCTCGGCATGCACACCGTCGCGAAACGCATGGAAACCGCGGCGGAACAAGAATGGCTGACGGCTCTGGGGGTCGACTTCGTGCAGTCGCACTCGATGTCACCTCCCGCATCGATCGATTCGCTGGCGCCTCCCGCGAAGGTGCGGGCCTGACCGACTCGAAGAGCCTCCGGCCTTGCCGAGGAGCTCCGGCGGCGCGCCGCCGCGAGCCGCAATTCCGAGTCCTACACGGCGCATTATTAAGGTGAGTTAATGCGCACGCGCACGCGCGGCGTACCATCTAGCTCCATGCACTTGCAAAACATTGGAAACACAGCAAACTGTTCGGGTCTGCAACGAGACACCGGAACCGAGCTAAGTGTTTCAGTTAGTCCCATGAGGTTCGGTTCCGGTCCGTTTGAGTCATCGTCATGCCATTGAACGCCCTCATCGCCATATTCGGGCTTCTTGGCCTCTTCTTACTGATCGTCGCGGTGCGCCGCTTTCGTGTCATGAACGTCGGCAGCGGCGTATTCAGCGGCTCCATGGCGATGGTCTTCTTGGTGCTGGCGGCGGCCGTTCTCGCGCTGGTGCTCGATCTGCGTACTTACCAGCGTCTCACCAACGAGACTCCCGTGGGGGAACTCGATTTGTCGCGCGTAGCTCCGCACCAATACGACGCCGTCCTGACCTACCCCAACGGGTCGGTCGCGGTGTTCTTCCTGCGCGGGGATGAATGGCAGGTGGATGCGCGCATTCTCAAATGGCAGGGCACGGTCAACCTCCTCGGTTTCGACGCGGCGCTCAAGCTCGATCGCATCAGTGGTCGATACACCGACATCGCGGACGAGCGCGGTCAGCCGCGCACGGTCTATGAGCTCCATCCCCCGGAAACGATCGATCTGTGGGACTTGGCACGTCGCTACCATCGCTGGCTGCCGTGGGTGGACGCTCTATACGGCAGTGCGACGTTCCTGCCCATGGCCGACAAGGGCTCCTACGAAATCAGCGCTTCACAAACGGGTTTGATCGCCCGGCCGCTCAATGAAGCCGCCCGCACCGCCGTCAGCGGCTGGCATTGAGCCTCGCCCGATTTCTGAGGGCACTGGGCGGCGGTCGCATTAGCGACTCGGACACGCGCGGCGGCGCTCGTATTCGATTCGGCATCGCAAGACGGTTTCGGCGGCCACGTACTTCCCAGACCCTTGCCGGAAGTAAATCACTGAACACGCCGCTCCGTATTTTTTGAGACGCACTTCGCAGTTTGACGCGGGCTGCGCATGCGAGACGCCGATCGCGTTCCGCGGATCTCATCAACAACCGCATCACAGTTTGGGACGACGCGCTGAGCCAAGTCCGCCTCACGCGAGCAAATACCGCTAGCATTCCTATTATGAAACACGCCACGTCGATCACGACCGGAGGATTCGCGGCCGCTTGGGGCTTTAGCGTCATCGAGGTCATGGTCACGATCGCGCTCGCCGGACTCTTGGCCACCATGGCGGTGCCTGCTTTCAACAACTTCGTGCTCAACGACCGAGACCTCGGACAGATCAATGCGCTGGTCGCGAGCTTCACGTACGCGCGCAGCGAAGCGATCAAACGGAACGAGGGCGGAATTCGGATATGTCCTAGCGTCGACGGAATGCGTTGCGGCGGAGCCGCCTGGGCCAAAGGCTGGATCGTTGTAGACACCATCGGCGGTCCGCCCCTGCAGTACGTGCCCGCGTTCGCGGGGAGTAATACGCTGATGCCGGGCGATACTTCGACGACCGGAGTAACGTTCTCGTCGACAGGGCTGGTGAGCACGGCTATCAGGATCAACGTGTGCGACCCGCGCGGCGCCTCCTATGCGCGCGACGTCGAAATCACCGCCACCGGACGCATCGCCGCCTCTCGGACACCGGGCCACTCGATCGCCGGCGCGCCCCTCAGCTGCCCGTGACCTGAAGGGGCGGCCGCGGGCGCGCACGAACAAGCATTGATTTCCCGGGTGTGGCCTTGGCACGGTAAAATACCGCCGCTGCAAAGCGCCATGCCGGCTTAGCACAGTGGTAGTGCAACGGTTTTGTAAACCGTAGGTCGGGGGTTCGAATCCCTCAGCCGGCAAACCTCTAGCCCGGTCTTAACCGGGTCAAACATCCGATCAGAGTTGCTGATCGCTCACGACGATGCCGTCCTCGTCGCTGTATAGCCAATCGTCGGGTCGAAAAATCGCTCCGCCAAACTCGACTGGTATGTCAATCTGGCCCACCGACTCCTTGCCGCTCTTGCGCGGATTAGAGCCGAGCGCCTTGATTCCCAGCTCGAGCTGGGCAAGCGCGACGCTATCCCTGATGGCGCCCCAAATAACGAGACCCGCCCAGCCGTTGCGTAGAGCGAGGCCGGCGATCAAATCGCCGACCAATGCGGACTCGAGCGAGCCCGCGCCGTCGATGACAAGTACCGAGCCGCTGCCGGGCTCGGACAACGTTGCTTTGATCAGAGCATTGTCTCTGAACGTCTTTATGGTTCGAATCGGGCCATAAAAACGCGCCACTCGGCCGAACTGGCGGAATTGCACCGAGCACGAACGGAGGCGATCTCCGTGCTTATCGATCAAATCGGATGTCAGCTCCAATTTATTGGTACAGCAGCGGCCGCTTCGGCGAAGACCCGCTATCCGACCGCCCGATCGCTCGGGATTCGCCGAGCGCGCAGCACCATGAGCCCGCCCGCCAAGAGGAGCATGCCCTCGGTAGCGAAGCGCGAATCGATTTCAGGCGCCGCGGCAGGAGCGCCGCCCGCATAAGTGACGCTGCCTGAACACGTGATCGCGAATTGCGAGTGCTCCCGTCCGCACCGATATGGCTCCGAGAAATTGCCGTCAATACCGATGAGCACGTCTCCGACACCGATGTCTCGCGACGCGCCGGGCGGCTTACCGACGTCGAACGTGAGCGAGATGCGCGGCAATGAAGTACCGGAGTGCCCCTCGAAATCATAAAGGGTCACCGCCTCCCGGCCCTTGCCGAGATCCCTCACCGAAGCCGCCGTGAAGACTCCCAAGTCGAACGGCGCACGCACATCGACATTGCTCAAGCTGCCGTTCTGATCGAGAAAAAGCGTTCCCGAGAAATCGATCGGATCGTTTTTCCCGACTCCCAGATCGATGTTGACATCGTAAGTCTGCGCATTCGCCGCCACCGAGGTGCCGAGCACCGCCATTGCGAAAATCAATTTAACCATCGACCGCATGATGAAAATCCCGCCTCTTGTAATGCATCCAAACTGTCTCTTAAATAACACATGTAGCCGAAGGGGGCAATTGATGGCATATGGCGCACTTCGTCGATGTGAAACAAATCGCGAAATCTCGTGATTCTGTCAAAAAATGCGTGCTCCGACCCCAGCGTAGGAACAACTCATGAGGTTGGTTCGTTGATGTGTATATGCAACACGCAATCGGGCGAGCACGCTCCGATTCATCCAAGTTTTGACCTCCTGTGCCCTTGGGGAGAACATGTCGGCCTAACGATGGATGAACGCGAGCGCCTCGCCGGATGAGTGTCAACCAATCTACCCCCGATGCGGGCGCCGCCGGCGTCGCCGCAGCTATCGGCGAGCCCGCTCGTGCACGGATGCTGTACTGCTTGCTCGACGGCCATGCACGTACCAGCACGGAGCTTTCCATCGTGGGCGAGGTAAGCGCTTCGACGGCGAGCGCACATTTGGCGCGCTTGATCGAGCGTCGGCTCGTGTTGATGACGTCTCAGGGCAAGCACCGCTATTACCGGCTTGCCGGTCCGGCGGTAGCTCGGGTACTCGAGGCGCTGAGCGCGGCTGCGGAGCCGAGCCGCTCGGAATTCGCACCGACCACGCCGGCGCATCTGCGCTTTGCGCGAACTTGCTACGATCACATGGCTGGGCGCGCGGCGGTACTATTGCGCGATCGCTTCGAGCAGCTACGCTGGCTGTGTGCGGGTGCCGGAAGTGAAGGCGAGTACGAGGTAACGGCGGCGGGGCGTGCGGCGTTCGCGGCGCTGGGAATAGACATGGATGCCGTGCGCTCGCAGCGTCGACGGTTCGCCTACGCGTGCGTCGACTGGAGCGAGCGCCGGCCGCACATTGCGGGAGCGCTCGGTCAGGCACTTCTCCACGCGGCACTCGAGCGCAAATGGTTCGTTCAGGATCTGGACAGCCGCGCCCTCAAACTCACTCCGCCAGGTCGCCGCCAGCTGCGCGCGCGATTCGGCCTCGACCTCTGAGAGGTCCTCAGGCCGCACGAGATCAGCTGCGCGTGCCCGCCACTGCTTCGAGAAAGGTTCTCTCCTCGCGCAGGATCAGGCGCCGATCCCGGGCGAATGCGAAATTCTCGCGCGCGTCCGGCTCGGCGAATAGGCACCGGCGGTAGGCTTCGTACGAGGCGAGACTCTCGAACGAGATCAGGCCCCAGGCGATATCGTTGGTTCCCTCATGAGGAAGAAAGTACCCCAGCAGGCGCCCGCCGCAGCGAGGAATGATCCTCCCCCAATTTTCCGCATACTTCTGGAACGCTTCGCGCTGCGCGGGATCAATCTGGTAACGAATGAAGCAAGTGACCTCCATGCAGGTATATTGCGCGATGCCTACCCATGACACTTCGTTATACGACGAAATATGAATTCTAGAATCTGGGCATTGACGGCGGCCTGCGCTCTGTCCGGAGTGCGCCTCGCGGCGCAATCGACGAGCGAAGAAGGCGCGCCTGTCGGGCTGCAGAGCCACGTGGTTTTCACTCGGTACTCATCGCTTTCGAGCGCGGCGGAAATCATACATCGCGTGCTGAGTCCGCTCGAAGCGCAGCGCGTGACTCAGGCGGCGAGCCGCGGCGGCAAAAGCCTGGAAGGCCAACCGCTCGACCTCACCAAGGAACGCTTCAGCTTGTATGTGCCGCGCAGGAGTCCGCCGCAGGGCTACTCGCTGCTGGTATTCGTCTCACCGTACGACGATGCCAGAGTACCCTTGGATTGGATCTCGACGCTCGACCGGCACGGCATGATTTTCGTCACCGCAGCCCGATCGGGAAACACCGCCAACGTCTTCGACCGGCGCGAGCCCTTGGCGCTGTTGGGTGCGGTGAATGTCGTGGGCCGCTACGCGATCGACGCGCAACGCGTTTACGTCGCCGGCTTCTCCGGCGGCGCGCGCGTCGCCGAACGCCTCGCGATCGGCTACCCCGAGCTGTTTCGCGGCGGCTTGCTGCTCGCCGGGAGCGATCCAATAGGTGACGCACACCTGCCGTTGCCGCCCGCCGATGTCTTCGCCCGCTTCCAGGAATCGGGTCGCTTGGTCTATGCCTCCGGCTCGCGGGACGACTACCATCTCGCGGAGGACGCAGTCAGCCGGCAGTCGATGCCGAAGTGGTGTATGTTCGACATCGGCGGCAGCTCGATCCCCGGATTGGGTCACGAGCTCCCGGACGGCGCCGCCCTCGACCGGTTGCTCGATGACTTGGACGCGCCGAGATTTCCCAACCCCGAAAAGCTCACCGAGTGCCGCGCCCAGCTCGCGGCAGCGCTCGACGCGGCGCTGCGCGGCGTCCAAGATCTGGCGCACGCCGGGAGACTCGGCAAAGCCCGGGATGCCCTCGGTAAGCTGGACGCCCGGTTCGGCGGACTCGCGGCGCCACGCTCGGTCGAGTTGGCGGATTCCTTGAACACCTCGACGTGAAGAGCGGTCCCATAGGTAGTCCATGCAGAAGCGCACTTTCCTGACCGTACTGGCCTTCCTTTATGGAGCGGCGCTGCTCTTAACCATACCGCATGCGGGGGTATCGTTTGCGGCGGCAACCCAAGTGGCCCAGGCCACCCAAGCGCAGGCAGTGCAAATAAAAGCGGCTTGGATCCGTTGGCTGCCAGGCGGCGTGCCGTTAGCCGGCTATGCGACGCTCGCCAACACGTCGGATCAGCCAGTTGTGCTCAAGTCGGTCAGCAGTGACGCGTTTGGCGATCTATCCCTGCATCAGACGCAAGAGACCGGCGGCACGGTGCGGATGTCGCCGCTCGAGCGGATCCCGATCGCCCCGCATGCGACGCTCGATTTCGAGGCGCACGGCATTCATTTGATGTTAATGCAGCCGCGCGAGAGCCTAGATCCTCACGGCCACGCCCTCATCACATTGCACTTCGCCGATGGCTCAACCTTGGCGGTGCAATTTCAGGTTCGCAGCACGGCCGGAGCGTAGTTCTCGAGCGATTCGCTCACGCCGGCAGCTCGCTGTCCGGCTGCCGCCTACGCCACCCACCGAAACTCCCTGACAGACTCCTCTGATGCGGCAGCATACGTTCGCTCATCGTTTGGGGGAACCATTTTGCATTCGCTGATCCCATATTGCGGAATGGCTCCACTGCCGAGCGAGATTCTTGGCCGCTTTAATTTAGATCCCGTCCTTATGGGGATTTTGCTTGTCGTCGCCGGTTTGCACGTACGTTCGGTCCGGCAATCCGGCGTCGCACGCTACGTGGCCGGCGGCTGGCTGATAGCGGCCGCGGCGCTTATCTCCCCGCTCTGCGCGCTGTCGGTCGCGCTCTTCTCGGCGCGGATCGGGCAGCACATGATCCTCATCCTGATCGCGGCTCCGCTGATTGCTCTCGGACTGCCGCAGCGAGAATTGCATCGCGGCGTGTGGCGTTCTTGGACGGCCGCGATCGCGTTCTTCGGTTTGTTGTGGTTTTGGCATATGCCGCTGCCCTACGACGCCACATTCGCATCGACGCCCGTGTACTGGTCGATGCATGTGACGCTCTTTGGCAGCGCCATTCTCCTGTGGCGGGAAATTCTGCATCACTCGAGCGAGCAGGCCTTCGGCGCCCTCGCCGTGGGCGTGCTGTCCTCGATGCAGATGGGCCTGCTCGGGGCAATCCTGACGCTCGCCGACCGTCCCCTGTTCGCGCCGCATCTGTTGACGACGCAGGCATGGGGATTCACCCCGCTCGAGGATCAGCAGCTGGGTGGCGCACTGATGTGGGTGCCCGGGATCGCGCTCTTCTTGTGGACGTCGCTGCGCTCATTACAACGGCTCTGGAGTCGGCTGGCGAAGGCTCGTCCTGCATGAGCATGAGGCTCAGCGAGTTCCCCCTCAGCTATCTCAGTGCGGCCGGCACCAGGGCCGAGCGAGTGCTGCCGCTGACGTGGTACTTGCTTTGGGTCGCGATCGCCGTCTGCCTCATCATCGCAGCTCTCCTGTGGATCGCCGTGCGCCGCAATCCATCCACGGCGGCAGCGCGAACCGAGTCTCCCCAAAGCATCAAGGATGTGCCTCTCGTGCGCGGGGCCGACCCCGTCCGCTGGATCAGCGTCGGGGTGGCTATTTCCGCGATTCCTCTGGTGATCGCGCTCGTGTGGACCATGGTCGCGCTCGCGAACACGTCAGGTCCTCCGTCGAACCCGGACCTCGTGCTCGATGTGACCGGTCACCAGTGGTGGTGGGAGGTGCGTTACGACTCGACCGAACCCGCCCAAGTGTTTTTGACGGCGAACGAGATCCACATTCCGGTGGGCGCGACCGTACTCGTGCGACTGCACGGCGCTGACGTCATCCACAGCTTCTGGGTGCCGAAGCTCACCGGCAAGACCGATACCATTCCCGGCCAGGTCAACTTCAGCTGGATCAGAGCCGACCGGCCCGGACTTTACCGAGGTCAATGCACGGAATACTGCGGCTCGCAGCATGCCCACATGTCGCTCGAAGTCATCGCTGAGCCGCGTGCGACATTCGACCAGTGGCGCGCCGCCCAGGTCGCGTCAGCGCCCGCACCGACCACCCCAGATCAAGCGCGCGGCCGGCAGCTGGTCGAATACCGCTGTGGCCTGTGTCATCAGGTCCGCGGCACGCTCGCCGGTGCGCTCTCAGCGCCCGACCTCACACACGTCGCAAGCCGCCGCACCATCGCGGCGGGGACTTTGCTCAATAATCCGGGAAATCTTTCCGGTTGGATCGAGGATCCGCAAGCAGTGAAACCCGAGTCGCTCATGCCGAATCAATTCCTTTCGGCGCAGGAGCTTGCCGATGTCCGGGCTTATCTGGAGACGCTGCAATGATGCCCGAGGTGACCACTCCCAAGATCGGCATCAGCGGGCCGGAACATGAGGCCAAGCTTAATGAGCTCTGGGAGACAAAGCCCGGCATCCTTGGGTTCTTCGCTTCGGTCGATCACAAGGAAATCGGCATCCGCTACATCATCACGGCATTCGTCTTTCTCGGCCTCGGCGGCCTCGAAGCGCTGGTGATGCGGCTGCAGCTGGCGGGGCCCAACCTCTCGCTGCTGACGCCGAGCGAGTACAACCAGCTGTTTTCGACTCACGGCATGACGATGATCTTCTTGTACGCGGCGCCGATCTTGTCGGGCTTCTCGAACTATTTGTGGCCGCTGCTCCTCGGCAGCCGTGATATGGCCTTTCCGCGGCTCAATGCCCTTTCTTATTGGGTCTATCTGGCGGCGGGGATCCTGCTGTACGCCGGATTCCTCACCGGCAACGGACCGAACGACGGGTGGTTCAACTACGTCCCGTATGCGGAACGCGACTACAACCCGGGGCTGAATCAGGACTTCTATTCGCTCGGCATGATTCTGCTTGGCATTTCGACCACCGTCGGCGCCGCGAATTTCGTCGTGACCGCGTTCCGCACGCGGGCGCCTGGGATGTCCATCAACCGAGTCCCGATCATGATCTGGGGCACGCTGACCGCGAATGTGGCGAACCTCATCGTGGTGCCCGCGGTAAGCCTGGCGTTCTTCTTGCTCTGGATGGACCGGAACTTCGGGACGCATTTCTACGACCCGTCGGGCGGCGGCCAGGTGTTGCTGTGGCAGCACTTGTTCTGGATCTACGGACATCCGTGGGTGTATGCGATCGTATTGCCAGCGATGGGCATGGTGTCGGACGGTCTGCCGGTCTTCTGCCGCCGTCCGCTGGTCGGCTATGCACTCGTCGCCTTCGCCACCGTGGCGACCATGATTCTCGGTTTCGGTGTCTGGGTGCATCACATGTTCGCGACCGGACTTCCCGGCCTCGGCATGTCGTTTTTCTCCGGGGCCTCATTCCTCATCGTGCTGCCCTCCGCCGTCTCGGTGTTTGCCTGGATCGCCACCATCTGGCACGGCCGCCCGGTATACCGCACTCCTTTTCTGTTCTTCTCCTCGATGATCCTGCTGTTCGTGATCGGCGGTGTGTCGGGGTTCATGACGGCGAGCGTGCCGGTCGATTTGCAGCTTACCGATACGTATTTCGTCGTAGCCCATATCCATTACGTGCTGATCGGCATCAACGTTTTTTCGGTCGTCGGCGGTATCTACTTTTGGTTTCCGAAATTCACCGGACGCATGCTCGATGAGCGTTTAGGCAAAATCAACTTCTGGACGATGTTCGTCGGCTTCAACCTGGCGTTCTTACCGATGCACCTCACGGGGCTGCTCGGCATGCCGCGACGTGTCTACACCTATGGAGCCTACGGCGGCTGGGGCCCGCTCAATCTCATCACCTCGATCGGCAGCTTTTTGTTCGCCTTCGGCTTGCTGCTGCTGCTCGTGAACGTACTCAAGAGCCGCAAGTCGGGCGATCCGGCGGGCGCAAATCCTTGGGACGCTTATTCGCTCGAATGGGCCGTGCCTTCCCCGCCCCCGCCCTATAACTTCGCGGTCATCCCGACGGTCGCCTCGCGCCATCCGCTCTGGGAAGACCGTATCGGTGAAGGGGGCATCGTGTCTACCGTTGACCGCGGCATGCTGCTTACGGAGGGTAAGCAGACCATCGGCACCACCGCCGTGGACGCGGTACCCGACATCGTGCTGCAGATGGCCGAGGACTCTTATGCGCCTTTCTGGCTCGCCGCGGGCACCACCATCATTTTCGTGGGACTTCTCATGAAAAGCATGACGCTCGGCATCATCGGCGCCGTAATTGCCGCGCTCGCTTTGATCGCGTGGCTGTGGCCCACCGTGGAGCTCCGTGAGCGGGAGCCCACACATGGTTGAGCACGCCGTCAGCCAGCCGCGGGACCTCCCCGTCGGGCCGACGATCTCGCAAGGAGTGGGGACGTGGGGCATGTGGACGGTCATCGCGACCGAGGCCTCCCTGTTCGCGTATCTCTTGTTCTCTTACTTCTATCTCGGTGCGCAAGGCTCGCAGGGTTGGCTGTTGGAACCGCACCCTTCCCTTAAATATGCGTTGCCAAGCACGGCGGTCGCCCTGATTTCATGCGCATTCACATGGTGGGGAGTGCGGTCGGTCCTATCAGGCCGCCGCTCAACCGCCGTACTCGCGTTCAGCGCCGCTCTGCTACTCGGCGTCGCTTTCGTGGGCCTGGAGATCCTCGACTGGCAATCGAAGCCCTATCAGCTCGGCACCTCGAGCTATGCATCGATCTATTTCGTGACCACGGGCCTCGATCTGGTTCACTGGCTGGTGGGGATCGGCATTTTCGTCTTTTTGATTCTGTGGACTTCGCTCGGCTACTTCAGCGCCAGGCGCAGCATCGTCGTGACGGCGAGCGCGCTCTATTGGTATTTCGTCACCGCGATATGGCTCGCGATCTTCGCGACCTTCTACGTCTCGCCCTACCTCGGATTCGGGCGATGGCAATGAACACGCCGGTGGTCGCGGTGCATACACAGGCCCGCGCGGAAAGGGGAAGGCTGCCCGAGAGTTTCTTTGCGCTATTCGCAGGTCCGCTTGCCTGGCTCGTGCAGCTTTACGCGGGCTATGCGCTTGCAAGTGAGTCCTGCTACCCGGGGTCCGAGCGGCGCCTGACGCTCCCGGCCCATCTTGTCTGGACACGCCCCGCCATTGCGATCGTCATGATCGCTGCATGTCTGGTGTGTTTGCTTGCAATGGCGAGCTCGCTGCGGTCCTATCGCCGCAGCGCCGCGGAAATGCGCGGCGACCCTGCGGAGGCGGTACTCTCAGATGCCCAGCGGACGTGCTTTCTGTCGCTCTGGGGCATGATATTCGGCGCGGGCGCCGCCGTCGGCTCGGTCCTCATTCTCCTCGCCTATTTCGTGCTGCCCCAATGCGCCGGCTGATGCTCGTGTCGCTATTGCTGCTTGCCGGCTGTCACCATGGTCACCGCTGGCAGGCGCGCCATGCGCGCATCGCGGAGGCGAAGTCGCTCATCGCAGAGAACTGCGGCGCGTGCCATCGCGTGCCCGGCGTTCCCGGGACGGAAGGCCGTGTGGGACCCTCGCTCGACGGCATCGGCCGGCAGATGATCATCGCCGGACATTTCGTCAACACGCCTGACAATCTCGCGCGTTGGATCTCCGATCCCCAGGCGATGTTGCCGGGCAACGTGATGCCCGATACCGGCGTGACCTACGAGCAGGCGCGCGTCATCGCTTCTTATCTTTATTCGCAAGGCCAGTAAGTAATGAGAACCCCACTGCATCTCGTATTCGTGTCCACGGCGCTCTGCGCGGCAGTCGCCGCTGCGCAGACCGTTCCGGCGCCTGTTCCCGAGTCCGAAATATTCTCACCCGAACAGATCGGCCATGCGCTGGCTGCCCCGACCCCGCAGGCGGGACACACGGCGCCGAGCGCCGCGAATGCGCCGGCGGACGATGGGCAGTGGACCATGCCCTCCAAGAATTATGCACAGACCCGCTATTCCGAGCTTACCGAAATCACGCCGCAGAACGTCGCAACGCTCACCGCGCAATTCACGTTCTCGCTGGGAGTCGTCAAAGGCGAGGAGGCCGCCCCCATCGTCGCAGACAACACGATGTACATCGTGACGGCGTATCCGAACTTCGTGTACGCGCTCGATCTCACCAAACCCGGCGCGCCGATGAAATGGCGCTTCGCACCGAATCCGGCCCCGGCGAGCCAGGGAATCGCTTGCTGCGATGTGGTCAATCGCGGCGGCTCGGTGGATCACGGCAAGTACATTTTCAACACCCTCGACGGACAAACGATCGCGCTCGATGTGAAGACCGGCAAGCCCGTCTGGCGCACGCAACTCGGCAATATCGCCGTCGGCGAGACCATCACGATGGCGCCGCTGGTGGCGGATGGCAAGGTTTATGTCGGCAACTCGGGCGGCGAGATGGGAGTTCGCGGCTGGTTCGTTGCGCTCGATGAAAACACCGGCAAGCTTATCTGGAAGGCCTATGGGACGGGCCCCGACAAGGACGTGCTGATCGGCCCCGAGTTCAAGCCCCATTATCCCTCCGACCAGGGCAAGGATCTCGGGGTCTCATCCTGGCCTCCGCAGGCATGGATGATCGGCGGCGGCAACATGTGGGGTTGGGCCAATTACGACGCCGAGCTGCACACGATTTATCACGGCACGGGCAATCCCGGGCCATGGAACCAGGAGCAGCGTCCGGGCGACAACAAATGGACGACCGGCATTTTCGCGCGCGATCCGAGCACCGGGGCGGCGCGTTGGTATTACCAGTACTCGCCGCACGATGAACACGACTACGACGGCATCAACGAGCAGTTACTGCTCGACATGCCCTTCGACGGCAAGATGCAGAAAGTGCTGATCCACATCGACCGCAACGGCTATATCTATGTGATCGAGCGCAATACGGGAACGGTTCTCTCGGCTGATCCTTTTGGACCGGTCAATTCGATCCAGGGCATCGATTTACAGACCGGGCGTCCGAACATGAATCCCGCGAAATTGACCAGAGTCGGCCAGACGGTGACCAACATCTGTCCCACGGCCTCCGGCGCGAAGGATTGGAATCCTTCGAGTTTCAGCCCGCGGACGGGTCTGCTGTATATCGGGCACGAAAACATGTGCATGGACTGGGAAGACGTGCAGGTCAGCTACATCGCCGGCACTCCTTACGTGGGCGCTCTCGTGCATATGAAGCCCGGACCGGGCGGTAATCGCGGCGAGATGACGGCGTGGGATCCGGTCGGTCGCAAGCCGGTCTGGCAGGCCAAGGAGAACTTTCCGATCTGGTCGAGCAGCGTGGTGACCGCTTCGGACCTGTTGTTCTACGGCACGATGGACGGGTGGTTCAAGGCGGTCAACGCGCGCACGGGCGAGCTCTTGTGGCGCTTCAAGGTAGATAGCGGAATCATCAGTCAGCCCGTCAGTTACCGCGGCCCCGATGGCCACCAGTACATCGCGGTCCTGAGCGGCGTCGGCGGCTGGTCCGGCGCAGTGGTCTCGGGTCCTGTCGACCCGCGCGACGGCTCGGCGGCGCTCGGTATGGTGGCGGCGATGTCCGATCTCCCGAAGTACACGACGGCCGGAGGAACGCTCTATGTATTTGCGCTTCCACAGCACTAGCCAAACACGAAGCTCGGGTGGTCGTCGCGCAAGCCTCGGTGCGGCGCTGTTTTTTGCAGCACTCCTCGCAGGCTGCAACCACGGTCCGGGGCAAGGAGGAATGCCCGCTCAGCAGCCCGATCATTTCGGGGTGGTCGAGAGCGCCTTGACCCCCGGGGTCGGCAAGAGCCTCGTCAGCGAAGATCCTCGTGCCGCCCAGTACTACGACAACGCGGACGCGGTGACGGCAGGCAAGCGCCTGTTCGCGCAGTACAACTGTAACGGTTGCCATTCCAGCGGCGGCGGCGGCATGGGACCTGACTTGATGGACGGCGGTTGGATCTACGGCAGCCGGTTGACCCAGATCCATCAAACGCTGGTCGAAGGCCGGCCGAACGGTATGCCGGCCTGGGGCGGGAAGATCCCGGATCAAGAGCTATGGCAGCTCGCGACGTATGTGCGATCCCTGTCGCTTCCCGCAACCGTCGCAGCCGAGGCGGACGATACGCCCGGTCAAACGCCCGCCGTTGTGCCGCGGGCCGCTGACGAAGACGCGGGCTGGACGCCGCCTGCGAGCACGACCAATGACTATGGCACGACCATCGAAGGTTCCGCATATGATGGCGGTGGCACGGCGAGCACCCCCACCGATCATCCGGCCAAGAGCACCGGGGCATCGAAAAGCCAGGGTCCAACGTGATTTCTCGACGGGCCGCACGCAGCGGCCTGCTGCTTGGCGCGATGCTGCTAGCCGCCGTCGCACTCGGCGACGATCGGGTCGTACCACTCACCGTATGCGCCGATCCCAACGACCTGCCCTTCTCGAATGAAGCGCAACAGGGCTTCGAGAACAGGATCGCGCAACTCATCGCCACCGATCTGCACCACCCGCTGAGCTATGTCTGGTGGTCGCAGCGCCGGGGCTTTGTTCGCAAAACTCTCGGCGCGGCGCAATGCGACCTTTGGCTTGGCGTGGCGCTCGGCATGGAACAGGTGATCAGCACGAGTCCCTACTATCGCTCAACCTACGTCTTCGCCACCCGCGAGTCCGACGGGCTCTCGGGGCTCACCCTCGATGATCCGCGGCTGAGATCCCGCCTGATCGGCGTGCAGATGCTCGGAACGGAGTCGAACAATACGCCCCCTGCCCACGCGCTCGCCGAGCGTGGAATCATTTCGAACGTACGAGGCTTCATGGTCTACGGCGACACCGCGCAAGCAAATCCCAGCGCTGCCATCCTCGATGCGTTGGCGAAGCGGCAAATCGATGTCGCCTTGGTGTGGGGACCGCAGGCCGGCTTCTATGCACGACACTCCCCGGTGGCGCTGCACCTCGAGCCCGTTACGCCCGCCGCCGACCCGAGCGCGCCCATGACTTACGACATCTCCATGGCCGTGCGGGTCGAGGGGCCGCTGCGCCCCCTCATCGAGCAAACGCTCAAGAACGAGGAACCCCGAATCCATGCCATTCTGGATGAATACGGGGTTCCCCAGCTGCCGCTCTGAGGCGGCGCCGGCTCGGGGCGCGCTGCAGCCTAGCGCTGCTGCGGCTCGAATCCGGCGACTGCAGCCTCGGCGACTTCCAGATCCTGGTCCACCGTGCCGCCGCTTGCGCCGAGCGCACCCACCACCGTGTCGCCGATCTTGAGAGGGACACCGCCGCCGAAGATGACCACTTTCTCGTGGTTCGTGCTGTCGATGCCGAACAGAGGCTTGCCGGATTGCGCCATCTTGCCAAGCTTCTCGGTCGGCATGTCGAATGCGCGCGCCGTCCAGGCCTTGTTGATGGAGATGTCGACGCTGCCGAGCCATGCGCCATCCATACGCACGTGAGCGACGAGCCCGCCGCCTGCGTCGACGACTGCCAGATTGTATGGTATGCCAAGCTCGCGGGCTTTCTTTTCGCCGGCAGCGATGAGATTGCGTGCATCGGCAAGCGTGAGAGATGTAATTTGGCGCGGCATGATGTCTCCTGTGGACGTAGGCTCGTGGTGGAGTGCAAGGGTGATGTCGCGGCGTGTTAAAGTCTGTCGGCGTTCTGTGCGGGACACCGTAAGGTTTCGCCGATCGTGAATGCATCGACGCATCCGGGGGAAAGATCATGAATTCGAGCGTTTGCCGGCGGCCGTTCCCGCTATTGCTGGGACTCGTCATCCTCGCCACGACGCTGTCCGGCTGCGATGAGTCGAGCGATGCGTCGAGCCGAGTCAATGGCTCGGTGCATGTCCCCGCCGGCCGCGCGGCGGGTCCGGCAGAGACTGTCAATGGCGGCATCGATATAGACGCCGATGCGGCGGTGACCTCGGCCTCGACCGTGAACGGCCGCATCGCGCTCGGCGCAAAGGCGACGGGGGACTCTCTAACCACGGTGAACGGCGACATCAACGTGGGTACCGGCGCTCGGGTGTCGGGCAAATTGGACTCGGTGAACGGCGGCATCGTGTTGGGCGACGGCGCCCATGTGGGCGGATCGCTCGAGAACGTGAACGGCAGTATCCGTCTGTCTGCGGCGCGCGTCGATGGCGGCATCACCACCGTCAACGGCAATATCGACATCCGCGGCGACTCGCATGTTGAGCAGGGCATTCACGTGCAGAAAGTCGACCACGGCTTGATCCATTTCGATACCCACGTACCGCGCATCGTCATCGGCCCGGGGGCCACGGTCAGCGGGGAGCTGCGCTTCGAGCGCGAGGTAACGCTCTATATAAGCGATCGCGCCACGGTGGGTACTGTTACAGGCGCGACGGCGATTCCTTTCAGCGGCGACTCGCCGCCCAATTGAGTCATTCAGAGCCGCATTGTCGCGGCGAAAACTTTCAGGAGACTGCGCATGAATGCATCGGCATCTCGGATTTCTCACCTCGTCGCGAGCCTCGCGGGAATGCTTTGGTGCGTGGGCGCCGCCGCCGCTCCCGACGCGGCCCTCAAGACCGCTATCGCCAATCCCGAACGCAGCCCGAATTTCGTGTCGCGCGACGCGGCGCGACACCCGGCCGAAGAGCTGGCATTTTTCGGCATAAAGCCCACCATGACTGTGGTCGAGCTCTGGCCCGGCGGCGGCTACTGGAGCGAGATACTCGGCCCCTACCTCGCCAAGCAGGGGACTTATTACGTCGCCCTCGAACCTTCCAACAACCCGGAGGCCGAACAAGGCAACTCTAAGTGGCGCGCGCGGATCGAGGCCATGAAGAGTCAGATCGGCGCTGTCCATGAGACCAGTCTGGGCGCCGGCCATTTCGACATCGCGCCTCCCGGCTCCGCCGATCTCGTGCTTACGTTCCGCAATCTGCACAACTGGATGGACGGCGGATACGCCGAGCAGGCGCTGGCCGCGTGTTTCACCGCCCTCAAACCGGGCGGCATCCTCGGCATCGAAGAGCACCGCGGCCGCAACGACAAACCTCAGGATCCCAAGGCAAAGGATGGCTACGTGCGCGAGGACTACACGATCGCGCTCGCGAAGAAGGCAGGATTCGTGCCGGACGGCTCATCCGAGATAAACGCCAACCCGAAAGACACCAAGGACTGGGTGGATGGCGTATGGACCTTGCCGCCGACTCTCTCGCAGAAGGACAAGGACCGCGCGAAGTACATGGCGGTGGGCGAGGCGGATAACTTCGTGCTGCGATTCCGCAAACCGGCACCGTGAGTCGATCCGCTAAATTTCCGGGCCGATGACGATCGGCGATCCGTCCTCGAAGCGCGACAGGCGAAACGGGGTCGGATCGACCGACGGGGTTTGCGCGGTTGCGAGGTCTGCGGCGAGACGCCCCGCGCCGGGACCGATGCCGAAGCCATGTCCCGAGAATCCTGTCGCGACGATTAATCCCGGCACCGCGCCGGTGGGACCTATGTAGGGCACCACGTCCGGTGTGACGTCGATATATCCGGCCCACTCCTGCACGATGGGTACGTCGCGAAATTGCGGATACAGCCGGATCATCGCCTCGTATGCCGCGCGGTTCAATGCACGATCGGGACACGGGTCGAGCACCCTTTCGCGCTCGAACGGGCTCGGTCTGTCGAGCTGCCAGCGGCGCGGTCCCGTCCATTCCTTGAAAGATTGCGCGTTGAGGCGCACCTTCATGCTACCGCGCTCCTTCTTGAGCGTCGGCAGGAATTCCCGCAAATAACGTAACGAATCCGGCACCAGCGGGACAACGAATCCTGAGCCGCGGGCAATCGTGTAGCCCCCATCGAGGCGCTTGCGATAGGCCACTTCGTCCATGTAGGTGCAGCTGTCGGGTGCGCCGGCGATCGACGCGGTCCGCATGACGGAGGAGAGCACTTTCAGTTGCGGTAGGCGAACGCCGAGGCTTGCGCAAAACAGGCTCGTCCAGGCGCCTCCCGCCAATATCACGGCCTCGCAGCGGATCGTGCCACGCTCCGTGATCACGCCGCTCACGCGTCCAGTCTGCCGCTCGAGGCCGCGCACCGCACAGTGGGCAAGGATCACGGCACCCATGCGCTGGGCAGCCCGCGCGATGGCAGGTGCAGCCTTCTGCGGCTCCGCGCACCCATCGCCCGGTACGTGCAGCGCGCAGCGAAAACTCCTTTGCGCGCCGGTCATCAAGCGCTCGAGATCCCCGCCGCGCACGAGACGCGCACCGATCTTGAAAGGGTGCGCCATCTCGACCCATGCCTGGAAGCGCTGCTCGTCCTGTTCGGATTCCGCCATGTACATGACGCCGGATTCGCGAAATCCGGTGGCATTTTCCGTCAGCCGATCCATGTCGCGCCACAGCCGCAAACTCTCGACGATCAGCGGCATCTCGCGCTCGTCACGACCGGTCTGTCGACACCATCCCCAGTTGCGGCTGGATTGCTCGCAGGCGATATACGCCTTTTCGCAAAGCACGACAGGAATGCCGCGCGCGGCCAGCGACAGCGCCGCCGAGGTGCCAATGATGCCGCCGCCGATGATCACGACGCTGGTTGCCGCCGGCATCTTTTCATCAGACCTCACCGAATCGACATAAGGGCCCATGAGTCCTCGCGCATGCAAACTTGCCATTATACGGAGCAGGGAGGAGCATGTTGGCGCGCGTCATGCCCCTTCAGTCCTCCATTCCCGTCATCGACGTGTCATCGCTCTTCTTGGGCGAGGCAGTGGATCGGAAGCGCACCGACGAGGCGCTCCTGCGGGCCGCCGCGGCGCCGGGCTTTTTCCTCGCAAGCAATCTACCGTGCACGGTGCCGATCGATCGCGATTCGCGCCTCGAGTTACTGCGCCTGTTTGATTTGCCGGAACGCGAGACTCGGCCCTTGTGGCGCAAAAAGTTCGATCCCTCGCATGCGAATGTCTATCGCGGCTGGTTTCCGCTCCAAGTAGGGTTTCTGACCAGCAAAGAAGGCATCGATCTCGGTCCGGACGTCGCTTATGGGCCATCGCTCATAGAGGGCGGCGACCCTCTGCAAGAGCCGACCCCGCTCCCCGACGCGCAGGCACTACCGGGCTGGCACGAGGCGGTCGGCCGTTACTACCTGGGAATGATCGAGACCAGCCGGGCACTCATGCATTCCATTGCGCGGAGCCTGCATCTCGCGGAAAATTTTTTCGACGACGCCTTCGATCGCGGACTCTCGACCCTGCGCCTCATCCGCTATCCGCCGCGCGTCGACCTGCAGGAAGCTGCCGCGGCGGATCCCAGCGTCTGGCTGATGCATGAAGGTGAGCGCCGCTACGTGACCGGTGCCCCCCATGTCGACAGCGGCTTCCTGACCTTGCTGGCGCAGCACGGCGTCGGCGGACTGCAAGCGCGCGAACATCATGGCGAATGGTTGGATGTGCCGGCGCTCGAAGGTGCGCTCGCGGTCAATTTCGGGAAAGTGCTCGAGCGGTGGAGCGCAGGGCGCATCAAAGCCACGGAACACCGGGTCGTCGGCAGCGGCGCTGCACGTATGTCGGTGCCTTTTTTCTATGAGGCGCGCGCAGAAGCCGAGATCCGCCCGTTGCCCATGGATCCTGCCGATGCGTTCGAGCCATTCCTGTACGGGGACTATCTGTGGGCCGCCACGACGCAATTCGTCGAGTTCAAGGGCATGGAGGGGCTGCGGAAGCCGCGCAGCTTGAAAGGCTCGCTTTCGATCCCATAACTCCCGGTAATGCCCGTCCGTCGCCGGTTTCTGAGCCCCGTCTGGCTCGTCCTGTCCCTTCCGCTATACCTCGGCCTGCGCTTGCTGCCCGGCCTCACGCAAAGTCCTTGGGGAATCGGCGCCGGCGCCATGATCCTGCTTACTGCGTGCGTCTTGGTTCCGAGATCCGTGCGCCGGCGCGATCGAGCCGCGTGGGTCGGCCTGATCGCGATGGGATTCTTCTCCACATTATTCGTGACGACCTTTTTGCGGGACGTGGTGCTGCTCGGCGCGCGCCTGGTGTTCGGAGCCGGCGCCTATGTCGCCCTCAGTCGGCCCTCAGCCATCGGCGCGCTCGCCCTTTCGGCTCTCTTCACGGTGATCGGCTTCTTCGTCGCGCGTCGTCCGCGCCTGGTGCATGTCGATATTCCCGTGGAGCGGCTGCCGCCCTCGCTCCACGGTTTCGCTATCGCTCAAATCAGCGACCTGCACGTCGGTCCGACCATCCGCCGACGCTTCGTCGAGCGCTTGGTCGCGCGCGTGAATGACTTGAAAGTCGATCTCATCGCGGTCACCGGCGATCTGGTGGACGGATCGGTGGAGCAACTGTCCAGCCACACCGCACCGTTAGCCGAACTCTCCGCACGGCACGGAGCATTCTTCGTGACAGGCAATCACGAGTACTACTCCGGAGAGCGCGCCTGGACGCGCGAGATCCGACGGCTCGGACTCACGGTGCTCAAGAACGAGCACGTCGTGTTACAGCACGATGGCGCGCTGCTGGTGCTTGCAGGCGTCGACGACATCGGGGCGCATCATTTCGATCCGACGCAACACAGCGATCCGGCCGCGGCGCTGCACGGCGCACCGGCCGGTGCCGGCGCGAGGATCCTCCTCGCGCATCAACCGGGCTCCGCTGCCGCAGCGGCAACGGCTGGATTCGATGTGCAGATATCGGGCCACACGCATGGCGGTCAATTCTGGCCCTGGAATCACTTCGTCCGCTTCTTTCAGCCGTTCACCGCGGGTTTGCACCGGCTCAAAGACCTTTGGGTTTATGTGAGCCGCGGTACCGGATATTGGGGTCCGCCCAACCGTTTCGGCGTCCCGTCTGAGATCACGCGCATTAGGCTGGTTCCCGTCCGGCGTTGAGCTGGGCCGCCCGAGTCAGCGCAACTTGAGCCAGGAATAGCTCTTGTCCTTCTCCATGCCCGCGCCGCGCTCGAGCCCGGTAAGCCCGAACGGGCCGATCGACCAGTCGCCCGTCTGCGTGGTTTCGGAGAACCAATCGTGGGCGACGAGACGTTCGGCGATCCGCCATTCATCGGTGCGCCGCTCAAAGCGATCCAGGTAACGGCCGCAAGCGACGATGGCGCGCGGAACGGCGCCGGGGATGACCGCCACGGACCAGAAATACGCCTCACTCACCGCCTTACCGCCGTCGAGTCTGATCAGAATATTTCCGATCATGTGCATGCCCTGCTCCATCGCTTGGAGCCTCGGTTCGGCCCACACGATAAACTCTTCGACCGTGCCCTTGAACCCGGTATGCGTGTCGATCGCGCCGGGCCAATACGCGGAGCGCAGGAGGTCCATGTCGCATCGATCGATCCCGCGGCTGTATCGATATAAGCAGTCTTTAATCGCTTCGCGATCCGCCAGCTCATCTTTGATCTGCGACACCGTCCTGATCATTCCATCCTCCTTCGGTTAGTTCTTGGCGAGACGCTGACCGGCACCCGCCTTCGGAGTATAGTTCCACACAAAGTCCGGTGTCCTTCGGCGCTGTCGTTGTAATATTCCGGGCCGTGCTGCAACTCTAATCACACCAGCCAACTGGACGGGAGGCCACTTATGGACGTCATTCGAATTTTCGAGCAATCTCGCCGCGCAATCCTCGGCACGACAATCGTCTGCGGCATCGTGCTCGGAGCCGCCTCGCTCACGGCCTGCGAATCTCCGCAGCAGCGGGTCGGAGAGCATGAAGACCTGTTATCGGCTGCCGGATTCGTTGTCCGCCCGGCGAATACCCCCGAACGTCAAGCGATGTTGAATCGCCTGCCGCCGCACAAATTCGTGCAGCGGGTGAACGGGGATGTCATCCACTACGTTTACGCCGATCCGCTGGTCTGCGGCTGTCTCTACGTCGGAACGCAGCAAGCGTACAACCAGTACAAAGCGAATCAATTGCAACAACATCTCGCGGATGAACAGCAAATGACCGCCCAAACCTACTCGGATGCCACTTGGAACTGGGATGCGTGGGGACCCTGGTCACCGGTCGGCCCCGGATTCGGATTCGTTTATGGTCCCCCCTACGGCTGGTAAGACCCGCAGGTAAGCCACGTGGATGACGCCCTTGCATGGGATGCGAACTGGGCTTGGAGCCTCCCGCTGATCGTCGTCACGGTAATTTTCCATGTCGTCGGTCTCACCGTCATCAACGAGAGAATCGGCGTGGCGAGGACCTACCTCAAGAGGAAGCACAACTTTATCCTGGCATTCTCCCCCATCATGGGCGTCGGCACGCTTTGGGTCACCTTATTGCACGCCGTGGAGGGAGGAATATGGGCCGGTATGTACTGGTTTCTCGGCGCTCTGCCCGACGGTAAAGCTGCGCTCCTGTACTCGTTGGGGGCCATGACCACTTATGGTCATGCATCGTTTTACCTGGCCCCACATTGGCAGCTCATGGGAACGCTCGAGGCGTTGAACGGCGTCATCCTGTTCGGTCTGACAACCGCATTTCTGTTCAACATGATCCGAGCGGTCTGGCCGACCCCGGCCTGACGGAGCGACCGTGAGTTCACAAAGATCCACAGTATTGGGCGGACTGGCTTACCTGCAGGGGCCGCTCATGGCGCTTGGCCTCGCCACCGCAGCACTACCCGCCTGCCAACTTCAGCAGCAATCGATCATTCAGCATGAGGACAATCTCTCGACCGCGGGGTTTGTGGTCCATCTGGCCAATACGGCCGAGCGGCAGTCCATGCTGCATCGCTTGCCCGCCAAT
>Ga0302324_100003971_pt1 | contig 33081 bp, 22 predicted proteins | sample Palsa_T0_1_FD_201949 | JGI IMG/M metagenome (GOLD analysis project Ga0302324, IMG submission 201949) | Peat permafrost microbial communities from Stordalen Mire near Abisko, Sweden - Palsa_T0_1 | ecosystem: Environmental > Terrestrial > Soil > Palsa > Peat permafrost | place: Sweden: Abisko... | reverse complement strand
GATCAGGGCCGGCCGCCTTGACCGCCATCGTGATGTCCTTCGCGATCCGGGCGAACTGCTTCGCCATGCGGTTCCAGCGCGCGAACATCGTGTGTTTGCGGACTTCGAATATGCGTCCCATGAGAAAACGGTGCCACGCGGGCTACCGAACCGCAAGCACCGTCCGGTGCTGCGTTATGCGAGCTGGGCGTAGAGTGCCCGCAGGCGTCGCCGTTGCATCTTCAACGCGTATTCGATTTCACGCAGCTGCTTCTGAAAGCTTGCCTGCTCCCAGTGCTCGATGACGCTGCGTTTCTTTTCGGCGTACCAGGTCTCTTTCACCCGCGCCCATTCGCTGACGGCGCTCAGAAAGGACTCGTACTCCTGCGCGATGCGCTCGCGCAGCGAATCCACGTTGGCGCGGCCGCGCACCGCGAGTGCGGAATTCGCAAGCTTCTCCTGCGCACGCTGGAATTGCATCGCCAGGAGCGCACGCTGTATCTGAAAAGCCGGTGTGCGCTTCAGGCGGCGCGCAAGCCCGAGAAACTGCATGGCGGCCACGAGCCATTTGGTCGGATCCCACTGCCACCAGCGCACGCCGTTTCTGTAGTCGTGCGCGAAGATGTGATGAAAGTTGTGGTAGCCCTCGCCGTGCGTGAGGATTGCCAGCACCGGATTGTCGCGGGCACTGTTCTCGTCGGTGTAGGGGCGGGTGCCCCACATGTGCGCGAGCGAGTTGATGAGAAAAGTGAAGTGGTGGCTGATGACCACTCGCAGCAGCCCTGCGAGGATGAAGGTGCCCCAGACGTCTCCAACGAGAAGACCCGCGCCGATGGTGAGACCGACATTGATGCCGATCGCGATCGCAAGGTAGTGACGGTTCTGGAAGGCGAGGAGCGGATCGCGCTCCAGGTCCCTGGCATTCGAGAAGTCGGGGTTGCCGCTCGGGTAGTAGCGCAGCATCCAGCCGATGTGCGAGAACCAGAAGCCGCGCCCGGCCGAGTACGGATCGCGTTCATTGTCGTCGACGTGCAGGTGATGGATGCGATGTCCGCTGCACCACACGAGCGCGCTGTTCTGCAGCGCCATCGAGCCGAAGATGAGGTACAGGATCTTCAATGGGGTGCGCGCTTCGTAGGTGCGATGCGCCCAGAGCCGATGGTAGCCCGCCGTAACCGACATGCCGCAGGCGACGAGGAAGAAGGCAAAGACCGCCCAGGAGCCCGCGCTGAAGCCGTGCACGATGCCGTACCAGGGCACGAGTATCGCCGCCGCGAGCGGCGTCGTGATGAACATAAGAGTGGTCGGCCAATTGATTGGCGGCTTCTGTTCTAGGGCATGCGGCTGCGACATGGGGCTTGCTTCAGCGTCCTTTACTTAAGAAGCATAAAGTAGCACGTTTGGCGGCAGCCGGTGGGTGACCCGCATCGCGCTACGGCGCATCCGCCACCCCTCCGGCGCTACAAAAGAGTTCCCCATCACTGGAGCCACCCAACATGAGTAAGGGCAAGGATCGGAAGAAGGAAACCAAGAAGAAGCCGACGAAGACGCTCGATGAGAAGCGCGCGGCGAAAAGAGCGAAAAAGGAGGGCCGTGGCTTTACGATTTGACTAAGCGCCGGCGCTGCAAAAAAAGCGCGGCGTCGGTTAAACCGACGCCGCGCCGTTTCGCGGGACTCTTAGAAGGAGAGGAACGCGCCTACGTTGAACGTGTTGCCGGTGTTCTCGGGTATCGCCGAGCTTTGCGCCTCAGCCGTCACCTTGGAGTACTCACCCAGGATCGTAAGGTTCGGGGTCAGCTTGTGGTAGACGCCAAGCGTCACTTTCTTGTTGTCTTCGACCAGAAGGGCCGCAGCGACGGGATCAGCAACCTGTTCCTCACCCGTTGCGTGCAGGCGGCTCTCGCCGTAGTTCACGCCGAACTTCGTGGGCCCAACGGTGTAGGTCAGCTGCGCAAGGAAGCCGTCGGACCGGCGGGAATTACCGGCCGCATCCGCGCCATCCAGGAACAACGCCGTCGTGCCGACGCCATTGGCATGGTAGTACCAGCCCATGACCTCGAATCCGGCAATAGCGTACTTGCCGCCGATGTCAAACGCGCTGCTGTTGTACTCGGCCACACCCGGCGTCGCCGTCTGCTTCTGATACAGGCCTGAGGCCGACAGATACAGTCCACCCGCGGTGAAGGCGAGCTTGCCGTGGAAGCCCGGAGCACTCTTCGGCTCCGAGGGAGCGCCCACCGGATTCAAAGGATCGAAGATGCCGAAGGTGATCTTGGTGCCGCCCATGTCAGGCGTCGTGTAGTCGATCTGCGAGAGCCAGTCCGTGTAGATGTAGCCCAAGCCGATCGATCCCAACGTCGTATTGCCCGGGAGGCCGGTCGCAGCGCCGCCGGGGCCGCCGACGCCCGGGAGGGTCATGTCGTTCAGGATGACATCCTGCTGGAAGAGGCCGATGTTGCGGCCGACGGTAAACGTGCCCATGTCCTTGTTGCCGAAGGTCATATAGACCTGACGAATGTCGAGACCTGCGGTGCCGAGGCCGGTGTTGGTGGTACCGCCGATGGCATGGTTCGGATCGCCGCCGTCATTGGTGCTGACGCCCGGATACATACCGAATGTTCCCGTGATGTCGAGGCCATTCTGTGTCGTTGCCACCCCGAATACGAAGGCAGCGGGCAGGAGGCCGTTGCTGACCGAGGAGGCGGTCGACTGGCCGTCAATCTCGGTGCAGGCGAGGCCGCCGGCAATGGGTGACGGATTGGATTGGCAGCTTGAGTGGATGTAGTCGGCGTTAACGTTGCCGTTGAGGGTGAACTTCCAGTCCCCGGCCGCAACCTCGACGGCCTTTGGGGCTGTCGGCGCGAGCGCCGCGGCGACCGCGACTGCCAGAGCCAAGCCTAAACGTTGATGTGTCATGAGAGCGTTCTCCAAGTTGTTTGCGGGGCCGCGCTCGTCATATGTCCGCGCGCTATACGTGCCGCCCCATTGTCAATTTTCGCTGCGCGGGCGCGCTCGAAGGTGCAACCGCCATGCCAATGCCCATGTGTTGCTCGGACGCATCATTCGTCGCCATTTCTGAGGTTTTGAGGGGGGTCCGGAGCCTCGAGCGACCTCCCGGCCGCTACAGAACTGTTACATTGATGCAACGAGGCGTTACATCCGTGTCACGGTGCGGCGGTCAAAAAGCCCTTTCCACGGCCGCTGCGGGGGTGGCGCCGCCAATGCGCCGGGCTTGCGATACTGCCTCGGGCGTGTTTCTCTATTGCCACATTGTCACGCCGGGAGTGGGACGGTAGGGGGTTACAGCAGTGCCCCGTCACTCTTGCGCGACGATGCTTTCACACAACAGCAATAACGTAAGCAAGATCCAGAAAGTCGGCGGAGGCAGACGATGTCACAGGCAATTGGAGCCGGGAACCCGGCACACGGAAGACGTGGGATAGGGGTTCGCGCTTTTGGCGCGGATGCGGCTGCAGTTGATCTCGTCGACGGCGACGCGAGCAACAACCGGCGCGCGCGTTACGCGGAGCTCTTCGCCATCGCGCAGACGGAAATGGATCGTCTGCACGAGCAGATCCGCGGTTCCGGCTACGCAGTGGTGCTGACGGATGCGACCGGGGCGGTGCTCTACGAGAAGTCCGACCCGAGCCTGCCGAACGTCACACTCGAGCGCATGGGCCCGGGAGTTCCCGTACGTGGCGCCGGCCAGGAAGTCATCGCCGTGCTCGATGCGGCGTGCCTGCCTTCGGCCGCGACGCGCGCCAGCCACCTGCACATGCTGGCGCTCATCAGTTTGTCCGCGCACCTCATCGAAAAGTGCTTGTTTTTGCGTCACCACCAACACCATGCGGTGCTGCGCTTCCACGTTCTGCCGGAGCTTGTGGATCTGCTGCACGATGGCGTGCTCGCACTCGCGCCCGATGGCACCGTCATCGGCGCCGACAGCGCCGCGGAGAAACTCTTGGGTGCCGACGATCGCTACCAGCTCGTGGGCAGACCGGTGCGCGACATATTTGACGCCGAGGGAGAGGACTTCGTCGCCTTGGCTCTACTGCGCTGTGCAACGCTGTGGCCGGTGCGTGAATTGCGCCGTGGACAGCGTTTCTATGTGAGTGTCCACAGCGGCTCCCCGGCGCACGCCACTACTGTCGGTGCGAACCCGCCCTCAACACGGCCCACCGTCGTGCAGGTGGCCTCGAGCCCGCGCACGCATGCGCTCACACTCGAGGAGCTTGCGGGGGATGATCCGCAGATGCTGCGCAATGTCAGGAGCGCACATCGCATTGCCGATTCGGGCGTATCCGTTCTGATTCAAGGACCCACGGGTTCCGGAAAGGAGGCCTTCGCGCATGCCATGCATCTCGTCAGCCGTCGCGCTGACCGGCCCTTCGTCGCGGTCAATTGTGCTGCCATTCCGGAGAACCTGATCGAAAGCGAGCTCTTCGGCTACAAGGCGGGCGCCTTTACCGGGGCGAGGAAGGAGGGCATGAAGGGCAAGATCCTGCAGTCCTCGAGCGGCACGCTCTTCCTCGATGAGATCGGCGACATGCCGCTTGCGCTGCAGACCCGCCTGCTGCGGGTGCTCGAGGAACAACAGATCGTGCCGCTCGGCAGTGAGACGGGCGTTCAAGTTGCCCTGCATGTGCTTGCTGCATCGCACCATAATCTGCGCGAAATGATTGTCCGCGGCGCCTTCCGCGAGGATCTGTACTACCGCCTGAACGGCATTACGCTTGAGCTACCGGCTCTCGCGCAGCGGGCGGATCGCGAGCGCGTGATTCACCGGGTGCTGGGCGCCGAGACCACCGACGGGCGGCCGGCGGCGATCGAAATGGACGCTCTGGAGCGTCTGGTGGCCTACCCCTGGCCAGGAAACATCCGTGAACTGCGCAACGTCATCCGCACGGCGCTTGCGATCTGCGAAGGCGGCGTCGTACGCCAGATCGATCTGCCGCGCGAGATCCGTGAGCACGGCACGGCGAGCCCGGCGGCTGCGCCGAGCGCCACCCCTGCCACGACGCCCGTGCCCGCAAGAGAAGCCGCGAATCCCCTGCAGGCCGCGGAGCGCGCCACCCTCGTGTCCATGATTGAGAACTGCCGCGGGAATATGACGCGTACCGCGGAGCTTCTGGGCATGAGTCGCACGACGCTGTATCGAAAACTGAAGCGACACGAGATCCTTCCCGCGCACGGATAGGCTTGGCCCGGAGCTTGCAAAAGCTTCGGGCATGAGCGCACCCGCAACCACCCAGCAAAGTCGGATTCGGCTCGCGCCGGGACGCCATGTGCACGCTGAGAAGCCGCGCGACTGTCACGTGCTCCTCTATCCCACCGGCATGGTGCAGCTGAATGAATGCGCCGCGGCGATCCTTGCTCTGTGCGACGGCACGCGCACGCGCGAAGAGATTATTGCGCACATTCTGCCGCGCACGCGCGAAGCGGATCTGGCGGTCGATGTGCGCGCATTCCTCGACGTCGCGCGCGAGCGCGGCTGGATCATCGAGAGCTGACGCTCTGTCGTCCGGGCGCGCGCTCGGGCAGTCGCGCGACCTTGTGGCGCTGTGGGCCGCGGCGTATAAATCGTGCGGTTCAAGCCCCATTGCACCGATTTGCAGCGCCGCGCGCTTGGCGGCGACGCTTTAGAAGGTCACACCATGTTTTCGAGCGCTCTATCCCATGCGGCGCGCGCCGCCGTCGTCATTGTCATCGCGTGCGCCGCGCCGGGCTTCGCCACAGCCGCCGCCGCGACGCCCGCCGCTGCGGCAGCTTCCGCGCCTGAGTTCGGTGGCGAGTGTGCGATGAGCCTCGCCGAAGGGGAGCACGTCGCAACCGACTGCTCGGTGAAGTGGGTGGGCCCGGATGGCAAGACCTACTGTTTCGGCAACGAGGACGCGAAGAAGAGCTTTCTCAAGGATCCGCAGGGTAACCTCGAGCGCGCGCGCGAATATGTGGCGGTGAGCGAAGTCGAAGCCACCGGCAAGCGCATGGATCACTACAAGGGCGATGACATCCAGGAATTCGTGAAGGGTGTCATCACTCAAACATCCTCTGCCAATGGCGGCGTGTATCCTTTCACCGATCCGGTCACCGGGCAGCAGCTGAAGCTCGTATTTGACAAGATCGATTTCGTGCGCACGCTGCACGGCTACGGATTTTTTCCCGACGTCGTCTTCCACGCGCAGGACGTCCCGGCGAAGACCTACCTCATCGATTTCTGGGTCAAGCCCCAGGGTGACAAGCTCGTGATATTTGACACGCGCATCTACAAGGCGCCGCGCCAGGAAGGCACAGGCTGGACGCTGATGGCGCGCCAGCCCATTCCCTGGTGGTGGATTCCGGCCTCCGAACATCCGGGCCAGACCGAGCAGGCGCGCGGCTGGGAAGTGATGTCGGCGGTCGAGGAGGACATCGTCAAAGAGCGCGCCAAGGACAACGGCATCTTCAAGATTCATGATGCGAAGACCGGCGAGGATCTGAAGCTCGAATTTGTCGGCACGCATCAACCGGTGCGCAAGCTGCAACAGGATGGACGGTTTTTCGCGTGCACCGACTTTCGCAAAGAAGGCACCAAGGATGAGTTCTACGACGTCGATTTCTGGGTGAACGAGAAGAACGGCAAGATGACGGTGGACGAGGTGCGCCTGCACAAGGTTCCGGAGAAGCAGGCCGATGGCAGTTATATCCAGGTGCCGCGCTACAACTTCGATGATCTGAAGTTTGACGTCGTGCCCTAGGCGCAAGCGGCGTTAAGTCAAGCCGCGCGGCGCGTTGTCGCCCGCGATACGGTGTGTCACTTCTGACACACACCCCGTAGCAGAAGCGATGCAGCTACCGGGAACCTATACTTCGAGTTATGGGAAGTTTTCCTTAGTCACCCGGCCATGATGGCAGAGCGGCTTTGGCGGCCTGCGGTGGCGCTTGCAATGGCGTCGTGCCTGGGCGCGTGCACGGCGCTACCGCCGCGCGCGCCGGCCGACCCCGCCCACGATGCTCAGAGCTTCGCGGCGCGGCGCCTGGACGGGAGCATGAAGGACTTGCCGCCGGCAGCCTCCGGGTGGAACCGTGACGAGTGGTTTCGAGCCGCGCTGCTGCTCAATCCGCAGCTTGCCGAAGCCCGTGCCGCAGCCATGGCGGTCGCCGCGGGCGAGCGCACGGCGGCCGAGCGGCCGAATCCCACCTTGGATCTTTTCGGCGAGTACGTGACCGCCGCCGCCACGAGCGCCGCGTGGCTCTACGGGCTGTCGCTCGACTTCCTGTTGCCGCGCTGGGGCGAACGCAGTCGTGCAATGGCAAGCGCCTCGTTGCAGACCGAGGCCGCTGGGGCCGACGTCGAGGAGGCAATCTGGCAGGTGCGCTCCGAGGTGCGGCAGGCGCTTTTGGATGCCAGCTATGCACACGACGAGGCGGCTTCGCTGACGATGGTGGTGACGGACCGTGAGGCGCTATTGGCTTCCAACCGTGCCCTTGCCGCGGCCGGCGAGATCGCCCAATCCGAAACCCTGACCCAGGAACTGGAGCTTGCGCGCGCACGGCAAAGGCTGGCGCGGGCACAGGCACTGGCGATTGACGCGACCGCCCGCCTCGCCGCGGCTGTTGGCGTATCCACCGCCGCGCTTGATGGGATCCCGCTCGTTTGGGAAGACTGGGCCGATATCGGCGCACTCACGGCGACGCCACCCGAGGAGTGGCGCAGCGCGGCCCTCATTGGACGGCCGCAGCTCGTGCACGCATTGCGAGAATACGATCTGACGGACATTGCCCTGCAGAGCGAGGTCGCCAAGCGCTGGCCGCAGTTTCACGTCACGCCAGGCTACGCCTGGGATAAGAGTGGCGTGCGCCAGGACACTCTGGATGACACGCTGCACGACACCCTGCATGACAATGAGCTCGGTGTGAGCTTTGAGGTGCCGGTGTTCAATCGCCACGAAGGGCCGATTGGCGAGGCACTCGCTCGGCGCGAGCTCGCAGGAGAGCATTTGCAGGCGGTGCAGGCTCAGCTCTTCGAGGAGATCGAGCGCGCCGAACGGGCGTGGCCGCAGGCACGAGAGGCGTGGCGCGATGCCGATGGCGCCGGGGCGCTTGCCCGGCGGCAGAGCGCAAGCCAGGAGCGCGCATTCGCCGCGGGCGCGACCGATCGCCCGGCACTCGTTGCTGCGCGGCTCGAGGCAACCGAAACCGAGCTCATTACGCTGGAGGCTGCGTACAACGCGCAGCTCGCTTTTGCCGCATTGGAGAGCGCCTATCGCCGGCCGCTTGCGGGCGCAGAGATTCCTCTGTCGGCGAGCCTCGGCAGCAAGGCGCGCTCATGAGTCACTTAAGCTGGCTGCGCTTCCTTGCCTGCATGGCGTTGCTGCCGGCATTGGCACTGGCCGACACCGACGACGACGATGCGCCCCCCGCCCGCGCCCCCGGTGCCGGACTCGCATTAACAAGTTCTCAGCAGGAAGCTGTCGGCGTCATCGTGTCACATCCGGTGCAGGGCGCGGGTCCACGGCAGATCGACGCCTATGGCCTCGTGCTCGATCCGGTGGAGCTCGTGACGGACGTCGGCCGGCTCGCGAGCAGCAAAAGCGCTGCGCGCAACGCGGCCGCCGAAGCGCGGCGCGTGGAGGGCCTGTACAAGAACGGCGCGAACGCATCGCTCAAGGCGCTTGAGGTTGCCCAGGCCTCGGAGGTTGAGTCCCAGGCGACAGCCGAGGCGGCGGCAGCGACATTCTCCTTGCAGTGGGGACCGGTTGCGCAGCTTCCGGATCGGGAACGCGATGCGCTCATCGCCTCTGCAACCAGCGGGCGCGCTGTACTCGTGCGGGCGGACGTACCGGGTCGCCATGCTCTGGGCGCCGTGCCTTCGAAGGCTCTTCTCAGCGTCGACGGCATCGGGGTCGCTGCGCGAGTCCTGGGTCCGGTGGCGCGTACGACACCGGATCTGCAAAGCGCCGGTTGGCTCCTCGAAGTCGATCACCCGCCCTTAGGCTTGGGCCCGGGCGCGCGCCTGCGCGTGACGCTCGCCGGCGCGGATGTTGCCGGGCTCCTGATACCGACCGCGGCGCTTCTCTACAGTGAAGAGGGTGCCTACGTGTACCGGCAGATGGCAGCGAAGAGCCGCGACGGCAAGATCGAATACGCACCGGCGACGGTGAAGCTCCTCACTCCGGTTGGCGATGCATGGCTCGTCACTGGGCTGGCCGTCGCGGACACCATCGTCGTGCATGGCGCCGGCGTTCTGTGGTCGCTGCAGGGCCTTGGCAGCTTCTCCGCTGCCGAAGAGGATCACGACTAAGACGTCATGCTGCGAGCCATCGTCCGCGCCTCACTCGCGCATCCGCGCATTATTACTGCGCTGTCTGTGCTGGTGGCGGTCCTGGGTGCGAGCGCCCTTCTGAATGCGCGCCTGGATGTGTTTCCGGACTTCGCGCCGCCGCACGTGCTGGTGCAGGCGGAAGCGCCGGGCCTGGATGCCACGCAGGTGGAGGCGCTCGTCACGCGGCCCTTGGAGGGGCTCCTTGCGGGGACGGAAAACGTCGAAGCGGTACGCTCGACTTCGAGCCAGGGACTCTCCGCCATCCAGGTCGTCTTCGGCCGCAGCGGCGATCCCTACCGGCAGCGTCAGGTCGTGACGGAGCGCCTGGCTGAAGCAGGCGGCCTCTTGCCGGCGGGGGCTGGGCCGCCGCTCCTCTCGCCGCTCTCCTCCTCCATGGAATATCTCGTGCACTTCGGCTACACGAGCGACCGGCTCTCGCCGATCGAACTTCGCGACCTGGTGCGCTGGATGATCAAGCCGCAGATCCTCGCCGTCCCAGGAGTGGCGCAGGCGCAGATCTTTGGCGGCGCATCGCGCGAGCGACAGGTGCTGGTGGATCCCTACAAGCTCCTGGGCGCCGGCCTTACCCTTGAGGATCTGTACGGCGCAGCGCGGCGCGGCACGGAGTTGATCGGCGGCGGCTACATCGAGACTCCGACGCAGCGCATCGTGCTGCAGGCACAACCCTCGGGCGCAACCCCGGCGGCGCTGTCGCAGGCGGTGATCGCGGTGCGCAACGGCACCGCGCTGCGCATCGGCGACGTCGCAACGGTGAGCGACGCCGCGGAGCCGAGCTTCGGCGATGCGATGATCGGCGGGCGCCCAGGCATCCTCGTTGAGACCTCGACTCAATACGGCGCCAATACTCTGGAGGTCACCGCCGCGCTCGAACAGCGCTTGAATGCGCTCGTGCCGGCGCTTGCGCTGCAAGGCGTGCAATACCATCCGGCGCTGTTACGGCCGGCGAGCTTCATCGAGACCGCCATCGCAAAACTGCGCAACTCATTGCTGACGGGTGCGGTGCTCGTAGTGTTGCTGCTCCTCCTGACGCTGCGCGATTGGCGCGCGGCACTCGTGTCCTTCAGCTCCATACCGGTGGCATTGCTTGCCACGGTGTGGATCCTTGCAGGCATCGGCATATCGCTCAACACCATGACATTGGGCGGATTAGTGGTTGCCCTGGGCGTCGTGGTGGATGACGCGGTGATTGACGTCGAAAACATCATGCGCAGACGGCGTGGCGCAGCATTTGGCGCCGATATCCGCCAGTTGATATTGAGTGCGTCGCTTGAGGTGCGCCGCCCGGTGTTTTATGCAACCGCCGCGGTGGCCGTCGCGTTTCTGCCGATCCTCATGCTGTCGGGCCTGCAGGGCTCGTTTTTCCGGCCGTTATCGATTGCCTTTCTGCTGGCGGTCGGCTTGTCACTGCTCATTGCCATGAGCGCCACACCTGCGCTGTGCGCGATTGTGATGGGCGCGCACGTGCCGCGCGCGGAAGCGCCGTGGCTCACGAGTCTGAAGAGGCGCCAAAAGCGCATCATCGAGTGGCTGCACCCGCGGCCGGCCTGGGTTCTGGCGACGCTCCTCGTGACGGGCGTCGCCGGGGTGGTGTTGCTGCCGCTTCTGGGCGCGCGATTGCTGCCGGATTTCCGTGAGGACTATTTGATTGCGCACGCATCACTGCGGCCTGGCATTGCGCTCACGGAGACGGCGCGGGTCGGCAGGCAAATCGCCGCGCGTCTCGCCGCCATCGCCGGCGTCAAGAGCGTCGCGGAGCAGATCGGCCGTGCTGAAAATGGCCAGGATCCGGACGCCCCCAACAAGAGCGAATTCGAAGTCCAGATCGATCCGGCGCAGGGGGTCTCCGCGGCGCACATCGACGCGAGCATTCGCGCCGTGTTTGACGACTTTCCGAATCAGCTGGTGGAGATCTATTCGGTGCTTGCCGAGCGCATCGGCGAGACGCTCTCGGGCGAGTCGGCTTCGTTCTTCGTGAGCGTGTTCGGTCCGGATCTGGACCGCGACGATGCGGTGGCGAGCGACATCGCGGCGGTGCTCGAGCGCCTGCCGGCGAGCGGCGCGGTGCGCCTGAAGGTGCCGCCACGGCAGCCCGAGCTGCGGGTGGAACTGCGCCCTGCCGAACTTGCGCGCTACGGCCTGCAGGCGACGGAGGTGTTGCAGACGGTGAATGCGGCATTTCACGGCACGGTGGTCGCCGAGTTGAGCCAGGCCGACCGCAGCGTGCCGATTGCGGTGCGCATCGCCACCACCGATGCAACGCCGCAAGGGGTCGGCAATCTGTTACTGCGCGGGCGCGACAGCGCGCTCGTGCCGCTCTCCGCTGTCGCGAGCCTCGAGATGGTGTCGGCACGCAGCCTGATTGATCATGAGGATGGACTGCGACGCCAGGTGGTCGAGGCCAATCCCAAGACCACGGACCAGGCGGGCTATGCCGAAGCTGCGCGACGCGCCATCGCGCAACACGTGCTCTTGCCGCCAGACGTCTACCTGCGCTACGGAGGCGCAGCCCAAGCGCAGGCGGCGGCCGCGCATGAGCTGTTGCTGCATTCTGCGGCGGCGTTCGTGCTGATCGTGATGCTCCTGGCACTGGGCTTTGGCTACGCGCGCCATGTTTTACTCGTGCTGGTTGCACTGCCATCCACTTTGATCGGCGGCGTCGCGGCTGTCGCCGTGACCGGCGGCAGCTTGTCGCTGGGCGCGATGGTGGGCTTCGTCGCGCTCTTCGGCATGGCGGCGCGCAACACCATACTGCTCGTGTCGCACTACGATCATCTCGTGACGGCGGAGGGCGCAAGCTGGAATCTGGCGACGGCGCTGCGCGGTGCGGAGGAGCGCTTGACGCCGGTGCTTTTGACTGCGCTCCTGACGGGACTTGCACTCTTGCCAGTGGCCATCCAGATGCACGAGCCCGGCCACGAGATCGAAGGCCCGATGGCGGTTGTGATTTTAGGGGGCCTTGTCTCCTCGACTCTGGTGAGCCTGCTGCTCGTGCCGCCCCTGGCAGCGCACTGGCTGCGCCACGCGAGGAGCTAGGGATTGGCAGCGCCGGAGCACGGCGGCGCTCTCACTGGCAGTGGGATCGCGGTGCTGTTGATGGTCGCGACCGATTTGTGCGCACGGCGGCCGTTGACGTCGATCCCTTGACTGACGCGTTGCTGGGCCACCCGTTCAGGTTTTGGGGGCAGACGGCGTGAGACAAAAACCGACGGCGGCGGATACCGCAGGAGCCGGGGATCGCGTGTCAAGCGACGACGTGAACTCACCGTTACGGGTGTGTGCCATTTTCGGCACAGAAGCAGTTTGCGCACGCGGCAGCGCAGCGTACGAGAGTTGTTGAGTTGTAAGCGAACTGATATATACGACATAGGAAAATGTCCTATACATATATGGGAAAGGTCTGACGGTCATTTTCCATATATGACGCGTGCGTGCTCGCTGACGGGACACACGATCGGCATGGTTTTTAGACGGCGCCTATATCCGCACCTTCCGCGCCGGCTTGTTCGGGGACGGCGGTGCGATAGCGAAAAAGTACAACGCGAATCGGTATTTGAGGAGAACCTGTATGCAATTGGAAACTCAGCAACGGCTACGAATGCTTTGTGCCGTACTGGCACTCGGGGGATGTTGGGGCGTAGCGAGCGGCGATGAAGTCACCGACCGGACCAAAAACCCAGACCTTTGGGCAGATCCGGGTGGCGATCAGGCCCTCACCCGCCACAGCACATTAAAAAATATTAATACACAAAACGTTCATGGACTGCAGATGGTCTGGTCGCAGTCGAGCGGAACGTTGCGCGGCCATGAAGGACAGCCGCTAGTGGTGGACCTTGGCGGGACGCCAATGATGTACATGGAAAGCGGTTGGCCGAACATCATCCAGGCACTGGATCTGACCGACCCTGACCATCCGAAGGAAATTTGGAACTACACCAAGTCGACAGACCGCGACGCATCTGCTGTGCCGCGCGCCTGCTGCGACACGGTGAATCGCGGCATGTCCTTTGCGGACGGCAAGCTTGTGTTTGGTACCCTCGACGGCTTCGTCATTGCCCTCGATGCCAAGACTGGCAAGGAAGTCTGGGTTGTCAAACATGCGTGGCCGGCCCACGGCGAGACGATCACGCCTGCACCGCTCATTGCTGAAGGTAAGGTCATCATCGGTTTCGGCGGCGATGAATTCGCTGCGCGCGGCCGCTTGGACGCCTATGACCTCGGCTCGGGCAAAAAGGTCTGGGAGTTCTATGCCACGGGTTCCGACAAGGACGTGGGCCTCACGGCGGACTCCAACAAGAAACATCCGGAATACGGCAAATTCGGCCAGGACCTCGGCATTCACGGGTACCCGGGTGACGAATGGAAGCGTGGCGGCGGCGCCCAGTGGGGCTTCTATAGCTACGATCCGGAACTGAAGCTCGTGTACACGTCGAGCGGCAACCCTGGTCTGTGGAGCCCTTCCTATCGCTGCGGTGCAAAGACGCAAAAGGAGTGCAACAGCGGCAAGTGGGACAACAAGTGGTCCATGACCATTTTTGCCCGCAAGGTCGACACGGGCGAGATTGTCTGGGCCTACCAGATGACTCCGTTTGATCAGTGGGACTATGACGGCATCAACGAGAACATGCTCGAAGACCTCACGGTTGACGGCAAGGCTCGCAAAGTGCTGATTCACTTCGATCGCAACGGCTATGCCTATGTCCTTGACCGGACCGACGGCACGCTGTTACGCGCGCACAACTATGTGACAGTGAACTGGGCGGAAAAGATCGACCTGAAGACCGGACGTCCAATCAAGGTGGAGGCGCATTCGCCGTTTCTGCCCAATGGCAACGTTCAGGCTTGCCCGTCCGCGATGGGTGGCAAGGACCAACAGCCCTGTGCGATCGATCCGAGCGAGCCCGGCATTGCCTACTGCCCCACCAACAACTGGTGCATGGAAGACGAGCCGCAGGAGCGTTCACATACCCAGCAGGGTACCGTGTACGTGTTTGCGAACGTCTACATGTATCCCGAGAAGCCTGGTGTGACAGGTCGGTTTATCAAGTTCAACTTCCTCACCGGTGAGAAGGTCTGGGACATCCCGGATCCGTATCCGAACTGGGGTGGTGCACTCGTAACCGACGGCGGCCTTGCGTTCTACGGCAGCTTGAACGGTGACTTCCATGCGGTTGACCGCGCGACTGGCAAGATCGTTTGGCAGCGGCGTCTCGGCTCGGGAATCATCGGCAACCCCATCACCTATAAGATTGCTGGCAAGCAGTACGTATCGGTGTGGAGCGGCATTGGCGGCTGGATCGGACTGCCGGTAACGGCGGGTCTGGATCTGTCCGACAAGTTCGGTGCAATCGGCGCCACGGCTATGACCAAGGCGGCGAACCTCGACAAGATCCCGATGGGTGGAACCCTGTACACCTTCCGCGTCGAGTGACCGGAGTCGGTGTCTAACTAGTAGTTAGTTAAGAGCGTCCGGTGTCTAATAGGCACCGGACGCTTTTTTTTTGCGGCAAGGATTTTGGGGCATTATGAACAAGTGGATGAGCGGGCTTGCGGTCATCGGACTTGCGACCCTCGGCGGCGCAGCCCAGGCTGCAGCCCTGCGGGTTTGCTCGGACCCGGGCAACATGCCGTTGTCGAACGATCATGGCGAGGGCTTCGAGAACAAGATTGCGGAGCTGCTCGCAAAGTCGATGGGCACGACCCTGCAGTATTACTGGCGGCCGTCAATTGAGCGTGGCATGACGCGAACCACGCTGTACGCTGACGAGTGCGACCTCATGATGGACATGCCGCTCGATTCCGAGCGCGTGCTGACGACCGAGGCGATATATCGGACCACTTTTGTGTTGGCGTACCGCGACGACAGGAATCTCTCCTTCAAGAATCTCGATGATCCGAAGCTGAAGAAACTCAAGGTCGGCGTCTACCAGACCTCAGCGATCCGCGAGGCGCTCTCCGAGCATGATGTTTTTGAAAACGTGGTCGTCCATTACCTCTCTCACGATGGCGACCTGGTTCCGCAGAATCAGCCCTCTTACCAGTTGCAAGAAGTGGTCGACGGCAAGCTCGACGTCGCGGCGGCCTGGGGCCCGTTCGCGGGCTACTACAAGGCGATGAAACACGCGCCGCTCACCATCCAGCCGGTCAACCTGATGGAAGACAACTTCCCCATGGAATATGACATGGCATTTGCCGTGCGCACCAGCGACCAGACTTTGAAGGCGGAGCTGGAGAAGGCGATCCATAAGGAGAAGGACGGCATACGCGCAATCCTGGTGCAGTTCGGCGTGCCACTCGTGAAGTGCGACGCCTGCCTCGTCGATGGCGATCTGCCCTCGCACGGCCCGTACAAACAACCGACGCCGCATCACGGCGATCCGACTCCCTCAGTCGTTTCCATCGCGACTCTCAATGAGTGGCTCGCGCACGGCGCGAATGTCAATGAAGAGTTGAACCACGCCATCATCGGCGATGACATGAAGCGTATTTCTTACCTCGTTGAGAAAAAGCACGCGGACGTCAATGCGGCCGATACGCAAGGAGAGCCGCCGCTGCACAACTCCATACGCAAGGCGTCGCTTTCTCTCGTCCAGTATTTTGTGGATCACGGCGCCGACGTTAATGGCCAGGACCACGATGGCTGGACACCCGTCATGACGGCTGCGTGGATGGATGACGGAGAGATCATTCATTTTCTGGTGGCGCATAAGGCTGACCCCAACGGCAAAGGCAGGGGCGACCTCACGCCGCTTGCGATCGCATCGCAGAATGGCAAGGATGTGGCGGCAGTGGCTCTGATTGAAGCCCACGCCGACGCCAACCAGACAGTCGGAGCGGGCGGCTATACGCCACTCATGCTTGCGGTCGCGGGGCAGTCCATGCCGACGGCGAAGGCGCTCATCGATCATGGTGCCAACGTCAATGCGAAAAACGAAGGCGGCGTCACTGCACTCATGATCGCGGCGGCGGCGAATCAAGCGTCCCTCGTGACGCTGCTGGTTAATGCCGGCGCCGATGTCGCGGCACGCGATGAAAAAGGCGAAACCGCACTCAGTATCGCGCGCGACAAGGATGGCCAAGCGGTGATCAAGGTTTTGGAACAACCGGCATCTTCTGCCGTTCACAGTTCAGGCAGCTCGGGCGCGTAAGCGCATAAACAAAAATTGAATCGACGAGGAGGCGGGCAGTGTCGAAGAAAGTTTGGATTGGCTGTCTATCTGTATTGACGTTGCTGGGGATTGCCGTGGTTGGAGCGCAGGCACAGACGCCGCCGCCTGCTGCGGCTAAGCCGGCTGCAGGCGCGGCCGCAGCACCTGCGGCAGGCGCTGCGATGACACCGCAGGCGCGCGTCGACAGCACGCCCAAAGGGCAGTTGAAAAACCCCTACAAAGACAGCGATGCGGCAATCGTGGCGGCCGGCAAGGGTCTGTATTTTCATTCCGGCTGCAACGGCTGTCACGGTGGTAGCGGGGGAGGTGGCATGTGTCCGCCGCTGATCAATGACATATGGGTATACGGCGGCGACGACGATACGCTCTTCAGGCTCGTCACACTGGGGTCCGACGGACTGCAGGCGAAGGGCTATATGCGGACAGGGATGGAACACGTAGTCGGCCCCATGCCCCCAATGGGTGCAATTGTTCCGACGGATGATGACTTATGGAAGGTCCTCACTTTCGTCCGCTCCAATTACGACGGTTCTCCGAAGTGTAAATTCGGCTGCCCGGTGGACGCTCCGCCTCCAGCTGGCGAATAAGAATACGCGGCGAAACCAGAGCTTTTCGCCGCAGGTCTTTAGCGGTACTCTGAAGGCAGTTGGCGTGCGCCACGCGTGAGCCGCGTGGTGCCGGAAGCGCTTGGCTGGCGGATGGCGACGCCGGGGCGCGGTGCGCCGAGCCGATTTGTCGGCGCTCAGATAGATCCCGGCGGGCGAGGGGGTTCGTTCATGCGACTGCGACTAGAGAGCCAAGCTCATGCGGAGCTCGTTCAATCCGCCGTGCGCGGATCTTTGAACCGACTCAGCATTGATGAGGCGGTGCGCAGCTCCTGGAGCCGTTGCCTCACCACCTATGCCCTCGACGCGCTGCAGCCAAAGAAGCCGACGACGGTGGAGCGCGCCGACCTTAAGGACAGGAAGGAGAGGCTGGGATCGCTCCTCTCCATCGCCCGGATCGAAATGGCGAATCTTGCGCGGCTCATGCAGCACTCGCAGTACGGCATCATGCTCACCGACTGGGATGGCGTGATCGTCAGCTACGCCGGCGACACCGGTTTTGCCGCCACCGCGCGCCGTAGCGGTTTTCGCGAAGGCGTGATCTGGAGCGAGCGTGAGCTTGGGACCAACGGCATGGGGACCTGTCTTGCGACGCAGCGCCCCATCGTCATTCACCGCCGCGATCACTTCCTGGTGCAGAACACGCAGCTCACCTGCTCGGCCGCGCCGATCTTTGACATGCAGGGAAAACTGCTCGCCACTTTGGACATCTCCGGCGCCTCCTCCCGGGCGCAGACTCATACGCTCGCGCTCGTTGACATCGCTGCGCAGAATATTGAGAACCGCGCTTTGCTGGAAGCGTGCAAGAAATTCGGCGTGCTGCGCTTTCACCGTTGCGCTGAGTTCGTCAGCACCCCGGGCGAGGGCGTGCTGGCGTTCGATGAAGCGGGAACGATCAGAGGCGCCAATCGCGGCGCGTTGAAGCTCCTCGGCTATCGCAATCACGAGGCACTGTGCGGCCAGCGCATCGAGGCGGTGCTCGATACCTCTCTTGAGGCCCTGCTGCATCTGTCCTGGCGCCACGGGTTTCGGCCGGATGTTCTGCCGCCGCGATTCGGCCCGCAGCGCTGGTTTGCCTCCGTGCAGGCCCCGGCCGATGCTGCGCGTCGCTCGACCCTCAGCGCCACCGCCGCAGTTCCCGCGATGACGAGCGCAAGCCTGCCAGCCGCGCCGGGCGCGATGGCGGTGAGCGTGCCGGTGGCGCAGCGCGTGGACGCCGAGAGCGCGGACGTTCTGGCGAGCGCCGAATGCGCAGCCTTGCGCCGGACTCTGGACGCCTGCCGGTGGAACATCAGTGCGACCGCCGTGCGCCTGCGCTTAAGCCGCCGCACGATCTACCGAAAAATGTATCGTCACGGCATCGCCCGGCATGATCTCGACGAGGCGCAGGACAAATAAGCCCGTCGCTCGAGTGCCTTGCCGCGCGCTCGCACGGTCTTCTGGTAAATGACTTGAGCTCTTGCACCGGCGTGGCGCTGCGTGCCCCAATTCGGCCGCCGACTTACGAATTTTTCAGTGGCACCGCCGTGCCGGCACTGACACACTCTCGCATTGAGATCGTGTCGATGAGCCGGCTCGGCCGTCGCAGGTTGGCGACATAATTGCGCACTTGTGAAGGCGGCAGGAGGAGCCATATCAGCGACTTCGCTCGAGGAGTCAGCGGTGCTTCCCCTACGTGCGCGCACTGTGGCAATCACTGCCGCTTTAGTCTTATCTGGTGCCCAGGCGCAGGCCGAGCCCGTTGCCGCACCGCCGCATGTCGAGCCGTTCAGCTTTGCAACTGTCGCGCACATGGCGCAGCAGCGCTCCACGCAGCCCTACCGCGACCGCTCGACTCCGCTATCGCCGCGTCTGGCGAAGTTGAGCTACGACGCTTACCGCGACATCCGTTTCAAGCCCGCGACAGCGCTCTGGCACGACCAGGCGTTGTTCGAGGTGCAGTTTTTTCATCGCGGGTTTACTTTTGCGCGTCAGGTCAACATCAACGAGGTCAATGCCGCCGGGACCACCCGCCCCATTGTCTATAGTCCCACGCTCTTTTCCTTCGGCCGGCTGACGGCTCTGACGGCCAAGGACCTGCCGGCGCGGACGGGGTTTGCCGGTTTTCGCGTGCACTACCCTCTGCACACTCCCCTCTACAAGGACGAGCTCGCCGTGTTCTTGGGCGCCTCGTACTTCAAGGTGCTGGGCCGTCGGCAGGGCTACGGGCTCTCGGCCCGCGGGCTTGCGGTCAATACCGCAACCGTCGGCGGAGAGGAGTTTCCCTCGTTCACGGATTTCTGGCTGGTGCGTCCTCTGGCGCAGCAGCGCTCGCTGACCATCTATGCGCTTCTGGACAGCGAGAGTGTCACCGGCGCCTACCGTTTTGACATTCATCCGGGCTCGATGACGCAGGTGGAGGTTACGAGCGAGATCTATCCCCGCAATGACATTGAAAAGGTTGGCATTGCCCCGCTCACATCCATGTTCCTGTTCGGCGAGGATCACTCCGGGCGGCATTTCGACGACTTTCGCCCCGAGGTGCACGACAGCGACGGCCTGATGGAAGAGACCGGCAAGGGCGAGTGGCTGTGGCGACCGCTGTCCAATCCGCACGAACTGCGGGTGAGTCGACTGGTTGATCACAATCCGCGCGGCTTCGGTCTTATTCAACGCGACCGTAACTTCGATCACTACCAGGACGCGGAATCGCGCTTCGGGGCGCGCCCGAGCTATTTTATTGAGCCGCACGGGGACTGGGGTGACGGTGGAGTGGAGCTCGTGGAGATCCCAAGCGACGAGGAAACCAACGACAACATCGTCGCCTACTGGGTACCGAATGCGCCCGTAAAGGCGCATCAGGTTCTTAAGTACTCTTATTTGCTGTCAGCGTATTCCGAATCACCGCTGTGGCCGCCCGCGGGCAAGGTAATTGCGACGCGCACGGGCAGTGCCACCACGGGAGCCGGCGGGTCGCATGGTCGACGGCGCTTCGTGATCGACTTCGCGGGTGGGCCCTTGGGTGATCTTAATCCGTCGCAGGCGGTGACTGCGCAGGTGACGGCCAGTCACGGACAGATTGACAATGTGACTGTTGAGAGGATCCTCGAGACCGGCGCCTGGCGCGTTGCCTTCCGCTACACCCCGGATGGCACTCGCCCTGCGGACCTGCACTGTTTCTTGATGCTGTACGGGGAGTCATTGTCGGAAACGTGGACGTACCTATGGAACCTCTGAACTACACCCCAAGCACCGCACAGCGGCTCAATGCGTTCCTCAGACGAACCCTGTTCTTCGGCCTGACGCTGGCTCTGTCGGGCTTTGCCGTGAGCCTCATGCTCATCATCCTTGAAGCCAACGGGCTGAGTACGCTTAAGATCGCCGCGCTCGTACTCTTCACGATTCTGTTCATCTGGATTGCCGGCGCCTTTTGGACGGCGGTTGCGGGTTTCGTCGTCAAGCTCGTCGGCCATGACACGGCCGTCATCAATCCGCGCGAGGTCGCTGGACGGCCGCTTACGTCGCGTACCGCGATCGTCATGCCGATCTACAACGAGGACGTTACGCGCGTCGCCACCGGCATCGACGCTATCTGGACCTCGGTGCTGGCCCAGCCCGACGCTGGCGCCTTCGATTTCTTCATTCTCTCCGATACGCGCTCCGCCGAGATCGGCGCGGCCGAGGAGAGCGCCTGGCGCACGCTCGTGGCGCGCCACCACGCCGACGGCCGCATCTTCTACCGCCGGCGCGCGCAGAACCTCAGCAGGAAGTCGGGCAACATTGCCGACTTCGTGCGCAATTGGGGCGGCGCTTACGAGTACTTCGTGATCCTGGATGCCGACAGCATCATGACGGGAGATGCGCTCGTGACGCTCGCGCGGCTCATGGATGCGCATCCGCAGGCCGGCATCATCCAGGGCCTGCCGCTGCCGGCCGGCCGGGAGACGCTGTTCGCGCGCATGATCCAGTTCGCCGCGCGCCTCAACGGGCCGATGCTCTCGAGCGGTCTTGCGTTCTGGCAATTGGGTGGCGGCAATTACTGGGGCCACAACGCGATCATTCGCATCAAGCCCTTTGCCGCCTTCTGTGCGCTGCCGGTGCTGTCGGGGGTCGCGCCTCTTGGAGGGGAGATCTTGAGCCACGACTTCGTCGAGGCCGCATTCATTCGCCGGGCAGGCTATGAGGTGTGGCTGGTCCCTGATCTTGGCGGCAGCTGGGAAGAGGTGCCCTCCAACGTCATCGACTTTGCCGCGCGCGACCGGCGCTGGACTCAGGGCAACATGCAGCACAGTCGCGTGCTCGCGTTCCGCGGCCTGCATTGGCTCTCCCGCCTGCACATGCTGACCGGCATCCTCTCGTACCTCACTTCGCCCATGTGGTTTGCAATCCTGGTCGTAAGCTCGGTCCTGACGTGCATGGAAGCCCTGCACGAGCCGGTCTACTTTCAGCCCGGCACGCGCGCGCTGTTTCCGGACTGGCCGATTTCCCGACCGCACGAAATCGCGATGCTGCTGTTCCTGACCATCATCGTATTGCTCCTGCCGAAGCTTCTGGGAGCGACTTTGGCCATGAGCAAGCGATCCTTGCGGCGCGGCTTCGGTGGCATCCATCGCCTGGTGCCGAGCCTCTTGGTCGAGCAGATTTTCAGCATGCTGCTCGCGCCTGTGATGATGGTGTACCACTCCGTGTTTGTCGTGACCACGCTTGCCGGCAAGACGGTGACGTGGGATGCCCAGGCGCGCGGTGATCGCGGCCTCAAATATGGTGAGGCGCTGCGACGCCATTGGCTGCATGTCGCTCTTGGGCTCATCTGGGGCACAGTCATCTGGGAGCTTGCGCCGAGCTTCATCTGGTGGATCATGCCGGTGCTGGCGGGACTCCTCTTTTCGGTATTCCTCGCCGTTTGGACCAGTGGTCCAAATCTCGGGCGCTGGATGCGCAGATGGGGACTGCTGTTGACTCCCGAGGAGACTCACACCCCGCGGGAGCTGGCCGCCGTGCACGGTGCTCATCCTCTGGTGATCGACGCCGCCGCGGCTGAGCCTGCGATGCGCGTGCCGCAACCTGCGCCGCTGCGGATGGAGCCGGCTCCGGCCGCGTATCTCGGATTGAGCAGTGCCATTGGCGCACTGACGCAGGTCGCACCGGATGCTCCTGCGCTGGTGGTTCCGCCCGACCCATTGCGGATCCCCTGAAGATCCGGTAAGCGGGGGGCGGGAGCGAGCCATGAGCGTGTTGGATGCATTTCACCCGGCGGTGTCTGCCTGGTTCCGCCGCAGCTTTGACGCCCCCACGCCCGCGCAGGAGGAGGCCTGGCCTGCGATCCGCGCCGCCAAACATGTTCTCGTTGCCGCTCCCACCGGTTCTGGCAAGACCTTTGCCGCATTTTTGACGGCCATTGATGAGCTCGTGCGCAGCGGCCTCAAAGGCGCTCTGCCCGATGAAGCGCGGGTCGTGTACGTCTCGCCTTTGAAGGCGCTGTCAAATGACATCAAGCGCAATCTCGAAGCGCCGCTCGCTGGCATTGGCGATGAGCTGCGCGCGCTTGGCCTGCCCGAGGTTCCTATCCGCACTCTGGTGCGTACCGGCGATACCCCACAGGCCGAGCGCGCGAGCATGCGCCGCCGCCCTCCGCACATCATCGTCACCACCCCTGAATCGCTGTACATCCTGCTGGGTTCCGAGTCGGGCAGGAAAGTGTTGGCGACGGTGCGCACGGTAATCGTGGATGAGATCCACGCGTTCGCGGGCAGCAAGCGCGGTGCGCATTTGGCGCTGTCGCTCGAGCGGCTGCATGCATTGACGGGCGGTAATCTTGCGCGCATCGGTCTGTCTGCGACGCAGCGGCCCATCGCGCAGGTCGCGCGTTTGCTGGTCGGCGGGGAAGGCACGGACGCTGTTCTGCCCTGCACGATCGTCGATATGGGACATGCGCGTGCGCGCGATCTTGCCATCGAGGTGCCGCGCTCGCCGCTCGAGGCGGTCATGTCCGGCGAGGTCTGGACCGAAGTTTACGATCGCCTGGCAGAGCTCATCCGCGAGCATCGCACCACGCTCGTGTTCGTCAACACACGTCGACTGGCCGAACGGGTGGCACGCCATCTCTCCGAGCGGCTGGGAGATGAGCATATTGCCGCGCATCACGGCAGCCTTGCGAAGGAGCGGCGCCTGGACGCGGAGCAGCGCCTGAAGCGCGGTGACTTGAAGGCGCTGGTCGCCACCGCCTCGCTTGAACTCGGCATCGACATCGGAGACGTCGACCTCGTATGCCAATTGAGCTCGCCGCGCTCGATCAACGCCTTCCTGCAGCGCGTCGGACGCGCCGGTCACGCGGTGGGCGGGACGTCAAAGGGCAGGATCTTTGCGCTGTCGCGCGATGACCTTACCGAATGCGCGGCTCTCCTCGATGCCGTGCGGCGCGGCGAGCTCGATGAACTGCATGTCGCCGGCGATTCACTCGACGTGCTGGCGCAGCAGATCACGGCGGAAGTTTCCGCGCAGGAGTGGGACGAGGAGGCCTTGTTTGAGCTCGTCAGACGTGCTTATCCGTACCGGCATCTCGAGCGCAAGGCCTTCGATACGGTCCTCGAAATGCTGGCGACGGGCTTCAGCACGCGGCGCGGCCGGCACGGCGCGCTCGTCCACCACGATACGGTCCATCACATGCTGCGGCCGCGGCGCGGCGCACGGCTGACGGCGCTCACTTCCGGCGGCACGATTCCGGACACGGCGGACTATCAGGTGCTCCTCGAGCCTGAGTCGCACATCGTCGGTACCGTGCACGAGGACTTCGCCGTCGAGAGCCTCGCGGGCGATGTGTTTCAGCTCGGCAATACTTCGTACCGCATCCTGCGCGTCGAGCGCGGCAAGGTGCGCGTGGAGGATGCGCGCGGTCAGCCGCCAACGATTCCGTTCTGGTTGGGCGAGGCGCCGGGCAGAAGCGATGAGCTCTCCAGCGCCGTGTCGCGCCTGCGCCGCGCCTTCGAGGAGGCATTGGCCCGCGGCGGTTTCGATGCGGCGCTGGCCTGGCTCACCGACGATGTCGGCCTGGGTGCCGCGGCAGCCGCGCAGCTTGCAACCTATCTCGCGAGCGCCCATGCAGCACTCGGCTGCCTGCCGACACAGGACACCGTCATCTTCGAGCGCTTCTTCGACGAGACGGGCGGAATGCAGCTCGTCATTCACACGCCCTTTGGCAGCCGCGTCAACCGCGCCTGGGGACTCGCGCTGCGCAAGCGTTTCTGCCGCAAGTTCAACTTCGAGCTGCAGGCGGCGGCGACCGAGGATAACCTCGTGCTGTCGCTCACGAGCGCGCACAGCTTTGATCTCGAGGATGCCGCTCGCTATCTGCACTCGGCGAGCGTGCGCGCGCTCCTTGTGCAGGCGCTGTGCGCCGCACCCATGTTTGGCGTGCGCTGGCGCTGGGTCGCAGGCGTTGCGCTCGCGCTGCCGCGCTATCGGGGCGGCAAGAAAGTGCCGCCGCAGATCGCACGCATGAATGCCGAGGATCTGCTCGCGTCGGTGTTTCCCGATCAGGTCGCGTGCGCCGAAAATGTCGGCGGCGAGCTTGAGATTCCCGACCATCCGCTCGTCGCCCAGGCGGTGCGAGATTGTCTCGAAGAGGCCATGGATATTGACGGCCTCGAGCATCTGTTGCGCGCGCTCGAGGCGGGCACGATCCGCGTCGTGGCGCGCGATCTTACCGAGCCCTCACCGCTTGCCCTCGAGGTGCTCGCCGCACGGCCGTATGCGTATCTGGATGACGCGCCCCTTGAGGAGCGGCGTACGCAGGCGGTGATGGGCCGACGCTGGCTCGATCCCGAGAGCGCGGCCGACATCGGCAGGCTCGACGCACAGGCGGTGGAGCGCGTGCGCGCGCAGGCGTGGCCCGATGCGGGAAGTGCCGATGAGCTGCACGATGCCCTCCTGTGGCTCGCCTTTCTCACCGTCGAAGAAGTCGCGGCTAACCCCGCGTGGCCTGCGCTCATCGAGGAGCTCGCGCTCGCCCGGCGCGTCGTCAAAGTCGATGCTGGCACGGGAGCTTGCGTGTGGGTGGCCGCCGAACGGCGCGAGCTCTTCAGCGCGCTCGGCGATGAGGCGACGGCGCCTGCGGCCCTGGTTGAGATCGTGCGCGGACGTCTGGAAGGATTAGGTCCGGTGACGGCGCACGCCATCGCCGCCTCTTTGAGTTGGGATGTTGCGCGTATTGACGAGGCGCTCATCGCCCTGCAGACGGAGGGCTTTGCGATGCGCGGGCACTTCACGCCCGGAGCGAGCGACCCTGAATGGTGCGAACGCCGGCTCCTCGCGCGCATCCACCGCTACACGGTCAATCGATTGCGCGCCGAGATCGAGCCGGTGGCGGCGCGCGACTATCTGCGCTTTCTCTTTGAGTGGCAGCGCGTCGCGCCGGATGCTCGCATGCAAGGCCCCGACGCCGTCGCCGCCGTGCTCGGCCAGCTCGAGGGTTGTGAGCTGCCGGCGGGCGCCTGGGAGACGGAGATCCTGCCCGCGCGCATCAGCGAGTACGAGCCTGCGTGGCTCGATGAGCATTGTCTTGCCGGGCGCTTCGTGTGGACGCGCCTCGCGGCGCGCGCGGCCGATCCGGAGCGTGGCGCCGCGCCCGTGCGCGCGACGCCAATTGCTCTCATTGCGCGGCGCAATCTTAGAGTGTGGTCGGCCTATACCGCCGCATTGCAGCCCGAGCAACTGACGGCCAACGCGCGCGCGATCGCCGAGTGCTTGCGTTCGCAGGGCGCTTCGTTCTTTGACGATCTCGTCGAAGGCACGCATCTTTTACCCACTCAGGTTGAGGCGGCGCTCGCCGAGCTCGTCGCGCTCGGCGTCGTCAACTCCGATAGCTTCGGCGGATTGCGTGCGCTCCTGGTCCCCGCGGATCGCAGGAAATCCGCGTCCGGTGCTCCACGGCGGCGCCGCATTGCACTTTTTGGCATGGCGGACGCGGGGCGTTGGTCGCTCGTGCGCCGTCCGGCGGTGCTCGATGAGCCGGCGCGTACGGAGAATGCGGAAGGCGATGCCGTCGAGTACGTGGTGCGCACGCTCCTGCGGCGCTGGGGAGTGCTCTTCTGGAGCATGCTTGCGCGTGAGGCCAACTGGCTGCCGCCGTGGCGCGACCTGCTGCGCTCCTGCCGGCGTCTCGAGGCCCGCGGCGAGATTCGCGGCGGCCGGTTCGTCGCGGGATTTTCGGGCGAGCAATACGCAACCCCCGAGGCCGTGGGACTGCTGCGCGACATGCGTCGCAAGGCGCCCGATGGCAAGTGGCTGTCGCTCTCGGCAGCCGATCCTCTGAACCTCATCGGCATCCTGACGCCGGGCGCGCGGTTGCCTGCGCTCACCGGCAATCGGCTGCTGTATCGCGATGGCCTGCCGGTGGCGGTGCTCGCCGGAGGTGAGGTGAAATTTTTGCAGGAGCTCGATGCTGCGCAGGCCTGGGAAGCGCACAACGTTCTCCTGCGCCGCCATGTTCCGGCGTTGCTCGCCGATCTCAGCTAGGCTAGAGCTCATATTCGAAGAGGTGTTGCTCAGCACTTCGGGTCGGCGTGTCCCTCACAAAATTTGAACGATTTTGAACAAATGAATGCGGTTTACGCCTGCCTCTTCGCTGCGCCCTATGCGGCGCGCACCACCATCGAGGGTGCCGCGGCGCTGTTGGGCACTGCCGTTGAGATGGATCTTGTTGCGCGCTAGCGAGGCAACGCAGGGCGCGGCTACGCACGCGACGGGCATCGATCGCGCAGGCATTGCCGCAGCGCATGGCATCATCCGGCCCTATGTTCGCCGTACCCCCGTCATCGAAGTCGATGGCGCCGATTTCGGGCTCGGTGCATTGCGCTGCTTTCTCAAGCTGGAATTCATGCAGCACGCGGGCTCTTTCAAAGCGCGCGGCGCGTTCGCGAACCTGCTGCTGCGCGCAGTGCCTGCGGCAGGGGTCGTCGCCGCCTCCGGCGGCAATCATGGTGTGGCGGTGGCGTACGCCGCGATGCGCCTGGGCAAGCCCGCGCGGATTTTTGTCCCCAGCATTGCCTCGCCGGTGAAGATGGCGCGGATTCGCGAGTGCGGCGCCGAGCTCGTCGTGGGAGGCGAGCGCTATGCCGACGCCCTCGCAGCAAGCCAAGACTGGGCGCGCACCTCCGGGGCGCTGCAGATACACGCCTTCGATCAGCCGGAGACGCTCCTCGGCCAGGGCAGCGTGGCGCTGGAGTTCGAGGAAGAGGTGCCGGAGCTCGACACGCTCCTCGTGGCGGTGGGTGGCGGCGGCCTCATCGGCGGCATCGCGGCATGGCACGCGGGGGCGGTGCGCGTCGTCGGCGTCGAGCCCGAAGCTGCGCCCACTCTGACGCGTGCGCTGGCATGCGGCAGGCCGGTGGATGCCGAAGCCGGGGGCATCGCCGCGGATTCTCTGGCCCCCAAGCAGGTCGGCGCGCTCATGTTTCCGATTGCGCAACGTTATGTAGAGCGCGTTATTCTAGTGACGGACGAGGCCATTCAAGCGGCGCAGCAGATCCTGTGGAATACGCTCAGGATCGTTACTGAGCCGGGCGGCGCGGCCGCCTGCGCAGCGCTCCTCCTCGGCCAGTACCGGCCGCGCGCCGACGAACGGGTCGGTGTGCTGCTGTGCGGTGGCAATACGACCGCCGTCGACTTTGGCGCAAGGACAAAAAACGTATGAAAGCCATCCGTATCCACAAGCCCGGCGGCCGCGAAGTACTCGAATACACCGACATCCCCGAGCCGCGCCCAGGGCGTGGAGAGGTGCTGGTGGCGGTCGAATACGCCGGAGTCAACTTCTACGATGTCTATCAGCGCACGGGGCTCTATCCGATCGCGATGCCCTTCACGCCCGGCACGGAAGCGGCGGGCACGGTGCTCGCAGTCGGAGCGGAGGTCAGCGACTTTCGCAAGGGAGACCGAGTTGCCTATCAGGGAGTGCCGGGGACTTACTCCGAGCAGGCGGTTGTGGCGGCGGACCGGCTGGTCCCGATTCCCGAAGGCGTCTCGACCCGTACCGCCGGCGCGGTCATCCTGCAGGGGCTGACGGCGCATTATCTGGCGACCTCCACGTACGCACTCAAGGCGGGAGACACGGCTTTGGTGCATGCGGCGGCGGGGGGCGTGGGCCTTCTCCTGTGCCAGATCGCCAAACTGCGTGGTGCGAAAGTCATTGGCACGGTCTCGACCGAGGAGAAGGCCGCGCTCGCACGCGAAGCCGGCGCCGACCATGTAATCCTCTATACGCAGCAGGATTTTGCGGTGGAAACCAAACGCCTGACCGGCAACCGCGGCGTCGAGGTCGTATACGACTCCGTCGGCCGTACGACTTTTGATAACAGCCTGAATTGTCTTGCGCCGCGAGGTTTGTTGGCGCTCTTTGGGGCATCAAGTGGCCCCGTTCCGCCTTTTAATCCGCAGGTGCTCAATCAGAAGGGCTCGCTTTATCTGACGCGTCCCACGCTTGCCAACTATGTGGCTACCCGCGCCGAGCTCTTGAGTCGCGCCGGAGAACTCTTCGATTGGGCGCGCAACAAGAAGTTATCCGTCCGCATTGATCGCGAGGTGGCGCTCAAGGATGTGGCCGAGGCGCAGCGCGCCCTCGAGAGTCGCGAAACGACGGGCAAGGTGCTTTTGAAAACCTGAGTTGTAACAGAAGCGCAAAGCGGCAGTCGCTATGGGAGGCCGCGCGGCTCGCATGAGCTCTCAACTCACGGTGCCCGCGGCAAGTCCGTTTTTGGTCATACGACTCCTTTCATCACGAATCTCGCGCGCTGCAGCCCAGTAATATCAGTCAAAAGGCCGCCGTGCGCAGCGATCAAATCGGCGAATTTCCCGACTTCGATTGTCCCCGCATCTTGGGGCCAGCCAGTGAGATCGGCGGCAGTGGTCATCCGAAGAGCCTATTGATCCGCTGACAATAAATCCGGGCCTGCCGACTCCGATCCCGCAATTGCGGAACTTCCAGGAGGCGCTTTCGCACGGTCTATGGCGTGCGAGAGTGCGCCGGCACATGGGTACCGCGCAGACATAAGCAGATCCAAAGAACAATCCGAACCGCTCTGTTTGCGCATGTATTGATGCGGTCGAATCGGGGGATTCAGGGACCTGCTGCGAGCGACTCACGACGTGCCAGCGTTAATCTCTCTGACGGGCACGATTATGGAGCCTGGCTCACATCATGAACTCGGCCGATTGGGTAAAATCGGCCGCAATCGTTTGCGTGCCATACGGCAGTGAAGTGCAGCCTGCCGCTCCTCGCCGTGATCGATGCGTCGCAGCTCTGTGAGCAGTAACCGACGTCAAGGATGGCGCAAATTGGCTAAGAATGTCGATCCAACCGAGTCGGCGAAGGCGCGCGAGCGCATGCGGCACGTGACGGCCACCACCGTTGCCGCGATCGGTACTTGGTTCCCCGGGGTTGAGTTCGGCTTGGCCCCGGCGCGCGCTAACAGGGTCAGTGGCCAGGATCTGCCCGAGGCGAAGTCGAGAACTCGGCAATCACCGTGAACTGGCGGCCCCGAATATCGACCAAAACACCGTCTTTGGTAGCCGCGCCACAGACGAGCTCCCCATTCGCGATCATCTGGATGTTCGCAGCGATTGTGCTCGGCCTCTTGCTGCTCGCCAATTTCAGCTTCGGGCTACTGTCGTCGGTGCGCGCATATGTCGGCGGCGAGAGTTTATGGTCGAAAGCTCAGAAAGAAGCCGTCTATCATCTGCAGAAGTACGCCGCTAGCCGTGCCCCGGAAGAGCTGCGTCAATTTCGCGCCGACATGGATGTCCCGTTGGGAGACCATGAAGCTCGGGTCGAAATGGACAAACAAAATCCGGATTTCGAAAAGGTCCGGCAAGGATTTGTCCGCGGCGGGAATAATCCCGACGACGTTGAAGGTATGTTCAAGCTGTACCGGAGATTCGAGTGGGTGAGTTTTATGCAGCGGGCGATTCGAGCCTGGGAGGCAGGCGACCGCTACATCGTTCAGCTTGATGAGGCCGGAGCGCTACTGCAGCGCCAGATCGAATCTCCCGCACCGACGGCCGAAAAGATCCAAGCCATTCTGGCCGAGATCTTCGTGATCAACGAACATCTCGTCCCCATTGAAAAGCAGTTCGTCGACGCGCTGGGTGAAGCGTCCCGCACCATCTACCGAGCGCTCCAGAGAATCATGCTTGGCGCAACTCCTGGGCTTCTAATGCTCGGCATCCTGTTATCACTGCGGATACTTCGCCAACGCAAGCGCGCGGAGGACTGGATCAAGCACATCGCTTTTCATGACGATCTGACGTCGCTGCCCAATCGACTGATGTTGAACCAGCGCCTTGACCAAGCCCTGAGCCGGCACCGTCGCGCCGGATCACAACTTGCGATTCTGTTTATCGCCCTGAACCGCTTCAAGGTGATTAACGACTCGCTGGGGCACGAAGTTGGGGACGTTTTGCTCTGCCAGGTCGCGGACCGCTTGCGCGCCCGGTTACGGGAAGGCGATACCGTGGCGCGAGTGGGGGGTGACAAATTCGCCGTGCTGACCGAGAACCGCAAAAGTCTGATGGAGATCTCCGCCTGTGCGCAGGGGCTCGTCGATACGTTGAGCGCACCCTACGTGCTGGGCAGCAACGATTGTCACGTTTCATTAAGCATTGGCATCAGCGTTTTCCCTTCCGATGGCAACGAATCGCATGCGCTACTCAAGGCGGCGGATGTGGCCATGTACCGGGCCAAGGCAACGGGGCAAAACAATTACCTGTATTACTCGCCGTCGATGAACGTGCATACCTTGGAACGACTCGAGCTGGAGTCGGATCTGAGTCATGCCTTGGAACGAGGCGAATTCCTGCTCCATTATCAGCCCAAAGTAGAAACCGTGACCGGTCTGATCACGGGAACCGAAGCGCTCTTGCGCTGGCAGCATCCCCTGCGTGGCCTTATATCACCGATGGATTTTATCCCTCTTGCCGAAGAGACAGGACTCATCGTGCCCATCGGCGAATGGGTGCTTGCCACCGCGTGCGCGAGAAACAAAGCTTGGCAGGATCAGGGTCTAGGGAAGCTCAGCGTTGCTGTCAACCTTTCGGCGCGCCAGTTTGTAGACCCATTGCTCCTTCCGAAGTTGACCCGGATCATCCGCGCCAGTGGACTTGAGCCGTCAAGTCTGGAGCTGGAAATTACCGAAAGCATGGTCATGGCGCAAGGCGATTACGCGGTTCTCGCGCTCGAGCAATTGAAATCGATTGGCGTGCAGATCGCGATTGACGACTTCGGAACAGGCTATTCATCGCTCGCCTATCTGAAGCGCTTCCCAATCGATACCCTCAAAATAGATCGCTCGTTCATTCGCGATATTCCCGCCAACTCCGGTGACAAGAAAATTACTCGCGCCATAATTGCCATGGCGCATAGTTTGAAATTGAAAGTGGTGGTGGAAGGGGTGGAGACTGCGGAGCAGCTGAAGTTTCTGCGCTCGCAGCGCTGCGATGCCGTCCAGGGCTATTTCCTCTACCGCCCGCTCCCTGAAGCTGAGGTGGCGGACATTCTTGAGGTCAATCGGCTCGACTGCGTGGCTCGTACGGAGATGCGCGCACATCCGGATCGGGTAGCGTGTTGACGGCGAACGCCGCAGCTCTCAGTCTGCATGAGTTCCTTCCGAACGGAACGAATCTTCCTGCCATTCAAGGCTTTTTCAGCGGGCTAGGGGCACCAAATCAGGCTAGATCTCGCCGCGCCGCAAGCGCTCGCGTACGTCATTGTGTCCGACTGACAGCGCCACATCAGGAGGCGGTCGCTCGCAAGGCTTGGCATCGACCAAGCGAATAAAGTCTTCCGCAAAGTCGGCGGTGGGCAGATAGAAATACAGGGTAATCAGGTCGTGCGCGGCAAGAGTGTCCGTTAGCATTGCCGTATCAGTTGGCGCGCGAGCGATATGAAATAAGGTTTCGAACTTCTTATGAATTCGCTGGGCGTCCCCGGCGGCGACTTGTGCTGAAGTTAGTTGAACACTGTACCAAGACATTAAATTCTCCGCGCGCTACGTGCCGGCGCCCGGTAACTTGTTCTGGACCGGCACGAAGCCCGTTCGATGGAACTCAAGCGTCACGAACGGCTGCAGGCTCACGGTTAGCCAGGTGCGTGCGCACGCGCACGATGAAGCGCTGCGTGTCATCAGGCGTGACGACGATGGTGCGCTTCTCGAATTTCAGAATCACGGCACGTGCCGGATCGGTCGCAAACGAGCGATAGCATCCGACACCCCTTTTCCAGAATAATCCGGTGAAGGAGAAAATGCCGCCGTTGCCGAAGAGTCGCAGCGATCCTTTGAAGACTTCCGCATTGCCCGCGACCGACAGCAATTGTGCGAGCGGAAATGCGGTGCTCCAAAAGGGCCGCTCGATCTCAAGTTGAGTGGCCGTGAGAGTATAGCCCGACACGATGCTGAGGAAGGCGATCGACAATACGATCAGCGGCAGGCCGATCATCATGCAGCGCGCGAGTAGCAAGCGCGCCGGCATGACGAGGATTCCTGCTGCCAGTACAGTCGCGAACACGACCACGGCAAATAGCGATGCCGCCTTCAGCGAGCGGCTCCACGGCGCGCGGAATTCAAGCGTCATCAGCGTGCGATCGCGGAGAGCTGTTCGAGCGCCCGCATCTGCAGCTGCGTCGAATCCGAGTCCTGCAACAGATGATTGGCACGGCTCACGAACGCCATTACTTCAAGCGCCGGCAGGGGTTTACTGATGAGAAATCCCTGCGCGAGATCACAGCCGAGGCGGCGCAGGAGATTCCATACCTCAACAGTCTCGACGCCCTCTGCGACGACGCGCAAGCCCATGCTATGCGCAAGTTCGATGGTCGACGTGACGATCACCGCATCGTCGGGGCGGGCATGCGCGTGCGCGATCAGCGACCGATCGATCTTGAGCTCATCGACCGGCAGGCGGCTGAGCTGGGACAGTGACGAATAGCCGGTGCCGAAGTCGTCCATGGCGAAACGCACTCCCGCCACGCGCATCAATTGCATA
>Ga0302324_100003970_pt1 | contig 33084 bp, 23 predicted proteins | sample Palsa_T0_1_FD_201949 | JGI IMG/M metagenome (GOLD analysis project Ga0302324, IMG submission 201949) | Peat permafrost microbial communities from Stordalen Mire near Abisko, Sweden - Palsa_T0_1 | ecosystem: Environmental > Terrestrial > Soil > Palsa > Peat permafrost | place: Sweden: Abisko... | reverse complement strand
CGGTAGCTACGGATGTGCAGGTCTACTTTTGCGATCCGCAAAGCCCCTGGCAGCGCGGCACGAACGAAAATACAAATTTGCTGTTGCGACAATACTTCCCGCGAGGAACCGACCTGTCTCCCATCTCTCAAGCGCAGCTCGACCAGGTCTCGCTGCGCTTGAATCAACGTCCAAGAAAAACCCTAGGATTCCAGACTCCTGCGAGTAAACTCCACGCAAGTGTTGCGTCGACCGTCTGAGCTGGCATGGTTTATCAGGCAGTGGGCTACCGGCAGCGTATCGAGACGTTATAGACGCAATTTTGGCCCAATACGCGCCGCAAAGCATTCCGGTCAGAACCCATACGGTTTCCCAGCTCATAGCGGGCAATTCTACCACCCCAACTCGTTAGTCCGTGGGTCGGCTTTTGACATCGAGACCAACCGTTGGACTTGCATAATTCCTTAGCTTCCCTGTTGTGTTAGCGGAAGTACTTGTAGGCGTATCGGTCGAGAGTGCGAGTGTTGTCAATCGGCGGTCTCAAGCAATCACCCACTCCGCACGGCATACATTCTGATCGCACTCAGAAACGAAACAGCGGTGCTCACGTCTCACGTAATCGTCGATGGCCTTGAAAACTGCCAATGAATGCAGTTGGTTATGGTTTAGTGATAGCCGTCCGATTGTCGCTGATAAATAGCTCGCTGCTCGGCATCAGCACGGTAGCTCCCGGAGGTCTCGCCGATTCCAAATGTCCGCTCTTGCAGCCCGAAACTGGACTGGCGGCAGTATGCATGAAGAAATCGATCCGTGCTTCTCCCTGTATGGCTAAGTGGAGGTGCTCACTGAACTTCCCTTCTCCGCCGGTTTCCTGATTCAGATCTTTCTCGAACCGAGGCGCGATTGCCGATGAAAGGTCGGCATTGTGCGTTACGAAGAGACGATTCGTCCACGGTAAGAAACAACATCGCGTTACTGCCTCAGAAAAGAAGATTCAATGATTGGCGGATCCGAAGGCGGGCGATCACGGCCCTGGATAGGATTTTGCGAGAGACAAATACTGGCCCGGTGAGATTATTTGTGCACGTCAGTGCGACGTCGCCGTAAGCGATTTCTAGGCGGCTGTGCAGCTGGCCGATCCGACACCTGACGGATTTCGACCAGGTGCGCCTCACCGGCGAGGTCCCATCGCTTCGCCGGTGATTCCGCTCGCCGATATCTCGCAGGGGTCTGTCCGATCGTCGCTGTAAATATGCTCGTCATGTGCTGCACGGACTTGAACCCGCTCGCCGCGGCAACCTGTTTGAGAGGCATCTCCGTCTCGAGAATCAGGCGCCTAACGCTTTCGAGTTGACTGCGCCGAATAGCGCTGCGGATTGTGCAGCCGAGGACAGACACGAACCGTGTCTCTAAGCCCGACCGCGAAATCGAAACTGCGGCGACCACATCGGTCACCTTGATCCCGACGCAGGCATGTTCCCGGATAAACGACATCGCCTGTCTCACCTTGAGGTCGTCGATTGCCAACACGTTCGTCGAACGACGCGTTACTATCCCGGTCGGATCGATAACAACGTTACGCTGCCGCGGCTTTCGCCCGTCCATAATGTGGTCGAGTAACGCCGCGGCCGCATACCCTAACTTCCACGCGCCCTGTTCCACGCTGCTCAGCGGCGGAGTGCTCAATCTGCAAAGTAGCTCGTCGTTGTCGACACCGATCACCGCAATTTCGTCCGGGACTTTCAGGTTATGGATCCGACACGCCTCGAGCACCTGGCGGCCACGATTATCGTTGGCGGCCATCACACCAAGCGGGCGTGGCAGCTTGCTCAACCACTCGCCCAACGTGCGCTGCATGGGCAGCCACTCCCGAGTCGACTTGTGGTGTCCGCGGAACACGTGGTGTCCGCGGAACACCGTGCACAAATATCCCCGCCCGGCTAAATGCTGCACGAACGCGTCCTCCCGTTCTTCCGACCATCCATTGGTAGGCGTGCGAGCATAGCCGACAAACGCGAAGTGCTTAAACCCGCAGTCAAGAAGATGCTCAGCTGCCAATCGCGCGATTGCCTTGTTATTGGAGTGAATGTAGGGGGCCGATGCAGACTCTGAGTGCCTTCCGCCCCCGAAGCTCACCGCCGGAAGCTCGGATTCCACCACTAGCCGTGCGACGTGCGGATCGTCGAAATCCGCGATGATTCCATCCCCCTCCCAGGTGCGGGGATCCAGAAGCCGTTGGTCTCCGAGAGCGTTCTCCTCTAAGTAGATACTATGATAGTCCTGCTCCTGCAGATAGGTCGCAACGCCCATCATAACTTTAAGATCGTACATGGATCGACCGTCATAGATCAGCGCCACGTGGCGCATTGTACGTGCTCGCATAAGCGGAAGGTACAGCCGAAACGTCCGTAAAACAACATCTAGAAACTAGTTGAAGTAGTCCTACCTCGCTTTCATGAACTTGCTATTGGTCGTTTCCGTCCATGGAACACTTCTCGGCCAACGACGATCCTCCTGGGGAGAGTCAATGGATTCTTTTTCACCAAGTTCCAAAGGGCTTCTTGAGCCCTTACGCAAATCTATAAATCCTTGATGCAATTCGACTATTAACATCCGTTGATTTCTAAACAGACCAGAGCAAAATCCACACTAAAGAATGTTGGACGCGAAAGAACTGGCCAGCTCGCAATCATCGGCAAGCCGTCTCGATTAGGTCAAGGTGGCGCAGGTCGATCTGTCGGTCATGATGCGCTTCAGGCTCCGCACAGAGACTATGGGAAGGATGGAGTTTCGAATAGAGTTCTTCAATCTGTTCGCCACAGTGAACTCATGCCCCGAATAACGCGTTTTGCTTTGCCCGCTGGTTGGCCGTCCAAGGAACCAGCGAGTCGGCTTGTGCCACCCGACTGAGGCCAGCATGTGGGCATTGGCCGGACAGGAAAAGTTGCAAACGGATACAACGAATGGAAAGAAGAACGGAGGCCTAACATGAGATGGATTTTGGCGACTATCATGCTGTTGACGGCGGTTTCTATGCGAGGCGCCGAGCCCCCAGTGAGTCGGGTCTTCGAGAAAACTTTTGAATCGCGAACGGTTTATGCGGACACATTCAACGATGTAGACGTGGACGTGATCTTCACGAAAGGCTCGGAGAGCTGGCGAGTGCCGACATTCTGGCGAGGGGGCAGCCAGTGGACAGTGCGGTTCGCGCCCCCTTCGCCGGGTACTTTCACCTACCGACTGGAAGCGACGGACGGAAACAATCCCGACCTGAATGGCCACGAAGGCCATGTGACGATCAACGCGTATACCGGAGAGAATGCGCTTCTGCGGCACGGACCTCCGAAGGTCAGCGCGAATAAACGCTACTTCGAGTACGCCGACGACGCGCCTTTCTATTGGCTGGGTGACACGTGGTGGAGCGGCATGTCTACCCGCTTGAATTGGGAAGGCTTCCAAAAGCTGACTGCTGACCGGAAGGTGAAGGGTTTCACGGTGGTTCAGTTTGTAGCGGGACTAGTCTCGCGCGAATCGGGGCCGTCGCCGCTGTCAGCGAGCTCCTGCAACGAAGGCGGATGCGTCTGGGAACCGGAGTTCAAGCGGATCAACCCGGGTTACTTCGATTACATGGATCGCCGAGTTCAACTACTGATTGATGCTGGCATCGTGCCAGCGATCACCGGCGCCTGGACGGACAAGGTTGCGTTGCTGGGCGTGGCAAAGATGAAAAAGCAATGGCGAAACTTGATCGCGCGCTACGGAGCCTATCCCGTTTTTTGGATCTTGGGAGGAGAAGTTTACGATCCGCCGCGAGATCTTCTGGCCAAGATAGGAAATCTTCCGGGGATGCCGTTCCTACCTGGGGGTTGGACTGAGTTAGCGCGTTACGTACGAGCGACGGATCCTTACCATCATCCCCTCACAGCCCATGAGCTGCCGCCTCCCTACGACAACCCCTTACAAGATGAGTCACTAACTGATTTTGACATGTTTCAGCCATGCCACTTCGGTTGGCCGAGCATCGCGATTGAGGTCGCGCAGCTCGACATGCATTATGCGAGGACCACGGTGACCAAGCCGCTGGTCGTGGGTGAGATCGGTTACGAGAAACTCGGTGGAACTCATCTTGAAGACTTCCAGCGCGTGGCATTCTGGCTGGCTACGCTGAACGGAGCTGCGGGGTACACATACGGGGCCGTCGGTGTGTGGCACTCGTACGATGTCGAAAAGGCGTTTCATGCGAGAAAGTGGTCGTTTTTTACCTGGGAAGATGGAATGGACTTGCCCGGCGCCTACCAGGACGGCTTAGGCGCGAAGTTGCTCCAGAAATATCAGTGGTGGCGCCTGGAGCCTCACCCCGAGTGGGTAGCTCCGCGCGGCACAACCTTGCTGGAGCCGCGCACAGCAGTCAATGGATTCGATTTCGGGACCTTGGGGTGGCGCGCATTCTTCACGGATGACTATGCGCGGCCTCTCGATGAGGTTTTGCCGCAGGGCGAGTGGAGGAATCGCCATGGGACTTTCTGGCTGCCCTATGCTGCCGGGATTCCTGGCAAGGTGAGATTCATCTACATGCCATGTTTCGGCCTGAACTGCCGCAATTCGGCCACCGTGCTGGGCTTGGAAAGCGGAGTGCGCTATCACGCCTACTTCTGGGAACCCGACTCGGGAATCAAGGTCGATATGGGAGCAATCGAACGAGGTCAGCCCGGCGAAATTATCCATCAGGAAAAATTCAGCGATCCGGGCGTCTTGAGTTGGACAGAGCACGGCGCGAAGACCACCGTCGCGGAAGGCAAACTTCGGGCAAACGGCGATACGCTCACCATACTGGATCACGTAAGCGAAACTGATTTCGTCGCCGCTGTGGACGGGCGCAGCAACGCGGGGGCTGGATTGGTTCTTCGCTATCACGACCCCGACAACTACCTGACGGCTGTCTACTCCAGCAAGGAGAAAGCAATTTATGTGGTTGACCGAAACGATAGCCTGGATGGAGCGCCGTTGGGAAACACGCCGATACGCGCGATTGGCGCAGGCATCCGCTTAACAGCCGAAGTCAGAGGCGAATTTGCGGTGGTCTCAATTTCCGACGGGCAGCAGTCTTACACCTCGGCGATTGTTCACATTGCAAACACAACAGCGGGAAGCGTCGGCCTGAAACATCAGGGCGAAGACCAGCAGTATTTTGGGAACATCGAGGTCCGCAAAAGCCCCACGCTGGTCAAGGATGAATATCTCGCCAGGAAGTTGTACGACGCGAAAGGCGTGTACAAGGGGGAGATGAAGGGTCACGGTTTGCCGGCGCAGCGCGGCCTCGGCGACAGCGATTGGGACAGCTACGGGCGAGAAAAGGACATTCTACTCGACGCGTGGCGTCCGAGTCGGCTGCCCACGTCTCAGGATTGGGTTCTGGTGCTGGAAAATCAAGACCAGTGACTTTGCGCGGCTCTACGGCGGGAGACGAAACGGTAGAAATTATTCTGCGCAGCGATGAAAGTAGCAGCCTAAATAATACACAGTGATCATTTCTTTCATCACATAACACTTGATGATCAGAAGAGCCATAACTTTTGGAGGCTTGAAGTTCGATGAGTAAGACATCCGGTAAAGTCGTGCGCTTGGGCGGCGGCGGCGGTTTTGCGGGCGATAGGGTCGACGCCGCAGTGGAACTTGTGGAGCGCGGGAACATCCAGTACCTGTGCTGGGATTCGTTGTCCGAAAACGAGCTGTCGCTGGTTACTATGCGAAAACTTAGCGACCCCAGTTTTCCTGGTTACGACACCATGCTCGAACGTCGAATGAAGGAAATCCTCCCTCCGGCGATCAGCCGCAAAATTAAAATCATCAGCAATATGGGCAGCACCAATCCCATTGCAGCGGCGGAGTACGTTTCGGAAAAGTTGAAGGAACTGGGCCATGAGCTGAAGGTTGCCGCTATTGTCGGCGACAATGTCCGTGACTACCTGCTGAAGACCGATTTCGTGACAGTCGAAGGTGGCAAGCTGATCAGAGAGTTCGGTGAATGTTTAGTGGCGGCTCACGCTTACGCTCCCAGCACCGGTATAGAACACGCCCTGTGTGAAGGTGCGGACATCGTCCTCACTGGGCGCGTAGGCGATTCCGCCTTGTTTCTTGGTGCGCTGCGCCACGAGTTCAAGTGGTCTGATACCGACTGGGACAAACTCGCGACAGGCACGATGATTGGCCACCAATTGGAATGCGCCGCTCAGTTGTCGGGCGGCTACTTCGCGGATCCGCCATACAAGGTCGTCGAACACGGACACAAACTGGGATTTCCCATCGCCGAGGTCCATGCCAATGGCGAGGTTTACTTCACCAAGACCCAGGAGAGTGCGGGCTTGGTCAGCGTCGACACCTGCAAGGAACAAGCGCTGTACGAAGTGCACGACCCCGCCAATTACCAGCACGCCGAGGTGACGGCCGATCTGACCGCCATCGACTTTCGACAAGTCAGCAAGGACCGAGTACAGATGTTCGGCGTACGGGGCAAGCCGGCTCCCAGCACTCTGAAAGTCGCCTTGGGTGTCCGGGAAGGATTTTTCTCGACGACAACGATATGGTTTGGCGGCCCGGGCGCAAGAGCGCGCGCGGAATGGGCACGGGAGACTTTGTATGCGAGATTTGATCGCTTGGGATTCAAACCCGATGCCCTTGGCATCTTCCTAATGGGCATCGACGGCATGTACGGAAACGCGCCCGGAGTTCCGAAAAACACGGATCCATGGGAAGTGGGCGTGCGTGTGGCCGCTCGCAGTCATAACAAGGAAGAGCTGGAAACCATGATGCTGGAGACGGCGGGGCGTATGACCACAAATGGGCCCGCGGCACCATCATGCGAACACGGGTCCTGGTCTCTGCGCGAAGTCGTGGCTTATTACCACACATTCATCCCGAGAGACGCAGTACAGCTGAAGGTTACGTTTATGGAGAACTGAAAATGACCAAAATAATATTGCGAGAAATCGCCCACTCGCGAGCAGGCGATAAAAGCGACACAAGCAATATCTCGGTCATCCCCTACGAGTACAAGCATTACGGCCTGATTAAGGAACAGGTCACGGCGCAGAGAGTCAAGGAGCACTTCGAGGGCATCTGTTTCGGCAAAGTGACCAGGTACGAGTTGGATGTAATGGGTGCTCTGAATTTCGTTCTCGAGGAGGCACTCGACGGCGGCAATACCCGCTCGTTGCGCGTAGATGGCTATGGCAAATCTCTCAGTGCCTACATGCTGACTCTCGAAGTAGACATTCCGGGTCGAGGGTCAAATCGAATCGCTGTTGTAACTGCTCTTTGACGCGCGGCAACAGATCAGTCTTAAGAACCTTGAGTGACGAGGCAGCCTTGAAGGATCGGGCAGGCCAAAGTTTCGGGCTACAGCCGATCACAGGAATCGGCATCAGCCGGCGTGCGCGTCAACGCATTGCCCGGCGATTGCTGCCGTTCTTGTTTCTTTTATATGTCATTAATTATATCGATCGGGTCAATCTCGCCTACGCTGCTCTCACCATGCAGGACGGGTTGGGTTTCTCCGACCGCGTGTTTGGATTCGGCGCATCCATCTTCTACATCGGCTACTTCGTGCTCCAGATCCCTGGAGCGCTGATTGTGGAACGTTGGAGCGCGCGGAAGTGGATTGGACCCCTCATGGTTACCTGGGGCATGGTGACTTTTCTGACCGCGTTCATCCAGTCGTCGGGCCAGTTCTACACCGCGCGATTTGTGCTTGGGACGGCAGAAGCGGGCTTTGCGCCCGGGATGTATGTGTACCTCAGCCACTGGTTTTGTCAGGAAGACCGCGGCAAGGCCATCGCCGCTTTCATGTGCGCTGTCCCGGTTTCCAGTCTGATCGGCGCGCCGATCGCAGGCGCGTTGCTCGCAGTGCACTGGTTCGGAATGGTCGGATGGCGTTGGCTCTTCGTTCTTGAGGGAATTCCCGCCGTATTGCTCGGGATTGTAACGGTCTTTTATTTGACCGATCGCCCCAGTGAGGCAGAGTGGCTAACTGAAGCCGAACGCTCCTGGATTTCTGTCGAGCTGGAGAGGGAGAAGCTGGCAAAACTGGCACAGCAGTCCTGGACCGCGTGGCAGGCTTTGCGTCAGCGCAATGTGGTTATGCTCACATTGATCTGCTTCTTCTTCGTTGCGGCAGAGACGTCTCTGATGCTGTGGCTGCCGACCATTCTTAAAAGGCTATCGGGTTCCGGTGGCGCCGCCATGCTCTCAAACGTCTCGGTTGCATCTCTAACCGCCATTCCTTACGCCGTCGCGCTGGTTGCGATGCTTTTGAATGGCTGGCATTCCGATAAGACTGGCGAACGGCAGTGGCACACGGCCGCGCCGTTGTTCGGAGCAGGCGGGGCTTTCTTCCTGGTGATCGCGCTTGGCTCGCGGATTTTTCTAGCCGTTGTGCTATTCACGTTCGTCGTCGCATTTCTGAATGCATTCAAGCCGAGTTTTTGGACGTTCCCGACTATCACGTTAGGGCAGTCTGCCGCCGCCGCGTCCATCGGTTTCATCAACTCCGTCGGCAACTTGGGCAGCTTTCTCGGGCCCTTTCTGGTCGGCTATATGGCAAGCGCGACCCATTCGTTTACCTCCGGCCTGTTATTCATGATGGCAAGTACCTGCGTATCGGGATCGCTGGTGCTCTTGCTGAAAATTCCCCGGCGCATGGAGTTAGTCGGATGAATATCTTCGTCGCAGTGATCCCCTTTGGCACGTCGCGCGAAAACTTGAAGGGAGCGATGTGATGGCGAGACGCACGAGAACTTGGCTTCTCACACCTTTTATGGCTTTGCTGGTGCGAGGAGATGTCCACAGCGAACTCCAGCTATTCGTGCAAATCGGGTTGCCCAGGTCTGCGATAAACGCTGCCCGCGCGGGCTTCGCAACTGATGCCGCAGAATCTTCGAATGAACCAGAGGTCCACCCCGAGATTGTATATAGCGAGCACTGTGCGTCATGCCATGGTAGGGACCTACACGGTAGCGAAGCAGCGCCTGCCTTGAAGGGGGAAACGTTTTCGCAAAAATGGGGTCAGCATTCAGAAGAGGATCTCATCGACCGAATTCGTACAACGATGCCACCTTCCGCTCCCGGGAGCCTGCGCCTCACAGAGTACCAGGCATTGGCCAGGTGGCTACGAACTGGTGATCGCAACCAATCGCTTGCCGTGACATCAACCCCTCCGGTACCTAATGGTGTGACAACGGCATGGCTCTTTAACCGCGGCGACGCCGGGAGCACTGGTTACTCACCTCTCGATCTAATCAATAAAGACAATGTCAGCAAACTTCAGATCGCGTGGCGGTGGAAGAGCGACAATTTTGGTCCCGGGCTGGAGTCGAATCTGGAGGCCACACCTCTTATGGCCGGCCGGATTCTCTACACCACGGCCGGTCTTCGACGTGACGTAGTCGCAATCGATGGCAAGACCGGCGAAACACTTTGGATGTACAGAATTGATGAGGGCGAGCGCGGGCGTAACGCGCCGCGCATTAACTCGGGCCGCGGTGTTGGTTACCTGCGGAGTTCCGGGTCTGCCACCATTTACTTTGTCACTCCTGGGTTTCAGCTCATTGCGCTTGACGCGAAGACCGGGACACCGATCGACAGCTTCGGTCGGCGCGGGATTGTCGATCTGAAGTTACAACTTGATGAAGCAGTCGACCCAATTACCTCTGTGATCGGCTCGAGCTCGCCGCCGCTTGTGATGGATGGTGTCGTGGTTGTTGGCCCAGCCTTGTCTTCTGGCGGCGCTCCTCCGTCGATGAAAAACGTAAAAGGATCAGTGCTCGCCTTCGATGCGAGTACGGGGAGGCGGCTCTGGATTTTCCACACCATCCCATTGCCTGGCACGTATGGCGCCGATACTTGGAAGGACGGGTCGGCGGCCTACACCGGCAATACTGGAGTGTGGACAGTCTTGTCGGGCGATCCGGAGCGCGGTTACGTATTCTTGCCGGTGGAGGCAGCGACGAGTGATTTCTACGGCGGTCATCGACCGGGAAACAATTTGTTTAGTCAAAGCCTGGTCTGCCTCGACATCAGGACCGGCAGGCGTGTGTGGCACTATCAGTTGGTTCATCACGACATCTGGGATTACGACCCGCCGGCAGCGCCGGTCTTGTTTGATCTCCATACTGATGGTGGGACGATCCCCTTGGTCGTGCAGGTGACCAAGCAGGCCTACACCTTCGTTTTCAATCGCGAAACTGGAATGCCCATTTGGCCGATTGAGGAGCGACGTGTTCCGCAGTCGACCGTTCCCGGCGAGGTTACATCCGAGACACAGCCTTTTCCCTCGAAACCTCCTGCTTTCGATCGCCAAGGGTTTTCCGATTCAGACTTGTTAGACCTGACGCCAGAAATTTCCGAAGAAGCGAGACGCATCGCTAAGAACTACACTTTTGGACCGCTCTACATGCCCCAAACCCTCCTCACCGCAACCAACAAGGGCACCATGCAATCTCCTGGAAGCCTTGGGGGCGCCAATTGGCAGGGTGCGGTGGTCGATTCAGAGTCCGGAGTGCTCTACGTTTCGTCCATGACATCTCCCAGCGCGGTTGGCCTTGTCCACGATCCAGCGCTTTCGGACATGCGATACGTGGTAGCGGCGTATGCACGGGTCCCGGGACCTTTTGGTCTGCCGCTCGTGCGCCCTCCCTGGGGCAGAATCACCGCGATCGATCTCAATACCGGAGGACTCTTATGGCAAGTCGCAAATGCCGACACACCGCCGGAAGTACGAGATCACCCAAAGCTGCAGAGCTTAGCGTTGCCTCGAACCGGGATTCCGGAACGCTCCGGCTTGTTGGTGACACGATCCCTACTTTTCGCCGGAGAAGGTTCAGGCTTATTCACGATGGACGGAAAGGGAGGGCGAATGTTCCGGGCGCTCGACAAGAAAACCGGAGCCATCATCTACGAATTTGCGCTTCCGGCGCGCCAAAGCGGCGTGCCCATGACATACGCGATTGACGGCAAGCAATACATCGTGGTCGCGGTCGGGGAAAAGGATCACGCAGGCGAGTTTGTAGCGCTGTCATTGCCATGAATTTCAGTCGAGCAAAGTTCGCTATTGAAATAACTTTTTGGCCGGAGGTTTAGTAATGCGCGTTAGAATAATCTTCTGGGTAGTACCTCTATTGGTATTCGCAGCTTGTCTGATGAGACCCCCCGCAGTGGCCGTCGCGTACCAGGAAAAACCGGTCACAGGCAATTATGAAGTTGTCCGTCATTGGCCGGTCATTCCTGACGGGGTTTTCCTCGGACAGGTTGCCGGCGTAGACGTCGATTCCCATAATCACGTGTTTATTTTCCAGAGAGGATCGGACCGGAACTCACTCACCAAGCCACCGGCGCCGTTGGAGCGCGTCAAAGAACCGGCTATCCTGGTATTCGACGGGGAGACGGGGCGCCTCATCACCCAGTGGGGAGCCAATCAATTCGTGAGACCGCATGGCCTGACCATCGACCACGAAGATAACGTCTGGCTAACGGACAATTCTCTTCACCAGGTTTTCAAATTCAGCCATGACGGCCGGTTGCTGATGACCTTGGGAAAAGCCGGCGAGCCTGGCTCGGACGAGAGCCATTTCAACGCTCCAACCGATGTCGCCATTCTGCCCGACGGTACGTTTTATGTCGCCGACGGCTACGGAAATAACCGTGTCGTCAACTTCTCTCGCGACGGCAGAGTACTGAAGGTTTGGGGCGGCGAACAACGCGGCGATGGGCCCGGCCAGTTCGATCTGCCGCATTGCATCGATGCGGATGATCAAGGCCACATCTATGTTGCCGATCGCACTAACAAACGCATTCAGATATTCGATCGGGATGGAAAGTTCTTGAGTGAATGGAAAAACCTGGGATGGGGCGTTCCCTACGCAATCAAAGTAAAGAACGGACTGCGCCTTATCGCTGATGGCGGCGATCTGCCCGGTCGGGTCAATCGTTCAAGCGTGTTTCTGGTGGATGAGAACGGTCACATCGAGAGCAGCTTCGGCCGATGGGGACGTTATGACGGTGAGTTCGACGTGGCGCACGATCTCGCCGTGGGCAAGGATGGCTCTGTCTACGTCGTTGATGTCCTCGGGCAGAGGGTCCAGAAATTCAGCCAAAGGAAGCCATAGGCGTGGAAACATCAATCCGACCATCTGGCAAGAAATTATGAAGCAACACCGAACAATATCTCGTCGCCTGTTTTCCAAATTTCTGGCAGCAAGTCCATTGCTGGCTTATTCGGCAGGCGTAGATGCTTTCGCCCAAGACGCTCTGGACCCAGATCTGCGGTCCATACTTTCTCAAACCCGAGAGATCGTGGCGTCTCCCGATCAAGCGATGAATGTTTTTGATCTGGAGGCCGTCGCCCGCAATAAACTGCCGCCCGCTCACTATGGCTATATTGCAACCGGAGTCGAAAGCGAGCTGACGCAGATTGCAAATCGTGAGGCATACAAACATATTCAGCTGCGAGTGCGCCGCCTCGTCGATGCTTCTCATGTCGATATGGGAGTGGACTTGTTTGGCGTGAAGTGGCCGTCCCCGATATTCCTCTCACCCGCCGGGAGCCAGAAGGCATTCAATCCGGACGGCGAAGTTGCGGTTGCGAAAGCTGCGCGTTCGCGCCGGCACATACAAATCCTGTCGGCGAGTTCGTCGTTCTCGGTTGAGGATGTAAACGATGCCCGCGGCGAACCCGTTTGGTTCGACACCTTTTTGATTGAAGACTGGTCTTTAGCCTCCAGCATCATCGAACGTGCAGAAAAGGTCGGTTGCCCCGTTCTCGTCGTAACCGTTGACTACACGACCGATCAGAATCGGGAAACTCGCCAGACCTTTGCACTGAAAGACAATCGGAACTGCGGGACATGTCACGGTCCAACTTTCAAATCAAAATCCGCGCCCATACCCAAAATTTATCTCCCAAATTATACGGGGATGGAACAAAGGAAGGTCGGTGGCGAAACAATCCCGTCCACTTGGGACATGATCGACAGGATCCGCAATCAAACAAAGATGAAGGTGGTACTCAAGGGCATTTTGACTGCAGAAGATGCCAGCTTGTGCGTCAAGCGTGGAGTGGACGGCATTATTGTCTCCAACCATGGCGGGCGCGCCGATCCGACCGGCCTGGGAACAATCGAGTCGTTGCCCGAAGTGGTATCCGCTGTGGCGGGGAAAATGCCCGTCATGGTTGATGGTGGCATTCGACGAGGAGCAGATAGCTTCAAGGCGCTGGCCTTGGGTGCAAGCGCCGTTGGTATAGGCCGCCCGTACTTGTGGGGATTGGGGGCGTTTGGGCAACCCGGCGTGGAGCGGGTATTGGACATTCTGCGCGCAGAGCTTTCGCTCCTCATGAAGCAAGCCGGAACACCTTCGATAGCCAAAATAACGCCGGAATTCCTGGTCCGGCGATGAATGGTGGCATCGGGACTACGAGATCATCCTGGGTCGAAGGGCCGTACCGAACAACGCAGGTTTAAAAACATAATGCGCTGCATAATTCCTGGAGATTGCGATGTCTATTAAAATGATAAGCTCAATAATATTAACTCTGTTATCAATCCTAGTTTCAATCGGCGCTGCAGACGTCAACGCTGCAGACGTCAACGATGCGGGCGCGCACGATCACTGCACGCCGTCGAACGGCATTGAACCCTACTGCACATTCAATAGACCCGAAGATTTAGCGCTAATTCCGGGAACCCGCTTCCTTATAGTCAGCCAAATAGGCGGTGTTGAACATAAGGCTGGTAGCCTGCTTCTATTCGATACCGTTTCCAAGCAACAGTCGTTGCTCTACTCACAGGATTCAGCGATACGCGACAAAGGGAATTCTAATACTTGGGGAGAGAAGACCTGTACAGTACCAACACATTTTTCTCCACATGGCATTGATATCGGGCATCGGCCGGATGGCCAGTTGGAATTATTCGTGGTCAATCATGGTGCAAAGGAATCAATGCAACTGTTTTCCGTTTCAGTACGTCAGGACGGCGCGGCGCTGCAATGGCGGGGTTGCGTCGAAGTAGAAGCGGGAAATCTGCTGAATGACGTCGCCCCCCTGTCTGATGGAGGTTTCGTCACCGGATCGACAATCAAAAATACTGACAATTCAGTAAAAGGCGCATTGTTGTTATGGCGGCCGACAACCGGATTATCCACGGTTACGACGATTGATGGCGCATATCTGAATGGGTTGGCAGTTTCCCCGGATAACGCGACGATTTTCCTTAACAATGATAAAGATGCTTCAGTAACCAGGATCGACCTGCGCACCGGGAAAATTACAGGATTGGTGAAGATGCCTCGTACCGAGATCCCAGACAATAGCAGCTGGGCCAGTGATGGCCGGCTCCTGGTCGCATCGATTGGTCTGAGTCCATCTTTCAACTACGTTAAATGCGACAAAATTGAAGACAGTTTTTGTGACATGCCATTCGAGATAGTCGCTATCGACCCGATTTCAATGCAGGCCAATACCATTTTCTGGCACAGCGGAGGACCGCCTTTCGGGCAGGCAACGGTTGCCATTGAGGTCGGTGGCGATCTCTATTTGGGATCTTCTACCGGCGATCGCATTGCTAAGATCAAAACGCCACCGCGTGACGTTTCCATTAAGGGAGCGAGCGCTGCTGTGCCTAACGTGGTGAGCGTGGATGGCGGCGCGGTCTCTGGCGTTGCTAGCGACACCCCCGGAGTTCTCGTCTTCAAAGGCTTGCCTTATGCGGCACCGCCGATCGGCAATCTGCGATGGCGTGCTCCTCTGCCTGTTGTTCCGTGGAAAGGCGTACGCCCGGCAGACAGCTTCGGTGCAAATTGCCCGCAAATCGCGATGCGTAAGAACAGCCTTTTCTATGCCGGGGAGCAGCACTCGGATAAGACCAGCGAGGATTGTCTATTCCTGAATGTGTGGACCGCTGCGGGGTCACCCAAGGAACGTCGCCCGGTACTGCTGTGGATTCATGACGGTGGGTATATGTATGGCGACGGATCAAAACCGGTGTACAACGGCGAAGTTCTAAGTAAAAAGGGACTTGTGGTTGTCACTTTTAACTATCGATTAAGCGTGCTCGCAGCGCTCGCCCATCCAGAGTTGTCGCAGGAATCCGAGCATAGGGTGTCTGGCAACTACGGGATGCTTGACATGATCGCCGCCATTCAATGGACGCGCCGCAATATCGCTGCTTTCGGCGGAGATCCTGACCGCATATCTATTTACGGTGAATCGGTCGGCTCGCGTGCGGTGACCGCACTTTCTGTATCACCGCTGGTTAAGGGAGACATTCGTGGCGTGATTGCCGGGGACACCCTTTATTCGTCGGCCTATGCTCCGATTGTCAGTTTGGCGGAGGCTGAACATCTCGGAGTCGGATTTGTGAAGACTGTAGGCGCCAAGTCAATCAGTGAATTGCGCGACATTCCGCCCGATGATCTCATCGCGGACTATATGAAGTACCAAACTCAAGGCGGCAAGTGGGTTGAGTTCATCGTGGACGATTGGGTGTTGCTGGAGGATGCTGTGTCCGCGGAGAAGGACGGTACCGAATCCAAAATCCCTATTCTCACTGGCACAACTGCCAATCTAGTCGACTCGCTTTTCTCCCCGATCTCGCTGAATAAGTATTTGGAAGTCTCCCGAAAATCCTACGGGCCATTGGCGGACAGATTCCTGTCCTTGTACCCGCCGGGCGACTCCGACGCCACTGCCACCGCTGCGGACTTTTCGAGCATGGCCGACAAAGCTACATTCATGCACCATCAATGGGCACAAGCGCACACCAGGAGTGGCAATCGGGCCTACGTTTATTACTTCACAGCACCGGTTCCAATACCTCCGGGCGCCGAGCTTAATTTTTTCAACACCCCGCTCCCCAAAAAGATCGGCGCATATCACACCGGCGAAATCGCGTACGCCTTCGACAGCCTGGCAAAATTGAATCCACCGTGGACACCGGCGGACTATCGTCTCGCAGATATCATGTCCTCCTATTGGGTTAATTTTGTCAGTACAGGAGACCCAAACGGCCCGGGTCTGCCAAAGTGGCCGGTCTACGGAGAAGGGGCAGAGCCTGTGATGGAACTGGGCGATCCAGTTCGTGCGATTCCTCCTGTTCTCAGCAAGGCCAAAATCGACTTCTGGACTGAACAACTCTCCGGGCCGAGCGGAACTCAGTGACTGTACGAGAATTCTGAGCGGCGTGGCATTGTTGGCGCCGCGCCTGATTCGGAGTATTTGTTAAAGTGGGCAATTTCCTAACCAATTCAGAATTGGAGTCGACGATGAGGAGAGTGAGATGCCTGATCAGCATCGGTGTGGCCACAGTGGTGAGTTTCGGCTTTCTACTAAGGTGGGCTGGCCCTGCGAATGGGGGTACTCCGCATTTAGCGCGAGCGGCCAACGCGGCTGAGAAAACTAGAACGACTTCGCGAGACCAAGCTCGAAGCATCGAGCCATCCGCCACCGCTCGCTTCCCCAAAAATGTCGAGGAATTCGACCGAATGTTCGAGGACATCAAGGATTGGGGACGATGGGGCCCGAACGATCAACTGGGTGCGGCGAACTTGATTACCGAAACTGATCGACGCCAGGCGATTGCTCTGGCGCGGCTCGGTCGCGTGGTGAGCATGGCGCACCCTTATTTAACGGCCTCCTCGGAAGGAAAGGGAAATCCATTCGAGGGAAACGGAAGCCCATTTGAACACACCATGAAACAGGGATTCTCGATGGACATATACAAGTTCGATTATCACTCGTTCATTCACACCCATCTCGATGGATTGTGTCATGCCCCATACAAAGGTAAAGACTACAACGGGTATCCGACAGCAGAGGTGAACACCGAAAACGGCTGCACCAAGCTCGGGGTTGAAAACCTGAAGAATGGGGTTGTCACGCGTGGAATTCTCATCGACATTCCACGCCTAAGGAACGTGCCATATCTTGAGCCCGGAACACCCGTTTTCGTGGAAGACATCGAAGCCTGGGAGAAAACGGCTGGAGTGAAAATTTCTTCCGGCGATGCGATTTTCCTGCGTACCGGACGTTGGGCGAGGTGGGCAAAGCTGGGCCCCTGGGCACTTAGCCAAAACGAAGCGGGTTTTCATTCTTCCATTGCGCCTTGGCTGAAGAAACGCGGGGTGGCGTTTATCGGCTCTGATGGGGGATTGGACGTGCTGCCGTCCCTGGTAGAGAACGGGCCCTTTGAGCCTCTCCACGTGCTCTCGATCAACGCACTCGGCATCGCCATTCTCGATAACCACGATCTGGAAGCGGTTGCAGAAACGGCGGCAGCACTCAATCGCTGGGAGTTTATGGTGATTATCGCACCACTGGTGGTAACGGGCGGCACGGGTTCTCCGGTGAACTCACTCGCAATATTTTAATGGCAGGTGCGCTGGCCCGGAGGACCGTCCATGGAGAACTCAGACGGCGTGGCGGGGAGGGAGGGATTCTATTATCGCCGTTACTTGCAATTGCCGATGAAAGCGACACTTCGGCCGCAACCAGCTTCTCGAATCGTCAGGGCCTCCAAGCATTGAGGGCAAGGCCACCAAAGGAATTCTATGCGGAAGTCCCATTTCACAATTCGCTGTTATTCCTTGTTCCGCCAAGAAGCCCAGCCCACATATTCTTATTAACTCTTCGTTGTGTCGACGCTTACCGCACGAATCTGCTACCGACTTTATCCGGGAACTGGTTTTTTCCCTGTATACTTCCCTGCTATTCGTGGAGAATAGTTCGCTTGTGACTGCACCCACCGTCACTTCCTTTATTTACTTGTACTTAGAGACTGCGGTGTCTGCTTTGGTCGAAAAGCCGCTCTTTTTTTAGCGGCGGAAAGCGACACCACAATGTCCAAACGCGGAAACGGCTACGGCAGTGAAAACTATTTCATATAACTTCGATTTCAAAAGACGTGATGCAGTTTCTGGTCCCCGTCGTTTTTACGCGAGGGCTTCCAGGCCAACCTTCACAAGGCAGCAAATTTCTGGTCATCCAGACGCTCGTTCACGATGCAAACGGCTGGCATATTGCTTCCATCATTTCGGTCGCAAACGCCCAACCCAAGTAGTCGCGGTGGGAAGAGCAATGTGATCGCAATTTTCCCAAAGGGATCAGCTGGTGAAGGCAGACCAGCAAATATCAGTGAGTAGCAGACCAGGTCTCCGGTTCGGCAGCCCCAAAACAGTTCTTTGTGGGCAAGCCTACTGAGATTGAGTCACTCACAAGTACACGAAATCCCATGGCAGATTGGCAAATCCGAACAAAGCGGCCGCTCCGAGGACCAGTGCGCGAGGAAGCGGGGCCGACACTCAAAAACTACATCACGCCCGCCGGGTTGCAGCGACTAAAAGACGAGCATCTGTTCCTACTGAGTCGCGAGCGGCCTGCGGTGGTGGAGGTCGTAGCGTGGGCTGCTAGTAACGGGGACCGCAGTGAAAACGCCGACTACCTCTACGGCAAACGACGGTTAGGCCAGATCGATTCGCGGATTCGCTTCCTCACGAAACGCATTGACGCGGCCGTGGTCGTCGATCCCGCCGCTCCGCGGTCAGCGTCAGCCGCCACGCGCGTCTTCTTCGGCGCAACCGTGACCTACAAGAACGCCGCCGGCCTCGAACACGTCGTCTCGATCGTCGGCATCGACGAGGTGGACCTCGACCGCGGCTACATTAGCTGGCGCTCGCCTCTCGCCAATGCGCTGATCAAGGCGAGCCCTGGCGACCGCGTGAACCTGCGCGCACCAGCGAAGACGGAGGATCTCGAAATCATCGAGGTCGAGTACTCACCGATTCCGATGGATTCTTTTCGCGAACCGCTAGGAGCTCAGTCGACGCCCAAGGTCGACCGCTCCTAGACTTAGCCGCCCGACTCTGAGCGTTCCCCGATCTTTGTCATCCTTGCGCATTGTGCCGTCCGGAGGGGGACAGCGAAACGTTGTCGTGCAAGACCTAGCGGGTTGGGCCAACGTTCAGAGCGATAAACGTGACTACAACCGCTTGTGGGACGGTTGCTATGACGTGATCGTTGTTCTCGACGGGGATCGGGGCAGAGATTGGGGGTGGAGCGAGTTCCATCTTTCGCACGAAGGCAAACAGCTCGAAGGACGGCTTCGTGCGGTTGGAATTCCGCTTCGCGTGTTGGAACGATATGCTCCTGAAAGCTATTTCTCACTGCGCGCGTGTGAGGCGGTGCTTGGAGCGAGCCTTTCGACGTATTTTCCGCTCCCGATCGACCGGCCGGTTCGGCCATGGTGGGTTTGGCATGGTGGGGAGAATTGGGGTCCGCTGGCGAGGGTTCCTTTACAAATTTCCAGATCAAGAAGCCCAGGAGGATTCCCGGTAGACCTACAACGAAGAAGGCGGCGCGCCAGCCGAAACGCGCGGCTATTTGTGCGGTTAAGACCGGAGCAAGAGCCAAGCCCACCAAGGCCCCGGCGCTGACGACGATGCCGATGTTGCGGCCGCGATTCCTGGGTTCGGAGGCGGCTTCGATCATGGCGGTCATCATGGGCCAGGTGGGACCCTCGGCGACGCCCATGGCGGTGCGTGCCAGGAACAGGCCAATAAAGGAGCGCATCAGCCCGGAAACCCAGGACAACATGGACAACAGGAATACGGCAGGGATGAGGATGGGGCGGCGGCCGATGCGATCGGAGAGAGCGCCGAAAATGAGGCCGGAGGCGGCCCACGCGATGGCCAAAGCGGCGGCCAGCAGGCCGACCTGAGAATGGCTGAGATGGAGGTCTGGAGCAATAAACGGGGCGAGATACAAAACGCTCATGCGCGCGAGAAAGACGGTGCCCCAAGTGCAGAAGAAGAGGATCACCAGACCGGTTGGATTTTTTCTGGAAATGTGCGCTTCCCTTCCGAAGCAAAGAATGATGAGGCCGGTTTGCGGCGAAGGGCGTCAATCGAACGGCAGGCCGACGTAATTCTCCGCGAGAGATTGCGCGCCGACTCGGGAGCTGGTGACGTAATCGAGTTCGGCGAGCTGACGGCGCTGGTCAAAAGGATTGTCGCCATCGAAGCGATGCAGCATGGAAGTCATCCACCAAGAAAAGCGTTGCACTTTCCAGACGCGGCGAAGGCAGATCTCCGAATATTGCTCCAGGTGCGTGGTGTCTCCGGACTTGTAAAAGCTGGTGAAGGCCCTGGCGAGGAGGCGGACGTCGGCGGCGGCGAGGTTGAGACCTTTGGCGCCGGTGGGCGGGACGATGTGCGCGGAGTCTCCGGCGAGAAACAGTTTGCCGTACTGCATCGGCTCGACGACAAAACTGCGCATTCCAGTAATGCCTTTCTGCACCACAGGGCCTTCGATCAGCCTCCAGCCGTTATTGGTCTCCAGGCGGGCATGCAGCTCGTGCCAAATGCGTTCATCGGGCCAGGCGGCGAGGTCGTCGTCCGGCGGACATTGAACATACAGACGTGAGATTTTTTGGGAGCGCATACTGAGCAAGGCAAATCCGCGTTCGGAATGGGCATAGATCAATTCCTGCGAAGAAGGCGGAGCCTCGGCCAAAATGCCCAACCAGCCGAAGGGATACACGCGGTCGTAAACGCGCAGCACGCCGTCGGGAACGGCGGGACGGCAAATACCGTGGAAGCCATCGCACCCGGCTATAAAATCGCAGGCCAGTATTTCAGATTTCCCCTGCAGGGTGGTAAAGCGGATGCTGGGCCGGCCATTCGCAAAATCGTGCACGCTCACGCCGGAAACCTCAAAATGCAGCTGGCCGCCCGTGGCCAGCCGGGCTTTGATTAAATCTTTCAAGACTTCGTGCTGGGCATACACGATCACGGATTTGCCGCCGGTAAGATCCTGGAAATCGATGCGATGGCGGCGTCTGGCAAACTGCAATTCAATGCCACCGTGGACCAGCCCCTGAGCCTTCATGCGCTCGCCAACGCCAATCTCGGTGAGCAGATCGGCGGTGCCTTGCTCCAGCACACCGGCGCGTACGCGTTCCTCGATATAAGAGCGGCTGCGCGTCTCCAGGATGACGGAGTCAATCCCGTTCAGATAGAGGATATGGGAGAGCAGCAGTCCCGCGGGCCCCGCTCCGACAATTCCCACTTGCGTTCTCATCGACGTTCACTTTCGCTAGTCTGGCGCAGTGCGACTGGAACCATTGTGTACCTACCGCCGCCCAACTGATTGTAGAAGGCTGGAGAGAACTCCACAGAGTAAAGGATATACGAGAAAAACAGAGCGGAACCGGGGACGCAGCACCGGGTTGAGCAAGCCTTCGTTCACGGAATAAAGCAGTGGGCCCAAGGTCATGGACAATCGGCTTTGTGAACCTAAGAGCTTTGACGGTGATGAGAACGGGAGGCGTGCGCCTGCAGCCGACTCCCGCCTCGATCAACCGGCGAATCAGAACGTAAACTTGGCAGAAATTTGCAACTGCCGTGCATTGAACATAGTGCGCGGGGTGCCAAACAGGGGGTTGGGTGCGGGCGCACCGCCGTTGGTGGCCGGGTCGCAGGCCACCTGACCTTTCTCTATGGCGATGGAGGCGGCGTCTTTGTAATGGAGGGGCTGCGCGCCGCAGTAATCGATTGTGCCGCCGCCGTAGACGGAAGTGACTTCGTTGACGTTGGCGCGATTGAGGAGATTGAAGGCGTCGAAGGCGATGTCCAGATTGCGGCGCTCTTTGAAGTAGATCTTGCGCGAAAGCCGGACGTCGACGGTCTGCAAGTCGTCGCCCTCGTAGGTATTGCGGGAAGAAAGGCCGACCCGGTCGGTGACCGGATTGGTGTCGTTGTTGATGTCGTTGCCGACAAATACGGTGAAAGGCCGCGGCGTCTGCAAGGTGATGATTCCGCTGAGTTCGAAGTTGCGCAAGAAGGAGCTTCGCGGAGCATCGGCGGTAAAATTAGCCACAAAGCGATGGCGCACGTCCTGGTTGGAGAGGGCGCGTTCCGCGGAGCGATCGTATAGATCTTGCGGAGTGCTGACGAAGGTGGCGAAAGTGCCGTCGTCCAGAGTTTTGGAATAGGTGTAATTGGCGCTGAAGCGCAGCAAGTCGGAGAATCTCTTCTGCACGCTGATGGAACCGCCGTGGTAGATCGCGTTACCACTGTTATCGAGGTAATACATGAGTCCGGCGTTACTATACAGAGCGCCGCTGAAGGTCTGCTTGCCGTCCGGCAGGACGCCGCCGGGGGCGCAAGTGGTGGCGGAGTTGCTGATGCCGTCGGGGGGGCAAACGTTGAGATTTACAGGTCGCGTAAGCTTGTGCGCCGCCACCATCAGGTAGGACGCGCTGACCACGAAGCCATCTCCGAACTGATGGTCGATCTGCAAGCTGGCCTGCTCCGAATAGGAGATGCGGCTGTTGGGGTCGATCCCGCCTCCGCTGTTGGTGACCAGCGAGCCTGGGGGTCCGGTGCTGAAGTTGGGCTCATTCTGTCCGGTGAGGATGAGTTGCTTAGCGGCGGCCCACGGGGAGGGTGCAGGCGCGCCGTTGGGGTACGTGAGTCCCTCGAAGAAGGGCGCTGCCGGCAGCTGGTTCAAGACATAGCCGGCCGTGCTGTTGCCGATGCGCGTTCCCGGATCCACGGCGTTGGGGATCGACACTTCCCGCTGGGGATAGGTCACGAAAACGAAGGTCATGTTCTCACGGTCATCGAAGATGCCGAAGCCGGCACGGATCACAGTGTTTTTGGTGGGTGAATAGGCCAAACCCACGCGCGGCTGGTATCCGCGATAATCGTGGTTGATAACGCGCCACAAGCCGCCTTCAAAATCCCAGCGCAGCCCGTAGTTGAAGGTCAATTTGGAATTGAATTTCCATTGGTCCTGAAGGTATAGCCCGTAGTAGCTATGATGGAGATTCACAAAGTAATCCTGGCGATCCACGTAGGCGTTCTGCCAAGTGGTGGGAATGACCGGAGGCAGGCTGCCCTGCACGATGGCGTTATTGCCGACAGGAGCGCCCCAGAAGACGATGGGTACGCCGTTCAAAGGGTCAAAGGGATTGGGGCCAACGTTGGAGGCCGGGAAGCCGAAGTTGGGCGGCGCGATGGCGTCGGTGGGGCAGGGACCATCGGCCGGGACTTCCGGTATGACCGCGGTCGGGTCCACGTAGCGCGCGAAGTCGACCAGACAATTCACACCGGGTAGCACAATACGCATAGGAGTGAAGCCCGGCCAAATGACGAAATTCTGGATGAAGTTTACGTCGCCGCCAAATTTGATTTCATGCTTGCCTTTGACCCACACAACGGTGTCGGAGAACTGCTCGCGGCTCTCGTTGGTGGTATCGAAGGTGCCGAAATTGTGGCCGAAGAGCAGGGTGTTGGGGATATCGAGGTTGGGCTGCCCGGTGACACCTGGAAAATCGTAATGGCGGCGCGCCCACTGCACGAGCAATGTGTTGATCAGGTTGGGCTTGAAGAGCGTGTTAAGGGAGCCGACAAGAGACTGGTCGCGCACGAAAGCGTCATGTCCGCTGCTGGGAGCGCCGATGCCGCCGCCGTCCAAGGTGTCGCCGACGAGTACGTTCAAGTCCCGCTGGTCTTGGATGCCGTAGTGAATAGACAAGCGGTTTTGCGGATTGAATTGGTGATCGATGCGCACGAACCCGTTGTCATTGTTCAGGGTCTTGAGAATGCTGAGATTTTCGGGTGCCAGTCCCAACGCCGCTTTGGCCAGATTGATGGTATCCAGATCGTTGACCAGGGTGGCGGGGTAAGTGGGGGACTCGCCGAGGCGCTGGCCTTCGTAGTTTGCGAAAAAAAAGGTCTTGTCTTTTTTGATCGGGCCGCCGATGGTGGCACCAAATTGCCCGCGGCGATAGGCATCGAATTGCGGCAGGGTCAGCAGTGTGCGGGCATCGGCGTCGTTATTTTGCAGATAGCCGTACAGCGAGCCGTGCAGGTCGTTGGAGCCGGACTTGGTGACGACATTGACGATGCCGCCGAGGGCGCGGCCATACTCTGCACCGAAACTGTTATTGACCACCCGAAACTCATTAACCGACTCTTGCGGAGGTGTGGAACGCTGCGAGCCAGTGGCGGAATTGATGTAATCGGCTCCGTCGACAGTGACGGCATTACTCAGGTCGCGCATGCCGCCGAAGGAAATGCGCGTGACTTCGGGCTCGGTGAAGGTGGATTGCAAACTGGTGCGGCCAATGGCCACGCCGGGAGTCAACAGCGCAAAATCGATGAACTGGCGCGTAGCCGAGGGGAGCGCCTGAATTTCCGGAGTTTCGATGACCTGGCTGATTTCCGTGCGCGTGGACTCCACCGGCGGGACCTCGGTGGTCACCGTAACGGTATCGGTGGCCGTGGCGACCTTTAGCGCGATATCGATAGAGGCGGTCTGGCCCACGGAGAGCACCACGCCTTTTTCCAGAGCGGTAGCAAATCCCGAATGGGTCACGGTCAGTTCGTAGTGTCCCGGCGGCAGGTTGGGGAGCACGTAATAGCCGCTTTCGTTGGCATTAGCGGAGTACACCAGGTTGGTGTCCAATTCGCGGAGTTTCACGGCCGCGTTCGGGACGGTGCTGCCGGCGGGATCGGTGACCGTGCCACTCAGGCGGGCGTAGGTCAGTCCGGCTTGAGCGGACGCCCGAGGAACGGAAAGAGCGAACCCCACAACAAACAAAATCGCAATCAGTGCGACGCGCTTTGCCACAAACCCCTCCTGTGAGCTACCGGATGATTTCCTCGAAGGCCGTCATGCCAAAAGGTGTATGCCGCGGGCCACAAAAAGCAGCGACAAAACAACTCCGTCAAATTTCGCCGGGAGCACCACTTCCGGAATTGGAATCCGCACCTAACGCCGTCCCCTGGGGATGGAGGATTCGAGCCTCGCCGAAATAAAGATGCGAAGCATCGAAATTTGTGCCGACGATAGATGGGCCAGGAAGTGAAGTCCAATACATCTTACGGATGGGCGTGATACTTAATTAGTCTCACGGAAGCGAGGCATTAGGTAGAGGTGGCCGGCGTCGCGGAGAGTTTGGGGACGAGCGAAGTGGAAGCGGAAGCGTGGCCGGTGGCAGAAGAGGGCTGGAAACTACGCATCCCGTGGGGGGTCATTCTGGAAGTGATGTAGAATCGCGTCCCGTGGAACTACGTCACGTTCGCTACTTCATCGCGGTTGCCGAGCACCTGAATTTCCGCAAGGCCGCGGAGCATTTGCATATTGCGCAGCCGCCGCTAAGCCGACAGATCCGGCAGCTGGAGGAGGAGCTGGGAGTGACGCTGCTGCTGCGCAACAAACAGGGCGTGGAGCTTACCAAAGGCGGCATCGCCTTTCTGGAACAGGCCAGAAAACTCATCGTGCTGGCGGGACACGCGCGGCAGGTGGCGCGCCGGGCGCAAGAGGGCGAATCGGGCAGCGTGCGCATCGGCATCGCCTCCGGGCTGGGCGGCGTGGTCAGCAAAGTGGTATTCGACTTTCGGAACCAACTGCCGGAAATCGACATGGAGTGCAAGGATCTGTTTTCCGCGCAGCAGAAAGAAGCGCTACTGAAGAGCGAGATCGACGTGGGGTTTCTGCGTCCGCCAATCGACCGCATGAATTTAAATTGCGAATTGCTGTTCGAGGAAGAGTTCGTGGTAGTGCTGCCCAAAACGCATCGCCTGGCAAATCGCGGGTCAGTGCGCCTTCGGGAAGTGGCCGAGGAGCCGCTGATCCTGTTCGACCGCAAACTATCGACCGGGCTGTATGACAAAATTCTAGGATTATACAGCCGCAATGGATTCACGCCGCAGCTCACGGTGACGCATGTAGAGGCGCACGAAGAAGCCGGGGCGATCATGATCGCGGCGGGCAAAGCGATTTTCGTGGGCGCGGGAGGAACGGTAAACCGCTCCGTATACGGCATCGAACTTGCGTCCCTGCGGCTGAACGAACCGGACGCCAAGATCGAAGTGTACGTGGCCTGGCGGAAGGACGAAGAGTCGCCGGCGGTGCTGTCGCTGCTGGAATCGGTGCGGCGCGTATACAAACTTCCGGAACATTCGGGAGGTTCGAATGCGAGCAAGCTGCGGTAGTTAAGAAACGCTAGAGTTGCGGTGCGAGAAGTAGACGTTTTGGAGGGATAGCGGCGATGAAATGGATCCCGGGGTTGCTGGTTCTGGCGCTGTTGGCAGCTCCTGGCATCAGCCAGGAAATCGCCAAAGATGCACCGATTGGCGACCTCGAAGTGGTGGCGACATTTTCCGGCGCGATGCCCACCGGAGTGACAGTTGCGAACAACGGACGGGTATTCGTGAATTTTCCGCGCTGGGGAGACGCTGTGGAAAACACGGTGGCGGAAATCAAAAACGGCAAAACGGTTCCATACCCTTCGGCGGAAATCAACCGCTACCAGCCGGGTGATTCCCAGGCGGAGAAACTCGTGTCGGTGCAAAGCGTGGTCGTGGATCCCGCGAGCAAATATCTTTGGATTCTGGATACGGGGAGTATAGCGTTCGGGCCGGTGGCAGAAGGCGGGCCAAAGTTGATTGCCGTGGAGCTGAGGACGAATAAAATCGCGAAGAAGATTATCTTTCCGCCGGATGTGGTTTTGCAATCCAGCTATGTGAACGATGTGCGTTTCGATTTGCACCGCGGGACCCAAGGTATGGCGTTCATTACGGATTCCAGCTCCGCGGGACCAAACGGCATCATCGTGGTCGACCTGAGTTCGGGAACGAGTTGGCGGCGGCTCAGCGATCATCCGTCGACGAAGGCCGATGCTGCTTTTCTGCCCGTGGTGGAAGGAAAAATCCTGGCATTGCGGTTGCCGGGGCAAGCGCCAGCGCAATTTGCGGTGGGTGCGGATGGCATCGCCATTAGCCCGGACGGAAAAACGCTGTACTACAGTCCGCTGACGAGCCGACATCTTTTCAGCGTTAACGTCGATGCGCTGGCGGACCGAAATCGCTCCGATGCGGAGGTGGCGGCCACGGTGAAGGATTTGGGCGAAAAGGGTGGCGCCGGAGATGGACTGGAATCCGATGCGCAGGGCCGTGTGTATATGAGCGACTACGAGCACGATGCGATTCGGCGAAGAAGGGCGGATGGCGAGATGGAGACGCTGGTCCATGATCCGCGGGTATTGTGGCCGGACACATTGTCGCTGGCCGCCGACGGATACTTGTACTTCACCGTGAATCAGATCGAGCGGCAGCCGCCGTTTAATTACGGAGTGGACCTGCGGAAGAGACCGTATGTATTGTTTCGGGTCAGGGTCGATGGCACCCGGATCCAGTGAGGGCCGGCCACGATTAGCCGGGGTCGGTCCAGGAGTGCTCCAAGCCTTTTAGCAACTGCCAGACAGCGCGATTCAGCGGAACGGGTACGCCGAGCTTTTCCCCCGCGTCGGCGATGGCGCCGTTGACGAAATCAATTTCCGTTGGGCGTTTCGCAAACACATCCATGAGCATGCTCACGTTGCGCTTACCGGGGGCGTTGGCGCCTTCGGCGACCATTTTGCGCGGATCGCCATGCAGGGTGATGCCCAGCGCGGCGGCGACGCGTTCGCCTTCCTGGAGCAACGCCTCGTACAGCGCGGCGGTCGGCGGAAAGCGGGTGGCGGCGCCATGATGCAGAAGGGTGAGAGCGCCGACGGGATTGACCGCGGAATTAAAAATCAGCTTGGTCCATTGCGCGCCACGGGCGTCGCGCAGGGGAACTACGCGCAGTCCGGCGCGATGCAAAAGATCGGCGAGCTGGGCAACGTTGGGGAAAGGCGTTGCGGAAGGTTCGAATGGGCCGATCCACAGTTCACTGTAAAACTCGAATCCCGCATGACCCGGCGCGATCATGTGCGCCGCCATGGTGGTGGCGCCGCGAACCACGTTACCGATGCGCTCGGCGATGATTTCCTCATTGCCAAGACCGTTCTGCACCGAGCACACCGCGGCGGCACCGGCAAAGATATGCGCGGTCTGCTCGACAGCGCGGCGCGTATGCGCTCCCTTGGTAGCAAAAATGCCAAATGCGCAGAGAGGAATTTCGGAAGGCTTGGTCGTGGCGGTGACTCTGGCGGTGAAGTTCGCGGCGCCGCTGAGCTGCAACCCGCGCTCCATGATGGTTCGCGTGTGTTCTTCGTTGACGTCAAATGCGAAGACTTCCAGTCCTTCGACGCGCGCGAGATGTCCAGCGATCACACTGCCCAGCGCGCCACAGCCCACGATGCATATTTTGAAAGACATTGGCCTCCGGCGATCCCTAGTTCCGGACTACCCTGTAAAGGCGTCGCGAAACAAAACACGAAAAACTGCAGGATGATATAACAATCGCGATTTGTATTTTGATGGAAAGAGAACCCGTGAGTTCAACCACCGTTCGGGAAGCCACTTACGAAGTGCTACGCGCCACAGGCATGACGATGATTTTCGGCAATCCGGGCTCCACAGAGTTGCCTTTTCTTCGCGATCTGCCCGGCGATTTCAGGTATGTCCTGGGATTACACGAACGCTCGGCTGCAGGAATGGCCCTAGGATTCGCCATGGCCCGCGGCCAGGCGGCGTTCGTGAACTTGCATTCGGTCGCCAGCGTGGGCAATGGCCTTTCAGCTCTCGTCGACGCCTACTATTGCCACGCGCCGCTGGTGATAACCGCCGGACAGCAGGACCGGCGGCAGATACTTGCCGAACCGTTTCTGGTGAGCCGCGCGGTTGATGTCGTGAAGCCGTATGCCAAATGGGCCTGTGAACCATTGCGCGCGCAAGACGTACCAGCGGCGATCGCGCGCGGATATTACTTGGCCATGCAGCCGCCGATGGGACCGGTGTTTATTTCCATTCCCATGGACGACTGGAGTCAAGCTTGCGATACGGTCGCCGTGCGCGAAACAAATCACCGCGTGCTGGCCGATCCGCTTGCGCTTGAAGGCGTGGCCCGTGCGCTCGACGCCAGCAAACATTCCGCGCTGGTGATCGGCGCGCAGGCCGAAGAAGACCATGGCTGGAATGAAGTGATCGCGCTCGCGGAGCATATTGGCGCCGATGTATATCAGGAGCCCATCGCTTCGCGGTGGGCCTTCCCGCGAACGCACCGGCAGTTTTGCGGGAACCTTTTACCGGCGCGCAAACCGCTTGCGGATCAACTGGCGAGCTACGAAGTAGTGGTTGTGCTGGGCGCGCCGATTTTTCTTTATTACGCGCATGTGCCTGGAGAGGCCATCGGCACAGGAACGAAGCTTTTTCAAATTACGAATTCGCCGGAAAACGCCGCCGCCGCGCTCGCCGGGACGAGCATTGTGGGAAACGTCGCCGAGGCCGCCAGAGTCTTGCTCGAGCGCACAAAAAAGAAAGCGAGCGGGAGGAGCGCTGAACAAATTGTTTTAGCGGAAGTGGCCAGGGAAAACCCCATGACGGCGGCATACCTGTTCAGCGAACTGAACAAAGCAATGCCTCCCGACGCCATTGTCTGCGAAGAATGTCCTTCTTCGAAGGGCGACCTGGACAAGCACATTTTGCTGGATGGGCCGGGCTCGTTTTATTCGGTACGCTCGGGGATCCTCGGTTTTGGATTGCCCGCCGCCGTGGGCCTGCAGCTTGCGCATCCGGAACGGAGAGTGGTTTGCCCGGTGGGCGACGGTTCGGTTCAATATTCGATCCAGACGCTGTGGAGCGCGGTGCAGGAAAATGCAGCGGTGATTTTTATCGTGCTGCGCAACGGCGACTACACCGCGCTGAAAAGCTTTTGTGATTTCACGAAGGTGGGCCGCAATGTGCCGGGAATGGATTTGCCGGCAATCGATATAGTGAAGATTGCCGAAGGCTATGGCATGAACGCGCGCAACGTCGCGTGCGCCGAAGAGCTCGCGCCGGCATTGCGGGCGGCCATCGATTCGAACAAGCCGTGGCTAATCAGCGTGGCGATCGCCCGCGGCGGCGAAAAGTGCATGGGGATGGACCAATCCGTGAATCCGCCGGATTATCGGTGAGCTGGGGACGGCGCAACGCCAGGGGGTGGAGCGACGCGGAGTTGTGTTAATGAATCGCTGCTTTTTCCGCGCCCAGTCCAGTGTTCGAACGCACCAGGAGTTCGTCAAACTTTGCTCCGGAGCTTTGCTCACCACTGAGAAGCGTTGCTGCGATAGCTGCCAAAAAGCCAAAAGGAACGCTTACGATGCCGGGATTCTCCAGCGGGAACCAGGCGCGCATTTGGATCAGGTGGTGGGCGCTTCCCGGCACGTTCGCTGCGTCGACGCCCATCACCGTTGGACTCACAAGAATCAAGGCGATGGTGGCGAGCAGCCCGCCGCACAATCCGGCGATTACGCCGAGGGTGTTGAAACGGCGCCAAAAAAGGGACAGAACGATCACGGGGAAATGTGCGGAAGCGGCGACGGCCATTCCCAAAGTGGCCAGGATCCCGACGTTGGCTCCGGGCCCTAACGCGATGGCGATGAGGATGGCCGAAATACCAACGGCCAGTGCGGCGATTCTTGCCACCAAGACGGTTTCGGCGGAGCGCCGCTCGGTCCCGCGGTGAACGACGTTGACCCAGAAGTCGTGCGCGAAGGAAGTGGACGCGCTGATGGTCAGCCCCGCAACCACGGCCAAAATCGTGGCAAAAGCAATCGCCGAGACAAACGCCAGAAAAACGTTCCCGCCCAAGACCTTGGCCAGCAGCGGGCCGCTCATGTTCGTGCCGCCATGAGTCTGAATGTAATCAGGGCCCAAAATTGCCGCAGCTCCGAAGCCGAGGAGCGAGGTCATCACAAAAAAGCTGCCGATGAGAGTCATGGCCCAAACCACGCTTTTGCGGGCGGTCCTGGCATCGGGCACGGTGTAAAAACGGACCAGCACATGCGGTGCACCGGCGGTGCCGAAGATGAAAATGATACCTAAAGAAATCAAATCAAGGGCGCCGTGCGGGCGGGCATAGCGCAATCCGGGAACCAGGAAATCGCGGGTAAGCAGTTGCCCATTGGCGTGATACGCGATGGCATTCGTGGCCGAGAAGAATTCCATCAATCGAAAATGGAAATGCCGCAAGACCAGAATCGACAATGCCACGGTGCAGGTCAGCAGTAGCATGGCCTTTACGATTTGCACCCAGGTGGTGGCCAGCATTCCGCCGAAAATCACGTAGGCCATCATGAGGATGCCGACGGCGACAACGGCCATGTTGAAACTGACCCCGGAATTGGCAAGGAGAAGTTGTACCAGCGCTCCTGCGCCCACCATCTGGGCAATCATGTAAAACGTAACCACCGTGAGCGTGCTCACTACGGCCACAGCACGCACGGGACGCGGGCGGGAACGATAGGCGACGATATCGCCGAAAGTATATTTGCCCGCGTTACGCAGCGGTTCGGCAACTAGCAACAGGATGGTAACGAAGGCGATGAAACCGCCAACGGCGTAAAGAAAGCCGTCAAAGCCCTGCAGGGCGATCAATCCGACAACGCCCAGGAAGGACGCGGCGCTCATAAAATCGCCGGCAACCGCGAATCCGTTTTGCCAGGCAGTAATATTGCGACCGGCTGCGAAGTAGGCCGTCGAGCCGCGGGAGCGACGAGCCGCCCAGAAGGTAATCGCCAGGGTTGCGGCCACGAAGGAAAGAAATACCGCCAGAGATACGCTCACTCACTACTCCGGTCCGGGCCGCGCTGATTTTTGAGCAAGGTTTCAATCAAGGCGTCGAGCCGGGCGGACGCTCTGAGATACAGGACGGCAACGACGCCTCCGACGACGAATTGCGAAAGCGCAAACAGGTACGCCATGGTGATGACACCCAAGACCCTGGCGGACATCAGACGCGGAGCAAATCCGACCAAAATTTGCAGCAGGATGTAGTAGACGACGAAAAACGCGAAGGCGGGAATCACGAATCTACGTCTGGCGGCCAGGAGACTGCGAAACTCGCTGCTGGCGGCAATGCGCGTCCAATCGGACTGCGCAGTGGGTTCGTGGCGCAACGGCTTTTCGGACGCATCAATCACACGCGACTCCCAGACGCAAATTACTGGCAACTCCGTTTCGAGACTCGTCCACGTAACCCACGCAGGAAACGGCGCGAAGCGCTGGACGCGATTCTAGAAGTCAAAGAACACGGTCTCCGCCTCGCCCTGCATGTGTATGTCCCAGCGAAAGTGACCAGTGCCCGCGGCGAGCGGAGCAAGCAGCAATGTTTTGCGGCGCGCGGGTTCGACCCGTTGCAGGATTTCGTCACTCTCATTCAGCGGATCGCCGGGAAAATAAATCCGGGTGGTCAAGCGCCGCAACAACCCACGCATCATCAGACCGACAACCAAGTGCGGCGCCTGCGGACGCCCGTCAGGCAAATCCACCGAGCCAGGCTTGATGGTCGTAAACGCGAATGCGCCGTCACTATCGGTGGGAATGCGGCCATGACCCAAAAAGGCCGGATCGAGGGGCTTATTTTGCGCGTCCTCCGAGTGCGCATATTTTCCGTGGGCATTGGCCTGCCAAATTTCGAGCACGGCGTCGGAAATGGGCGCTTCGTCGCCGTCCAAAACGCGCCCGGCAACGGCGATGCGCTCGCCGGCAGAGTCTGCGCCGGCGATATCGGCGAGGTAGCGATGCTTCATGCCGATGCTGAAAAATGGACCAACGGTTTGCCAGGTGCTCGCCTGAAGCTTCATCGCAAAATTCCTTTACTCCTAGTGCCGGTCGGCATCTTCCATCGGCGTGGCGTTACGGCCGCGTAGCACAATGTCAAAGCGATAGCCCAGCGACTCGCGGGGCAGCGTGGTTTCCCAATCGAAGCGTGAAATCAGGCGATTGCGCGCTTCTTCATCCGCCGTGCAATTGAAAATCGGGTCAAACGCCAGCAAGGGATCGCCGGGAAAATACATCTGCGTGACGAGGCGGGTGGCAAACGCCGGTCCAAACAGCGAAAAGTGAATATGCGCGGGTCGCCAGGCGTTGTGATGATTGCCCCAAGGATATTCCCCGGGGCGAATGGTCACAAAGCGGTACCTCCCTTCCGAATCCGTCAGCGCGTGGCCCTCGCCGGCAAAGTTGGGATCGAGCGGCGCGCTGTTCTGGTCGCTGGGGTGCAGATACCTTCCGGCGGCATTGGCTTGCCACATTTCCACGAGCGTGTTCGCCAGTGGGCGGCCGTCTTCGTCCATCACGCTTCCG
>Ga0302324_100003966_pt1 | contig 33109 bp, 31 predicted proteins | sample Palsa_T0_1_FD_201949 | JGI IMG/M metagenome (GOLD analysis project Ga0302324, IMG submission 201949) | Peat permafrost microbial communities from Stordalen Mire near Abisko, Sweden - Palsa_T0_1 | ecosystem: Environmental > Terrestrial > Soil > Palsa > Peat permafrost | place: Sweden: Abisko... | reverse complement strand
GGTCGATGCATCACACGATGAAGAATCACAACTCGGCCGGCTACTACGCGCTGACCGGGCACGCTCCGCCGAGTGATGACCAGCGGCTGCGCGATTCTCTCGACCTGTTTCCGGGCTACGCCTCGATCGTGGACAAGCTGGCGCCGCTGGCCGGCGACCTGCCCACGGCGGTATCGTATCCATACGTGATCAGTGACGGCTCGGTAACGCCGGGGCAGCAGGCCAGTTTTCTGGGCAAGGACCATGACCCGCTCACGGTGCTGCAGGACCCGAATTCGCCAACTTTCACGCTGCCGGAATTGAGCCTGCCGGAAGGCATCCCCTTCGAGCGCATGCAGGCCCGGCGCGAGCTTCAACAGCTCATCGACCGGCAGGCGCATCTCCTGGATTTTTCCGCGCAGGCGCGCGGCTTCGACGGCTATTATGATCGGGCGATCCGGATGCTCCAATCGCCGAAGCTGCGCGACGCATTCAATCTTTCCGAGGAGCCGGAGAAAGTCCGCGAGGCTTACGGCCGGTCGACGTACGGGCAGAGCTGCCTGCTGGCGCGCCGCCTGGTCGAGGCCGGCACGAAGTTCGTGACGGTCTATTTCGCGCCGGGCATCGGCGGACAGAGCACCACCGAAGGCGGCTGGGACACTCACGGCTTCAACAACACGCGGATGTTCCCGATCATTGAGAAATACCACCTGCCGATGACCGAGCAGACGCTGCCGACATTGCTCATCGATCTCGAACAGCGCGGGTTGCTCGAGACGACGCTGGTGGTGTGGATGGGTGAGTTTGGCCGCACGCCGAACATCAACAAGAACGTGAGCCGGGATCACTGGCCGAACTGCTACACGACACTGCTGGCGGGCGGCGGCGTGAAGCGCGGGTTCGTCTACGGCGCCAGCGACAAGACCGGCTCGTATCCCGCGGAAAATCCCGTGCGTCCCGACGACCTCGCGGCGACGATCTACGCGGCGCTGGGCATCGACCCGCACACGGAGTTGCGGAGCGCGGCGGGGCGGCCAGTGCTCGCGGCGGATGGGAAGCCGGTGGCGGGCATCTTCGCCTGATGCTGGGCGCGAGTGCTTAGTTCTCAGTGCACTGAGCACTAAGAACTGCGCACTTTCCTCCCCTTCACCGGGGGCTGGCCACAAAGCGGCGCACCCACGTGCCGCAGCCGAGATTCCACACGCACACCGTCCCGTCATAACTCCCGCTGGCGAACTGGTCGAGCGACGAGCCGACGGCGAGGGCGCTGATGGCGTCGGGATGGCCGTAGAGCGTGAAGAGCGTTTGCTGATCGAACGTCTGCACGATGCGCACCAGTCCATCCGGTCCGCCCATGGCGAGGCCGCCGGTCACCCACGCAAGATGATCGGGGCGGCCCGTGATCTCGATGGATCGTGGTTTGGTCTTGCGGTCGTCCGGTTCCCAAACGGTCAAGGGACTGCCCACGGCGAGCGAGAGGACGGTCCGGCCGTCGCGCGAGAAGATTGCCGCGAGCAGGGCGGTCTCGTGGCCGGTGAAGGTGTTCTCCAGTTCGCCGGTGGCGGCATTCGAGATGCGCACGGTGCGGTCGCGGCTGGCGGAAAGCACACGTTCGCCATCGGGCGAGAACGCGACGGTCTCGACCCAGTCGGCGTGGTTGCGCAGGATGTGGGTCTGCTTCCCATTTTTGGCCTCGAACAGGCGGATGGTGCGGTCGGCGCTTCCCGCGGCGAGATGTCTGCCGTCATGGCTGAATGCCAGGCACAGCGCCATGTCGGGCAGGTCGCAAAGGAAACGCGGCGGCGTGTTGCCCGCCGGATCGATCAACGCGATTGTGCCCCATTGCGCTGGGGAACCGCCGGCCACCGCGAGCTGTTTGGTCTTCGGATGCCAGGCCAGGGCGGTGATGCGCTCGGGCAGGCCGCCGATGCGCCGGACGAGTTCGCCGGTGTCGAGATTCCAGATTGTGACCTCGTAGTAGCCCGAGACGGCGAGTTGGGCGCCGTCCGGGCTGAAGGCCATGGCTGTAACCGGCACCGCGTGCGCATATTTTTCCGGGGCCGGTTTGAGCAGGGACTCGCGGACGAGTTCGGCCAGAGGCCGGTCGGGAGGGCCGCCGTCATCGACCGCGCCCTCCTTGATCCACCGCTCGATCAGGGCGATCTCCGGCGCCGGCAAGGCGTCCGCCTTCTGCGGCATGCGATCGTTGGCGTCTGATTCGATGAGGCGCTGATAGAGCTCGGAATCCCTGGTCTTGCCGGCGACCAGCGGCGCGAGGTCGCTGTCCCCAGCCTTGCTCATGCGGCGAAAGGTATCGAGCCGGTAGCCGCCCTTGGCCGATTCCTCGCAGTGACAGGCGGCGCAGCGCCGCTGGAGCAGCGGCGCGACGTCTTTGCGGAAGCTGACGGGAGTTTCCGTTCCCGCTGGCGAGCGGGCGGTCATCGTGGTGAACACACCGAATAACCCAAGCGCGACGATTCGGGGAAAATGCATGTGGAGAATCAACGCCGACATGACCCGCTTTCGAAGTCAAAGTTAGAGAGGAGATGAGAGGTCGAGCTTGCGCCGCGCTCGATTCCCGGAAATCCTGTTCCATCAAATCGACCTGACGAATGGACAAGACCGAAATGCGCCTCGACCCGCTGACCCAGGCGTGGACGATATTTTCCGCGAGCCGCCCGATTCCGCCGGCCTTCGGCTCGGTGCACGACGAACCGGCGAAGGAAAGCCCGTTCGTGGCCGGCCGCGAGCATCTCACGGGACCGCCGCTGCACACGGCGCCGCATCCGGAATGGCGCGTCCGGGTCGTGCCGAATCGCGCGCCGATCCTGCGTGTCGAGGGCGACGCCGCGCGGCGGGCCGATGGCTTTTACGACCGGATGGACGGCGTGGGGGCGCACGAAGTCGTCATTGAGGATTCCGGCGGAAGCGCGTTCGAGGAACTACCGCTCCCGCAGATCGAGCAGATTATCACGGCGTGGAAAACGCGCATGCTCGATCTCATGAAAGACACGCGGATGCGCTCCTTCACTGTCGTTAAGAACGTCGGCGCTCCGGCTGGCGAACGGGTGCGTCACAGCGTGAGCCAGATCCTGGCGATGGCCACGATCAACCCGCTGCTCCAGCGCAAGCTCCAGACGGCGCGCGACTTTTATGAGACGCGCAAGCGCTCCATTTTTGAGGACATTCTGTACGAGGAAGTCCGCACCGGGACCCGGCTCGTGTACGAGAACAACGGCTTCGCGGTGTTCTGCCCGTATGCGTCGCGCGCGCCCTTCGAGCTGGTGGTTTATCCGAAGCGCCAGTGTCCGGATTTTCATGGGCTGACGGCGCAGGAGACGATCCAACTGGCCGACGTCCTCAAGGCGGCGTTGGGCAAGCTCAACCGCGCCCTGGATCATCCGCCTTACAACCTGATGCTTTTCACCGCACCGACCCGCGGGCTGCGCGGCGATCATTGGACGACGATCGAGCGCGATTTCCGGTGGCATATCGAAGTGCTTCCGCGCCTGTATTTCCGCAATGGCGTCGAACTGGCCACCGGTTGCTGGCTCAATTGCGTCTGGCCGGAAGTGGCCGCCGCCCACCTCCGGTCCATGGAACTGGCGGAATGATAGCGGCCATGATCGCGCGCCAGGTTTTCTACGAAGGGCGGGTGCACGGCGTCGGCTTCCGGTACACCTGCAAGCAGATCGCCCGCGGCTACGAGGTGGTGGGCTGGGTGCGCAACCTGCCGGACGGCCGCGTGGAGTTGCAGTGCAGCGGCGAGGTCGACGAAGTCGAGGGATTCCTCGAAGCCATCATCGAGAGCGAGTTGAAAGGCTATATCAAGGGCGTGACGGCCATGGCCGTCCCACCACCCGCCGGTCTGCGAGGATTCGAGATCACGCATTAGGCATCGGCGGTACGCTTGAGTTGACGTGGCCCCTATGGTAAGTGCCTTTCATGTCCCAAACGCTGAGCCAATTGACCGAGGAGGCGCTAAAGCTCCCGCCTGATGATCGGGTATTCCTGGCCGAAAGCCTACTCCTCACCATCGACGAAGGCCATGATTGGAGTGTGGACGAGGCAACCATGGCGGAATTGGAGCGGCGTTTGCGCGATTTTCGTGAGGGTAGAGTCGTCGGAGTTCCGGTGGATCAGGCGCTAGGCGAGATCAGGGAAGCGCTGAAGCGGGCTCCGTGATCCTTCATCCGGAGGCCCGACTTGAGTTCCTAGGAGGCAGCGCTTTACTTAGCAATTGGCGGGTAAGACCACCCGCGGCCAATTCCGATCGCATATTTCGCCGCGGGCTTGCGGTAAACGCTTCTCTGGCCATAGTTCCCAGCCCACAGGATGTCCACCCCCGCGATCTCCATTCAGAACCTCACCAAAATCTACCCCATCCCCTTCAAGCGGGAGCGGGTCACGGCGGTCAAGGATTTGTCGCTCACCGTTGAGCCCGGCCAGGTCTATGGCCTGCTCGGGCCGAACGGGTCCGGCAAATCGACCACGATGAAGATTGTCCTCGGTCTCGTCTCGCCCACGTCCGGGCGCACCGAGATTTTTGGCCGCGACTCGACTACCGTGGAAAGCCGCGAGGACGTCGGGTTCCTGCCGGAAAATCCCTATTTCTATAAATTTCTCACGGGCAGCGAGACCCTGCACTTCTACGGGAAGCTCTGCGGTCTGAGCGGGACGAAGATTCGCGACCGGACGAAGGAATTGCTCAAGCTCGTCGGCCTGGAAAACGCCGCGGATCGCCGCCTCGGGGGCTACTCCAAAGGGATGCTCCAGCGCATCGGCCTGGCCCAGGCCATGATCCAGGAACCGCGCCTGCTGGTGCTCGATGAACCCACCGCCGGGGTCGATCCCGCGGGCTCCCGCGAGATCCGTGATCTCATCCTCGATTTCAAGAAACGCGGCATCACCGTCCTGCTCTGCTCGCACCTGCTCGAACAGGTCCAGGAAATCTGCGACCGCATCGGCATTCTCGATCGCGGGTCACTCATCCGCGAAGGCCGGCTCGACGAACTCATCTCCATCCAGAACCAGACCGAATTGATTCTCGAGAACGCTCCGCCCGAACTGCTGGCCGCCATTCAAGCCATCATCGCGAAATCTCCCGCCCGCCTGGTCGAGCAGCGCAAGCCGCAGAAAACTCTCGAACGCTATTTCCTGGATGTAACCACGCCCTCGCAGCCATGACCGCCACGCCGCCCGCCACACAGCACAAAATATTTTCGCCGGCGCGCGTCTGGGCCATTGCCTCGAACACGCTGCTCGAATTGATTCGGCTGAAGGTCTTTTACTTTCTCCTGATTTTCGCACTCGTGGTCATCGGGGTGTTGTTCCTGTATCGGGACATCTTCCAGGACGAATTCCAGTCGCTCAAGGATGGCTCGCTGGGAGCCATGTCGATCTTCAGTTTGCTCCTGTCCATCTTGCCCACGGCCATGTTGCTGCCCAAGGATATCGAGGACCGTACCCTCTACACCATCCTGGCGAAGCCCGTTCCGCGATTCGAATATTTGCTGGGAAAATTCCTCGGCGTCCTGCTCCTGCTATTCATTGCCGTCTCGCTGATGAGCCTGGTTTTTCTGACCGTTCTCTTCTGCCGCATGGAGGTGGCCATCGGCGAAGCCACGCGCTCGGCGCACGGAGCGCTCCTGAACGAGCGATTGTCCGCCATCCAGCACGACGCCTTCAGCGAAAGCCTGCTCCCGGGCATATTTATCGTTTACCTCAAGGCCGCGGTGGGAGCGTCGATCACCCTGCTCCTGTCCACTTTTGCCACCTCAATGATCTTTACGGTGATGATGTCTTTCGTGGTCCAGATCATCGGCCACCTGCAGTCCATCGCCCGCGATGCGGCAATCGAAACCGTGGGCATCACCCATCTCTCCAAGATTTTCTATATGCTGCTGGCTTTGCTGATCCCGGATCTCTCGGCCTTCAGCCTGGTCGATGAAATGGTGACCGGCACGGCGATCCCATTTGATCTTTTTGCGAAGACGGCAGCGCTTGGTGGAATTTATGTCGCGGTTTATTTCTTTGTCGCCTACTTCATCTTTATGGGAAAGGAACTGTGAGGATCCGCCATTTCATCGCCATCCTGATGCTCCTGGCGTTCGGGTGCGCGCGGCTGTCTTTCGAAAGTCATCTGGAGCAGGAGGGCCGGGCGCATTACTTTCACGGCGCCAAATTCGACCTGGCCCTGCGCCAGCGCGTGGGCCAGATGGCCTTCGTGGCCGCGTTCAGCGGCTTCCGGCTGCTGGTTGCGGAAGGGATGTACCTTCACGCACATTACCTTTGGCAAAAGGTGGAGTGGGGCGGGATGAAGCTCGACTTTGATGCCGCAACTGCGCTCGAGCCGCGCAGTATTCTCTTCTGGGACCAGGCCTCCTGGCATATGGCATACAACGCCAGCATCGCCGCCTATGACGACAAGAAGCAGCCTCGGGAAGCGCTACGCGCAAAGGCCCAGCGCGAGTACTGGAAGGTCGGGGAAGACTATCTGTTGCGCGGCATCGCCAATAATCCCGACGTACCCACCCTCTACATCAGCCTGGGCAATCTCTACCGGTACAAATACCAGGACCATTGCAAAGCCGCGGATGCCTATCGGCAGGCCGCCGGGATCAGCGGTGCTCCGGTTTACGCCCACCGTTTTGCCGTTTACGAACTCTCCGAATGCCCGGGCCACGATCGTGAGGCCTACGAAAAACTGCTCGCACTTTACAAAAAAGGCAAAGAAGAGCAGTTGCCCACGCTTCTGAAACGGCTCGGCATCCTGCAGGAAAAATTGCATGTTCCTGCGGACCAGAAGATTTATATTCCTCCTCCCGACCACCCCTGACATGCGCTTTGCCATTTTTGGAGACATCCATGCCAACCTCGAGGCGCTGAAGGCCGTCCTGGCAGATGCTGAGAAGCACGAGGCCACGCACTATGTGTGCCTGGGGGATGTGGTCGGCTACAACGCCAATCCGCATGAATGCGTGGAACTCGTGCGCGAGCTGGATTGTCCCGTGGTCAAGGGCAACCATGACGAGCAGGCCTCCATCTCCGAGGAACTCGAGGGCTTCAACCCGCTCGCCGAGGAAGCCATCAACTGGACACGCCGCCAGCTCACCGAGGCCGACAAGCAGTGGCTGCGCGACCTGAAGATGGTGCGCCAGGTGCGCGACTTCACCATCGTCCACGCCACCCTCGATACGCCCCACAAGTGGGGCTATGTCTTCAACCAGCTCGACGCCGCGGCGAGCTTTAACTACCAGCACACCCAGCTCTGTTTCTATGGCCACACCCACGCGCCGCGCGCTTATATCCGCGACGGCTCGGTCAAGAGCCAGTTCCTGGAAAAGCTCACCATCGAGCCGGGCAAAAAGTACTTCATTAATTGCGGCAGCGTCGGCCAGCCGCGCGACGGCGACTGGCACGCCGCGTACGTTCTCTACACCCCCGGCAGGCAGCTCATCGAGCTGCGCCGGCTCGAGTACGACATCTGGTCCGCCCAGGACAAAATCGTGGCCGCCGGCCTCCCGCAGCGGCTGGCCGACCGGCTGGCCTTGGGAAAATAGTGTCCCGCCGGGGGATGGTCCCGGCGGGATGCGAAAACGCCGTGCCGCCTCGCAAGCCTTCGACTCCCGACCGCGACCCGCGGGAAATCCTCGTCATCAAGCCCAGTTCCCTCGGCGATGTCGTTCACACGCTGCCCGCCGTCGCGCTCCTCAAGCGCCGCTGGCCCGACGCGCACTTGCACTGGCTCATCAATCCGGAATGGGCGCCGTTGCTCGAAGGCAATCCGTACGTCGATGAAGCCATCCTCTTTCCCCGCCAGGAGTTGCGCGGCGGGCGCGGTCTCCTGCGCATTGCCCCGTGGGCGCGCGGGCTGCGCGGACGCGTCCGGCCCGACCTCATCGTCGATTTCCAAGGGCTCCTGCGCAGCGCCTTGATTGCCCGGTTGTGCCTGGTCGACGGCGGTCAGATCGTGGGCATGGGCGATGCCCGGGAAGGCGCGCCATTCTTTTACCACCGGAAAGCCGATATGCGCGGATTCGACCACGCCGTCGACCGCTGTTTCGCCATCGTCGCCGCGCTTGGCATTCCGATTTCCCAACCGCTCGAGTGGCCGCTGCCGGAGGGCCAGCCTCCCGCCGGTTTTGCGGAAACGCCGCCTTTCGTTCTGCTGCACCCTTTCGCGCGTGGAACCGGCAAATCGCTTTCCGCCGCCGATGCGACCATCCTTTGCCGGGCCCTGGCGCCAATGCGCGTCGTCCTTGCCGGTCGCAGCGAAGAATCGGTCGCTCCGCTCGGAAACGTCGAAGACCTTCTCAATCGGACCTCGCTCGCCGAACTGATCTGGCTCATCCGCCGCGCCGCCTTTGTCGTCAGTGTGGACAGCGGGCCGATGCATATCGCCGCGGCGCTCACCTCGCGGCTTCTCGCCATCCACACCTGGACCGATCCTCGCGAATACGGTCCTTATCAGCCGGAAGCATGGATTTGGAAGGACGGGGCTTTGTTCCAAGCGGGCGCGCGCCGGGACGGGGCCAATCGTCAGCCGGCCGTGGACATGAGCGCAGTGGCGCAATTTTTGCGGACGCAGGTCGCTTTGTGACGCGCACTCCGTTAGGTCAGCGGCCACGACCGCACCAGCCAAATCCGAACCGCAGATTCTGACGCCAGCACCGGGCGAAACCGCTGCATCGAGGCCGCAGCATGGCTCATTTATGTCGCCATCTTCGTGAGTTGCCGAGGCTGGTTTGCCGGCCAAACGATTCTCGCGGTGGCGCTGGCCATGGCTGCTTTGGTGGCTTTTTTCTTTGGACTCCGATGATGCAATGGGCCCAATTGCAGCGAAGCCGCCCGCATTTCTCTCCAAAGACCCTCGCCGTTCGCGGTTTATGCTACTGAGACACAGTCGCTGCGGAAAATTATTGCGACAAAATCTCAACTACTGCTACTTTTCACTGTCACTTTCCATGCACGCTTCGTCCCCCAAACCGGTTTTTACTCTGGCGAAGGCCAGAATTGGCGAGCGTTTGCGCGTCGTCACCATTTGCCCGGATTGCCCGGAATGCCTCCGCCTGCGGGAGCTCGGTTTTCAAGACCGCGTCGAAGTGCGCAAGATCGCCGACGGCGCCGCGATCATCTGTTCGATCCTGGGGATGCGGGTGGCCATCGGACGCGACCTCGGCGAACACGTGCGCGTGGAAACGATCGCCGCATGACCACCGAGCTCAACGAATCCCTCAGCAGCCTGCCACTCGGCCAGAAGGGCCGGGTGCTCGGCTTCGCCCTGCCGGGTGAGCATCGCCAGCGCCTCCTGGAGATGGGCCTCACCGTCGGCGCGCAGTTCGAGGTGGTGCGCTTCGCGCCGATGGGCGATCCCATCGATATCAAGGTGCGCGGCTACCACCTTTCCCTGCGGAAAAATGAAGCCGCCGGCGTCCTCGTGGCGCGACTTTGAGCCATGGCCAGTCCCGCCTCAGTGTCCGCGGCATCGCCGTCCAGGCCCGCCTCCGTTTCCGCGGCGCCGCCGTCTCGTGACGCCACGCGCCACGTGGCCATCGCCGGCAATCCCAATTGCGGCAAGAGCACGATTTTCAACGCCCTGACCGGTCTCCGGCAAAAGGTCGGCAATTATCCTGGCGTGACCGTCGAGAAGAAGACGGGCCGTTTCTTCGGCAGCCACGGCGAACCGATGGAATTGCTCGATCTGCCCGGCAGCTACAGCCTGCAAGTGCGCTCGCCCGATGAGGCCGTCGCGCGCGACGTCCTGCTCGGACGCCAGATCGACACCGCGCGCCCCGACATCATCATCTGCGTGGTCGACGCCAGCAATCTCGAGCGCAATCTCTACCTCGTCGCGCAGATGCTCGAGCTGAACATCCCGGTCGTGGTCGCGCTCAACATGGTCGACGTCGCGGAGAAGAACGGCGTCGTCATCGACGTCATGGCGCTGCGCGAAAAACTCGGTGTGCCGGTGATCCCGATGGTCGCCACCAAAGGCGTGGGCCTGATCGAGCTGCGCCAGGCCGTCTCGCGTTCGCCGCTGCCGCCGCCGTCGATCTGCGCGCAGATGCCGATCGTCCTCGAACGCGAAGTCATGGCGCTGGCGCGGCAATTGCCCGTCGCCCATGAGGTCGCGCGCGGTGAAGCACTGCTGCTGCTCACCTTGCACGACGCCGCGCTCGATGCGGTCACGCATCACGACACTGCCATCATCGCCGCCACCCGCGCCGCGCAGCAGCGCCTGCTCACCGCCGGCATCGACCCGCTCTCCGCTCCCGTCGATGCCCGCTACGATTGGATTGGCCGGATCTGCGCCGCCGCCCATCACCACGGCGACAGCCATCATGCCGCATCCCTCTCCGACCGGCTCGATAGCTGGCTCACCCACCGCGTCTGGGGTTGGGTCGCATTCCTTGGGATGATGGCGCTGATGTTCTTCTGCATCTTTACCGTCGCGCAGGTGCCGATGGACTGGATCAAGGACGGCGCCGACGCGCTCGCCAATTGGGTCGGCAATCACCTACCGGCCGGCGATCTGCGCGGCCTGCTCACCGATGGCGTCATCGCCGGTGTCGGCGGCGTCGTCGTTTTCCTGCCGCAGATTCTGATCCTCTATTTCTTCCTCGGGATATTGGAAGACACGGGGTACATGGCGCGGGCCGCGTTCATCATGGACCGGCTCATGTCCAAGGCGGGCCTGCACGGCAAATCCTTCATTCCCATGCTCAGCAGCTTCGCCTGCGCCATCCCGGGCATCATGGCCACGCGCACCATCGAGAACCGCAAGGACCGGCTCGTGACCATCCTCGTCGCCCCGCTCATGAGCTGTTCCGCGCGGCTGCCGGTCTATTCCCTGATGATCGCTGTGCTCATTCCGGGCCATTCCGCGCTGCAAAAAGCCGGGATCATGCTCTGCATGTATCTGCTCGGGGCTGTCGTCGCCTTTGCCATGGCCTGGCTCTTCAAGAAAAAACTGCTCAAGGGCGAAACGCCCATGCTCCTCCTGGAGATGCCGCCGTACCGCATGCCATCCTGGAAGGGCGTGGCCCTGCGCATGTGGGAACGCTCCGGCCTTTTCCTCCGGCGCGCCGGCACCGTGATCCTCGCCCTATCCATCCTCCTTTGGGCCATGGCGACCTATCCCAAACCGTCCGATCCCCAGGCGCCACCCGCCGAAGCGCTCGCGCAAAGCCTCGCCGGCCGCATGGGGCACGCCATCGAACCGGTCATCGCACCGCTCGGCTTCGATTGGAAAATCGGCATCGGGCTTATCGGCAGCTTCGCCGCCCGCGAAGTCTTCGTCGGCACCATGTCCATCGTCTACAGCGTCGAAAGCAAGGACAAGGAGGACATCGAACCGCTGCGCAACGTCATGCTCGGCGAAAAACGCGCCAACGGCCTGCCCGTCTTCACCCCGCTCGTTTGCATCGGCCTGATGGTGTTTTACGTTCTGGCCATGCAATGCATCAGCACCGTGGCCATCGTCCGCCGCGAGACCAATTCCTGGCGCTGGCCCCTCTTCCAGATCGCCTACATGACCGCCCTGGCCTGGATCGGCGCCTTCCTCGTCTACCAGGGCGGCCGTCTCCTCGGCTTCCAGTAAATTCCGCGTTCCACGCACCACCTCCCAAGTTTCAAGTTTCTGGTTTCTGGTTCCGCGTCCTGTATTCGCCATCTCCAATCTCCAAACTCCCATCCCCGATGAATCCGTTTTTCGACCACCTCGCCGTCGCCGCCATTGTGTCCGGAGCGCTGGCCTTTTTCGTCTTCCGCTTCCTCCGCAAGCGGGCCGGCGGCAAAAACTGCGGAAGCGACTGCGGGTGTGGCACGGCCAAGGCGGGGAAGGTCGCCAGGTAGGGCGCACTGGCCTCAGTGCGCCCGGAGGAAGATTCGGGAAGAAGCGCTCGGTTCTTAGTTCTCAGTTCTTAGTGGCGGAGCCCCTTCGACTGGCTCAGGACAGGCTGTTGCGACCGTAACGGACGCGAGCGGGACGCTTGCGCTACGGTGCAGCCTTCGCTCCCGGCGACGGGGACCCGGTATCGTGTGACCCGCATCTTTATCGGGCGGGGCGCCGCCTCGCCGCAAATTGGAGATTGGATGTTCCGTGTTGGATGTTGGATGTTCGGCCTTTTCCGACTTAGTCCTCATGTACATTCCCTCAGCCTTCCGAGTTGATGATCCTGCCCGGCTCGCGGAATTCATCCAGTGCCATGGCTTCGCGACCCTCATCACCTTCGACGCGGGCGCGCCGTTCGCCAGCCATCTGCCAATGCTCTTCCGCCCGGAGGCCGGTCCGCATGGCACGCTCGTTTCGCACATGGCACGCGCCAATCCCCACTGGGAGCATTTCGCGTCCGGCGGAGAGGCACTGGCGATCTTTCACGGACCCCACAGCTACATCTCGCCATCGTGGTACTCGACGGGTCCGGCGGTGCCGACGTGGAATTACGCGACGGTTCACGCCTACGGCCTTCCCGCGATCTTCACCGGGCACGACCGCGTGGTGGCGCTCTTGCGGGACACCGTGGCCACCTACGAGAATTCCTTCGAACGGCCCTGGCCGGCGGAGGGGGATCTTCCCGACGAGTATCGCGACAAACTCATCCACGCGATTGTGGCCTTTGAGATTCCGGTCACGAGGATCGAAGGCAAATTCAAGCTCAGCCAGAATCGCCCGCAAGCGGACGTACAAGGAGTCATCGACGGCCTCTCCCGTGGGGACGACGCGGAGAGCCGCGCCGTGGCCCGCATGATGCTCGCCGAGGCGGCGGCCCAGCGGCGTGAATCATCAACCTAAACCCTCCGCCCGGACGCTCTTAAAGCGATGACACGCCCGCTCTCGACAACGATCCTCCAGCATCCGTGAAGACGATGAGTGATGTGGGTGGCGAAGTGTCATCGCGCCCTTGTCAGCGGCGAGGAAATCGCAATAGTTGCCGCGCATGAGCGCCCCCGCGAGTGACGACGATTCCAAACCGCTGAGGGACCAGCGTATCATCATCCTGCTGATCGACGACGAACGGATCGAGGCGGAATTGTTCCGGGGTTTGCTCGAGGCGGAGCAGAACCTGGAGTTTCACTACTGCCCGCGGTCCGAGGATGCGATCGCACAGGCGGACGAGGTCCATCCGACGGTGATTATGCAGGACCTTTCCATGCCGGGCGACCACGGGCTCTCGATGATCACCCGGTTTCGCGCCCACGCCACGACGAAAGACACGCCAGTGGTGGTCTTTTCCGGCGATGTCAATCCGCGGACCAAGAGCCTCGCGTTCAATCTGGGCGCAAACGATTACATCGTAAAATCGGTGGACCGGGTCGAGTTGCTGGCGCGCGTGCGCTACCACTCGCGGGCGTGTTGGAGCCAGCGGCAGCGGGATGAAGCGAATCGCGCCTTGCGGGAAAGCCAGCGTCAACTGTGGGAGAGCAATGCGTCGCTGCTGGAGGCCAATCGGAAGCTGACCGAGGCCCTGGCGCAGGTGAAGCAACTCACCGGCCTGCTGCCGATGTGCGCGTGCTGCCGCCGCGTGCGCGACGAGAAGAACTACTGGAGCGAATTCGGCGCCTACGTCTCGAGTCATACCGACCTGCGGCTGACCCACGGTGTCTGCGAAGATTGCCTGGAAAAATACGCCGGAGAACTCGGGCTGCCCGCCGAAGAGATCCAATCCTTGACGAAACGATTTGGGCGGGGCGGCTCGGGAGCTTGATGGGCATTTTTGATGACGCGCGCAGGCGCAATCTGGCGGCCAGGATAGCCGCACTTGGGTGGATCGCGCGCTCCGAGCGCGATGGGAAACAGGCACGCCGGAGGTGTCCAACTCTGCGACCGCAGGAGATGGAGATTGGGCGCTGTCGCGCGCGGTTTTTCCCATCGCGCTCGGAGCGCGCGATCCACCCAAGTGCGGCTGTCCTTGCCTTGAATGAACCGTACCACTGGTACCGACGCTGCCTCCCCGGACTTACGGTTCCGTGTTGAGCGCCGGGCGAAGAACAGTCAGGCTCAGCGCATGTTCTCCTCCCCAATGCTCGCGGGCGCTCCCCGCATTCTCCTGAAGGCGGCCCCGTAACCGCGGCGGATTTGCCATCGCGTTCATGTTCCGCGGAAAAGTCGTCATCGTTGGCTCCGGGATTATCGGGCTGGCCCATGCATTGACGGCATGCGAGGCCGGCTTTGAAACGACGTTGGTGGAGCGCGATGAACGGCCCCTGGGAGCGTCGGTGAGAAATTTCGGGACCTTATGGCCGATCGGCTGTGTGCCCGGCGCGGAACGCGATCAAGCGCTGCTGGGGATCCAGCGCTGGCGCACGCTGGCGGAGGAAGCGGGTTTTTGGATTCAGCCGCAAGGCTCGCTGAGTCTCGCCTATCGCGCGGAAGCGTGGGACGTGCTGCAAGAGTTTGCGCACGCCGGAACCAGGGAAGCAAACGGCTTCGAGCTACTGGAGCCGGACGCGGTCCGGCGGCGTTTCCCGGCGGTCCGGCCGGCGGGATTGCGCGGAGCGCTGCACAGCGCGGCGGAAACGGTGGTCAATCCGCCCGCGGCGCTCGCCGCGCTGGTCGACCACGCCCGGCGTCGCGGGGTGACGATGCACTTCGACACGCCCGTGGTGAAAGTGCATGCGGATGCCGTCGAAACGAGCAGCGGCCATTGCTTTGCGTTCGATCAATTGGTCATTGCCGCGGGCGATGAAATGCGGTTGCTCTTCCCCGCCGAACTCGCGGCCGCGCAGATCCAGCGCTGCCGCCTGCAAATGATGCGCACGGTCCCGCAGCCGCCGAATTTCCATCTCGGCACCATCTTCGTCAGCGACCTGACGCTGTGCCATTATCCGGCATTTCAAGATTGCCCGAGCACCCCAAAATTGCGCGCCCGCCTGGCGGCGGAATTGCCCCGGCATCTGGAGTGGGGCGTGCACGTCATCGCTGCACAGCACGACGATGGATCGCTGGTGCTCGGCGATTCGCATGAATATGGCAGCGATTTCGCGTTCGATCTCCGGGCGGACATCGAGGAGTTGATCCTCGAGGCGTTGAAAGGCTTCGCCCAGCCGCCGGACCCGCGCATTGCCGCCCGCTGGCACGGGGTTTATTTGAAAAGCAAAATCGGACAAACGCAGGTGGTGCTACACCCGCGCGAGCGCGTCACGATGGTCACGGCGATGGGCGGTCTGGGGATGACGCTCAGTTGGGGTATCGCGCAAAGAACGGTCGAATCCTGGAGCCGCACATGAGCATCGGACTTGTCGTCTTTGATTGGGCTGGCACGCTGGTGGATTACGGCTGCCGCGCGCCGCTGCTGGCGTTCCTGGAGGCTTTCGATCAAGCGGGTCTGCCGATCAGTGAAGAAGTGGCGCGGCGTCCCATGGGCGCCCACAAGCGCGACCACGCGCGGGAGATTCTCCATTATCCCGAAGTGGCCGCGCGCGTGCGTTCGACGCTGGCGCGTGAGCCGGATGAAGCATTGGTGCAGGAGATCTACGAAGCGTTCACGCACCGGCTGTTGGAGCTGTTGCCCACGTACGCCGCGCCGATTCCGGGCGCCGTCGAAACGCTGCGGCGGTTGCGGGATGGAGGCATCGCCATCGGGAGCACCACGGGTTACACGCGAGCGATGATGGATGTGCTGGAGCCGGTCGCGCACGCGGCGGGCCTCGCGCCGGACGCCTTGATCTGCTCGGATGAAGTGCCGCAGAGCCGTCCCGCGCCGTGGGCCTGCTTCCGGCTGGCCGAGCGCTTCGGCATTTATCCCATGAGCCGGAGCGTGAAGGTGGGCGATACCCCGGCCGACATGGCCGAGGGCCGGAACGCCGGAATGATCTGCGTGGGCGTGAGCGAGTCGGGAAATGAAGTGGGGCTGGCCCCTGAGCAACTCGCCGGGCTCGACGCCGCCGGACGCGCCACTCGGGTCCGCGCGGCCGAGGCGCGTCTGCGTGAGGCCGGGGCGCACGCGGTGTTGCCAAGCGTGGCTGAACTACCCGCGTGGGTGGAAAACGAAACGAAATGACGGCGCGCGCCGCGATCTTTGACGGCCCGGGCAAGCCATTTCGGCTCGTGGAAATTCCGTTGCCGGAGCGGCCTGGCACGGGCGAAGTGCTCGTGCGCGTGACGCTGGCGACGATCTGCGGCTCCGACCTGCACACGGTGGCGGGCCGCCGGCAGGAGCCGGTCCCGTGCGTACTCGGTCACGAAGGGGTCGGGTGGGTAATCGGCGCGGGCGCCGGGCGCGAGAAGTGGCTGGGCAAACGGGTGACCTGGACGTCGGCGGACAGCTGCGGCGTCTGCGCGGCCTGCGCGCAGTACGGTCTGCCGCAGAAGTGCGAGCATCTCTTCAAGTACGGCCATTCTTCCCTCGATGATGGCACCGGCCTGAACGGCACCTACGCCTCCCACATTGTCCTGCGGCCAGGCACACATCTGGTTGAAGTGCCGGACGAAGTTCCGGATGAGATGGTGGCGCCGGCGAACTGTTCGCTCTCGACGATGATGGCGGTGACGGAACATTTGCCGACGCCGTGCCACGTCGCGGTGGTGCAGGGGGCAGGCTTGCTCGGGCTGCACGGTTGCGCGCTGCTGCGGGCGGCGGGTGTCGGGCGGGTGCTGGTGATCGATCCCGATCGCACTCGCCGCGAGATGGCCGTGGCCTTCGGCGGCGAACCGATGGATGAAGCGGAGGTGAAATCCGGGAGCGTGGATGTGGTAATCGAAGTGGCCGGCGCGCCGGAAGTCGTCCCGGAGGGATTACGCATGCTGCGCACCGGCGGGCAGTATCTGTTCGCGGGACTGGTGCATCCGGACTCCGCGCTGGAGATTACGGGCGAAACGATCATCCGCCGATGCCTGACGCTGCGCGGCTTCCACAATTACGCGCCCCGCCATCTCGATCGTGCACTGGCCTTTCTCGATGGCGTTCCTCGCGCGGCGGCCGGACCGTGGGTCTCGCTGGTCAGTCCGCCCCTGCCGCTGGAACGCCTGGATGAAGCCATGGCGCTCGCCGCTTCCCGCCGCTGGGCGCGCGTCGCCGTGAAACTGGACGGCTGATCAACGTCTCCCGGTGAACACATTTTACCTCGCCGCGACGGGCTTTCCCGCGGTACGGTGATGGCCATGCTTCCCCCGAAATCACTCGACGAAGTCATGGCTTGCTATCGCGAGCGCGGCCACCGCGATTACGGCGAATCGGTCACGGAACTCCAGCACGCCTTGCAATGCGCGACCTTTGCCAGGAGCGCGGGTGAGTCGTCGGTCGTGGTGGCCGCCTGCCTGTTGCACGACTTCGGCCACCTTTGCCACGACCTGGGGGAGAAGATCGCCGAAGAGGGTGTGGACGCGCGCCACGAAAACATCGGCGCCAACGCGCTTGGCCACCTGTTTGTGGATGAGATTACGGCCGCGGCCCGGTTGCACGTCGCGGCGAAGCGCTATCTGTGCTGGAGGGAGCGGAGCTACTACGAAGTGTTGTCCGAGGCTTCGCGCCAGAGCCTGGCGCTGCAGGGCGGACCGATGTCTGAAGAAGAGGCCCGCGAGTTCGAACGGGAGCCCTTCCACGACACCGCGGTGCGGGTGCGCCGATATGACGAAATGGGCAAAGTAGCCGGCATGCAGACGCCGGATTTGGAATCCTTTCGGCCGTTGCTGGCAACCTTCCTGCGGCCGGCCGGCTGATGCCACCTTCGCCGCTCCAACGGTGGCTGACTCGACCCTGGTTCCTCACGCTCTGGTGCGTGGTGGCGGCGTTCGGCAGCTACGGCTGCATGTACGGCTTCCGCAAGCCGTTCACCGCGGGCAGTTACGAGGGCACACCGTTTGGCCTGCAATTGAAAACCTGGCTGGTCACGGCGCAGGTGCTCGGCTATATGCTGTCGAAGTTCATCGGCATCAAGGTCATCGCGGAAATGCCGGCGGCCCGCCGCGGCGCGGCCATGATCTTGCTGATCGGCGCGGCGGAATTGGCGCTGGTACTCTTTGGCCTCACGCCGCCGCCCTACAACGCAGGGTGCTTGTTTTTCAACGGCCTGCCGCTCGGTCTGGTCTACGGGCTGGTGCTCGGCTTTGTCGAAGGCCGGCGGATGACGGAAATCTTCATCAGCGGTTTGTGCGCGAGCTTTATCCTGGCCGACGGCGTGGCGAAATCGGTCGGAGCGACCCTGCTGAACTGCGGGGTCAGCGAGCGATGGATGCCCGGGGTGGCCGGTGCGATCTTCGCGGCTCCATTGCTCGTGTTTGTGTGGATGCTGCAACAGATTCCCATACCGGATGCGCGGGATGTGGCGGCGCGTTCCGAGCGCCATCCCATGACCACGGCGGAGCGCCTGGGAATGCTCCGTCGCCACGGCCTGCGTCTCCTGGCGATTATTCTGGTCTTTCTGCTCATGACGGTGCTGCGCAGTGTCCGGGCCGACTTCGCACCGGAAATCTGGAGCGGCTTGGGAATTCGCAATCAACCGGCGGTGTTCACGCAGTCGGAGAGTTGGGTGGCAATTGTGGTCATCCTGTTGAATGCCGCCGTGGTCCTGGTGAAGGACAATCGCCGGGCTTTCCTCCTGGCATTGGGCATGTCCGCGGTCGCGCTCGGCATGGCTTTGCTGGCGCTGGCCGGGCAACACCGCGGCGTCCTTCCACCGTTCGCATTCATGGTGCTCCTGGGGTTGGGCATGTACGTGCCTTATGTCGCCGTCCATACCACCATCTTCGAGCGTCTGATCTCCCTCACTCGCGAGCGCGCCAACATCGGTTATCTCATGTATCTCGCGGACGCTGCCGGCTATTTTGGCTACGCGGCGTTGATGCTCGGCAAAAATGCCTTTCCGTCCGGAGAAAGCTTCCTGACTTTTTTCATCCGTCTTTGCGTGTGGATCTTCGGCTTCGCCTTCGTGGCGTTGCTGCTGGCCTATGCGTTTTACGCCCGCACGCTGCCCCGCCAACAAGCGATCACGGCGCCAGTCGAGACGCTCCCGCCGGTTCTGGCCGGCGAATGAAGCTGATCGCGACGGACTTTAGGTAGGGACGCCAGGGCGGGCCAGCCGCCTTCCGAAAGCGCCGGAGCGCTGGCGCACCAAAACGCCAGCGAAACTGTCAAACAATCGGCAGCAGCGGAAACCTCCGGCCAAGCACTTTCTCGCCCGGCGCCTGGAGCCATTGCTCGAGGACGGTCGCGTAGACGCTGCGGAAGTCGACATTGAAGACCAGGTCGCCACGGTCGAGTTCGGTCAAACTCGGATATCTTCCATAAGTACCGGCTTTCACTTTTCCGCCGAGAATGAACAGCGGGGCGGCGGCGCCGTGATCGGTGCCGTTGCTGCCGTTCTGGGCGACGCGGCGGCCGAACTCGCTGAAGGTCAACAGGACGACGCGCTCGAAATTCCCCTGCGCCTTGAGATCCTTCGCGAATGCCGCGAGCGAATCGCCGAGCTCCCCGAGCAGCCGGTCGTGCGTGCCCACTTGATTCGTGTGCGTGTCGTATCCGCCTTGCGACACGTAATACACGCGCGTCGGGAGCCCGCCGGCAATCAAGCGCGAGACGAGTCCCAGGCCCTGCCCCAGCGGCGTGCGCGGGTACTCGGCGCCCGCTTGGAACTTCCCCGCGATGGCGCTGATTTTCTCCGAACTGACCTGGGCATCGAGTGCGACACGCTGGAGGAAATCGAGCGTGCTCCCGCCATGCGGTAGGGCCGCGCCCACCGCGCCGACCGTGGCGCCGGCGTGCACTTCATCGGGTTTGTTCAGTTCGCGGAAGAGCGCTTCGGCCGAGCGGCCGCCGCCACCGGCCGACCAGTGCAGCTGTTCGGGCCGGGCAAAAGCGATCCCGGTCGGGTTCTCCCCGGCGAAAGCCATGGGCATTTCGCTCCCGATGGCCACGCCGACGGTCGGATCGGCCCCCCGGCAGCAACTGTCGAAGTACCGGCCGATCCAGCCGTGGGTCTCGTAGCGTTCCGCGTCCGAGGCCGACTGCCAGATATCCGTCGAGCGAAAATGCGAGCGGTCGGGATTTGGGTACCCGACCCCCTGGATGATGCCGAGATGGCCGTCGTCGTAGAGGCCCTTCAACCCGGCGAGCTGCGGGTGCAACCCAATGAGATCGTCGATAATCAAAATCTGGCCCGGCTTGACGCCGATGACCGGGCGGGCGTTGTAGTAGGCGTCGTCCGCGTGCGGCACGACAGTGTTGAGGCCGTCGTTGCCGCCGGCCAACTGGAGCACCACCAGGATGGAGCCATCCTTGCCGGTCGGAGTTTGCACCGCGGAATCGGCGGCCATGGCGTCGAGGGTCATGAAGGTCTTTTCGAGAAAGACCGGCAAGGTCCACGACACGGCCGCGCCGAGCATGGAGGTGCGCATAAACTGGCGCCGCGTGTGCAGCGTGTTCGTGTGAGGTTCGGGGACAGAATGGCTGTGCTTCATGGCGGGAGGGTCAGGTGAGTTGAAACTCCGGCGTGCTCATCATCAGGTTGAGCAGGCCGCGGATGGTCTGGTCGCTGGTGTCGCCGTGCTGGTCGTCGAGGTATTTCAGAAACACTTCGGCTTCCTTCGCGGTGAGTGTTTCTTTTTGGAAAAGGCGGAAGCCGAGCGCCTGGACGAGCGCTTTGGGATCGGCCCGAAGCGCCGGCGGCGCGATCTTCGCGAGATCGAGCGGCTTTGGACGGCCATGCTCCGCCATCTGCGGATCGCCATTCTCCGCCATTCGGCCCATCCGCGGATCGCCGCTGACGGCCAGGGCGGCGAGGTTGTAACGCATCAGCAGGGTCGAGGCATTGATCCACGTCTTGCCGCCATCCCAGCCCTTCACATTCGGCGGGAGGAATGGCATTTGCCCGAGCGAGCGCAGCGTATTCATGGCGGTCCGGGCCGGCGGCAGATCCATGTCGAGTTCGCGCGCGGTCTGCACGTACCATTGGATCGGACTTTTAATCTGCGAGCGGATCGACGCCGCAGAGTAGAACTCCGCGCTGCGCAGGATTTCCTCCATGAGCGGCCGAATCTCGTAGCGGTGGTCGCGGAAAGTCCCAGCCAACTGCTCGACGAGCGCCGGCGCCGGGTCCTCGTAGGCAAAGAACGTCCACACTTTCCTGGCGATGTATTTCGCGCAGGCGGGTTTCTCGAGAATCATGTCGATGACGTCATCGGCGGTGAAATTGCCGATGCGGCCGAAGAACTTCTTCTCCCCGTCATCACGCTCGAAGTCGGCGAGCTGAAAAGACATCGTGCGGGGATTGATCTTGTAGCAGGTAAACGTCCGCGCGGCCTGCTGGATGTCCTCCTCGGTGTAGTTGCCGATGCCGAGCGTGAACAATTCCATGAGCTCGCGGGCGAAGTTTTCGTTCGGGTGGTTCTTGTGGTTCTGCTGCGTGTCGAGGTAGGAGATCATCGCCGGGTCACGGGCGATCGCCTTGGTCATGGCGCCGAAATTGCCGAGCGCATTCTGCCGCAAGGTCTCGTTTTGCTGCCAGAGACCGAATGGCTCACGGACCTTCAGCAGGCTCGTCGTGAAATGGCCGTGCCAGAACAGCGTGAGCTTTTCCCGAAGCTGGTTTGGGCTGCCCCACATGCGAGCGAGCCACCAGCCCACGAGCCCGTAAATCTGCTGCATTTTGCTCATTTGCTCCTTCTGCATTTTTTCCCGCCGCTCCGGTTCCGGCAGATTGCGCAGCATCCGCTGGTCCTCCATGAGGTCCTGGGGCGCGGCCCAATCGGGCTTGGGAAATGCCGCGGAGTCATCCGGGGCGTCGAGCAGGCGATGGACGGCGGTGTCGAACCCGGCCTGGTGCAGCGCCTCGATCTCCGCCGGTGTGCCGCCGAACCCCGCGCGGTTCAGCAAATGCGCCGCTTTGGCCGGATCCCACTCATGGGCTGGAAGGGGAGTGAGCATAACCACCTATGAACGCCAGACATCCGCAAAGGTTACGCAAAGAAATTAGCCCCAACGATTTTTGCCGGGGAAGTACCGGGATTCGTTGGAGCTGGAGTCAGGATCGCCGGGGGCCCGCGAATGTCAACGCAGAAAGTTTTGGGGCGGGCTGGTCAGGCCTTCGCGATGACCACAGCCGTCCCGTAGCAGAGAACTTCCGTCGCCGATCCTTTGCTGACCACCTCCGAGGCGTCGTAGCGAACACCGACGATGGCGTTCGCGCCGACTTGCGCCGCATGACTGACCATCTCGTCATATGCGGTCTGGCGCGCCTGCTCGCACATTTCGGTGTAAGCCCCGATTCGTCCGCCAATGATATTCTTGAGGCCGCCGATGATCCCTTGGGTAATGGTCGGCGCGCGAACGATGATTCCGCGGACAATGCCCTTGTATTCTACGATGGAGAATCCCTCGACGGTGAAGGTGGTGGTGACGGTCATTTTTCCGGGTTCTTTGGGGTTTAATTTGTGGGGTGACGTCCTCTCGGGATCTGCGCGGTCTTCCGCAAAAGCATCAGCGATGGGTTGAGGAACGGCGGATAAGAAGAGGGAAGCCGAAGTCGCTGGCAAGCCGAAAGCGCTCCCGGAGATTCGGCCGCATGGTTTGCGTCGAGCCCAAACCAGCCGGCCCTTAAATCGACGGGTGTTTCTGGTAGAAGTGGTACCGCGCGGTGATGTCCTCGATGTATTTGCGGGTGCTGGGGAAATCGATGGCGTGGAGGAGATCCGCGGCGGTGGCGTCCTCCCCACGGTTGGAGTCGGCGATCCAGCGCTCGACGCGCGCATGACCCGCATTGTATTCGGCGAGCGCAAATGGGATCGGGTCCGCCTTGTCCTTCCAGCGATCGAGCGCCTTCCGAAAATACCAGGAGCCGGCATCGAGATTGGTCTTGGGATCGAAAAGGTCGGTCGGGACAAAAGTCTCGACTTTCATGGCCCTGGCCCAGTCGCGCGCGGCGCCCTCGCTCACCTGCATGAGCCCGCGCTCCCCGCTGGTGCCGACTTTCTCGGTCTGAAAGGCGCTCTCGCGCCAGGTAATCGCCCTGATCAGCAACGGATCGACGCCGTGCTTGCGGGAGAGATCGCTGATGAGATCGTCGTACTCGTGGTAACGCGACCCGGCCAGCCAGGACTGCAGCCGATAGGTGGGATCCGGCGAAGTCCACAAGACCAATCCAGTCGCCGTGGATGCGGCGAGCAACACGGCGAACAGCAGGCGTTTGAGGAAACGGACCATGAGGTTTGGGTAGTCAAATGGCCGAGACAAAAAACTTCGACAAAAAAGCACACCACCGCATGCTCGGCGCATGCCGAAATACGCCCGCGTGCTGGTCGATGACTCCGCCGGGAAGGCCTTTGATTACGAGTTGCCCGCGGCGGTGGCCGCCGTGCTGCAACCGGGTTCGCGCGTGCGCGTGCCGGTGCGCACCCGCACCGCGCTGGCCACGGTGATCGAGTTGCTCGAGGAGACGGACGCGCCGGGCGTGAAGCCGATCGCCGAAGTGGTCAGCGCCGAGCCGATCCTCAGCCCGCTGCTCCTCCGCCTCGGAGAGTGGATGGCCGACTACTATTGCTGCTCGCTGGAAGCGGCCATGAAGGCCGTGCTGCCCAATGTCATCCGCAAGGCGGAGGTCGGACACCAAACGCGACTCTTCGCGCGGCTCGCACGGGAAATTGACGCCGAGGAGATCGAGAAAATCCGCAGGAAAGCGCCGCTCCAGGCGGCGGCGATTGTCTTTCTCCGCGAAGCCGCGGAGCTCGTGTCGCTGACGGATCTCGCCGAGAAGTGCGATGCATCCCATGCCGTGGTGCAGGCCCTGGTGAAGAAGGGCCTCGTTGTGACCGAGTCGGCGAAGATCGAGCGCGACCCTTTTGGCGACGAATCCTTTGTCCATGCCGCCCCGCTGGAGATGAATCCCGAGCAAACCGCGGTCTTCGAGCGCGTCCGCCACGCCATCGAGCAATCCGGCGAAACCGCGCCGAAGCCGATTTTGCTGCACGGCGTGACGGGCAGCGGCAAAACCGAGATTTATCTCCAGGCCATCCATCTGGTGCTCGAACGAGAGCAGTCGGCGATCATGCTGGTGCCGGAGATTTCGCTCACGCCGCAGACGGTGGAACGGTTCAAGTCGCGCTTCGCGGCCACGCGGCATGAAGTCGCGGTACTGCACTCGCACCTCAGCGAAGGCGAGCGCCACGACGAATGGCACAAGCTTCGCGCGGGCCGGGCGCGCATCGCCATCGGGGCGCGTTCCGCGATTTTCGCGCCGTGCGCGAACCTGGGCCTGATCGTGGTCGATGAAGAGCACGAGAATTCCTACAAGCAGGAGGAAACGCCGCGCTACCACGGGCGCGATGTCGCGGTGCTCCGCGCGAGCATGGAAAAGTGCGCGATCCTGCTCGGGAGCGCCACGCCCTCGCTGGAGAGCTTTCACAACGCACAGACCGGCAAATACGAGCTGCTGCGCCTGGTCGGACGCGTGGATGACAAAAAAATGCCGTTTATTCGTGTGATTGACCTGCGCATGGAATCAAAGAAGCACGGCGCCATCCTCTCCGAGCGGCTCATCACGGCAATCCAGGACCGGCTCACCAAGCGCGAGCAAACCATCCTCTTCCTGAACCGGCGCGGGTTTTCGACCTCCCTCATTTGCGAAAAATGCGGCCACGTGTGCCAATGCCCGAACTGCTCGGTGGCGCTGACATTTCACCGCGCTGCCGCCCGGACCGTCTGCCACATCTGCGGCTACCAGGCGGTGGCGCCGGTAAAATGCCCGGAATGCGGCGACCGCGGCATCAAATACAGCGGCACGGGCACGGAAAAAGTGGAGGATTCCGTGGGGCGTCTTTTCCCAACGGCCGTGGTGAAGCGGATGGATGCGGATGTGATGCAGCGGCGCGATGCCTATCGCGAGACCCTCCAGGCGTTCCGCACCGGCAAGGTCGATATTCTCGTCGGCACGCAAATGATCGCGAAGGGCTTGCATTTTCCGAATGTCACGCTCGTGGGGATCGTCAACGCCGATCTCGGCCTGCACCTGCCGGATTTTCGAGCCGGCGAGCGGACTTTCCAGTTGCTCACGCAGGTGGCTGGACGCGCCGGGCGCGGCGACGTGGAGGGCGAGGTCTTCGTGCAGTCGTTCACGCCATTCAGCCCGTCGATCCAGCACGCGCGGCATCATGACTTCGACGGGTTCTGGGAGCAGGAAATCGAGTTCCGCCGGCAATGGGACTATCCGCCCTTCACGCACCTGGTGCTCATCATCATTCGCTCGACGCACCAGCAGCGCGCGGGCTTTTCGGCGGAGACGCTGCACCGGCGGCTCAAGGAAGCTCTGCCCACCGGCACGACGCTGAGCGAACCCGCGCCCGCGCCGCTCGAGAAATCACACGGCAGCCACCGTTTTCACCTCATGCTCCGCACCCACGCGATCTTGAAATTGAGCCGCCAGCTCCGTGCGGTGCTCGACAAGCTGACCTTTCCCGAGGACGTCTTTGTCACCGTGGATGTGGATGCCTACCAGTTGCTCTAACCGTCTTCCGACCGCGATGGCAGCAGCATTTGGAAAGTGGTCTTGCCCGGTTCGCTCTCGAACCGCAACACGCCGCCCATTTGCTGGACGAAGCCCGCGGCGACAGTCAGGCCGAGCCCGGTGGCGCTTTGCTTTTTCTTCGTCGAGAAGAAAGGCTGGTAGATCCGGTCGCGGATCTCCTCCGGGATGCCAGGGCCATCATCGCTTACCGAAATGGAAATCCACTGGATCGCCTGGCGGGCCGGCGTCCCGGGCGGTTTGGACGCGACGCTGATCGCGAGATGGACGTGGCCACCCTGAAAGGTCGCCTCGATGGCATTGCGCACGACTTCAAAAATCGCGGATCGCACCCGCGTGCCATCCGCCCAGATGGCCGGCAGATGATCCGGGCAATCGATGGTCAGCTTGGTCTTGGGTCCGCACAGCACGTCGAAGGTCGGCCGCAACATGTAAATAAAATCGTGCAGATTGATCTCGCGCCACACCACGGTCGACGGCCGCACCAGAGAGTGCGTGCGATCCATCAGGTCGGAAGCGGCCCGCGCACCATCCTTGATCTTGGCGAGCCCCTCACGGGTCTCCCGGTCGAGCTTTTTGTTGTCGAGCAACAGGCCGAGATACCCATTGAAGAGGGTCAGAATGTTATTCATCCGGTGCGCCAGCCCGCGCACGAGTTGATCCTGAAATTCCGAATGTTCGATCTGCATGGGGCAGTGGTCAAAAAGCAGGTACTGTGCTTGACCGATCATGTTTTTTAAAACCGAGGTTGCGCAAAAATACGCATCTGTTTCAGCGTGAGGAAGGGGGACTTTTGTTCTGGTCATGATTCTTTTTCGAACCGCTCGGGGATCGAAGGAAGAAAAAGGATAAGAAGAGCAAAATGAAGAAGAGAAAACCCCTCCAGCCCTGATCAGTCAGCCACGACGCTGACTTCGCCGGCGGTCAAGCGGGTCAAGGAGCCGTCCGCCCCGCGCAGGAGCAGGTGCCCATCGGGATCGAGAGCCTCGGCCCGCCCTTCGAGCACGGTGCTGCCGAATCGCAACTGCACCCAGTGCCCGAGGAGCAGGCTGCGGCGGGTCGCTTCGGCGATGATCTCCGGGAAGGCTGAGGCGACCTGAGAAAGCTGGATGTCCAATTGACGGAGAACGTTGGCCGCGAGAGTGGGCCGGTCGATGGTGCGGCCAGTGGCCATCCGCAAGGAACCAGCTTTCTCCGCGAGCTCGGGAGGAAAATCGCCGGGCTCGTGGTTGACGTTCACCCCAATTCCGACCACCGCGAAAGGGTGTCCCGCCGAATCGACGCCGCTTTCCGCGAGGATTCCAGCCACTTTCCTCCCGGTGAGATAGAGGTCGTTGGGCCACTTAATGCCGGCGGCGAGGCCGATCGAGTTTTCGATCGCTTTGGCCAGCGAGACGGCGGCCCAAGTGGTCAGGCGCGGCCAGTTGGTGGTCGGAAGCGCAGGCCGCAGGAGCAGGGAGAACCAGAGACCGCGATGCGCGGCGGAAGCCCAAGCCCGGCCAAACCGGCCGCGTCCCGCGCTTTGGCGTTCGGCAAAGATCACGAGTCCGCCGGCGGCGCCCTGGCGTCCACGCTGCATCGCGACGTCATTGGTTGAGCCGGTTTCCGCGAAGACCACGATCTCGCGCACCAAGCCGTTGGGCTCGAGTCGGGAGAGTACGTCGTCGGCGATCACTCGATCCGGCGACCCGAGCAGGCGAAAACCAAGGCCGGGACGTTCCTCGATCTCGAAGCCCGCGCCGTGGAGTTCCTTCAGCCGCTGCTCGATCGTCCGGAGGGGTGCGCCCAGTTGCGCGGCGAGGTCTGTGGCGGGCAGGTGAACCTGCGATGCGCGCAAGGCAGCGAGGAGGCGCGCATCGAGGCTGATCATGTGAGTTCGAGCGAGAAATCGATGGCCGGAGCAGAGTGAGTGAGCGCGCCGATCGAAATAAAATCAACACCCGTCGCGGCGATCATCGCCACGGTGTCAAGATTGACGCCGCCGCTCGCCTCCAGTTGCACGCGACCGGCGGTGATCTGGACACACTCGGCGAGCTCGGCGGGCCGCATATTGTCGAGCAGGATGACATCGACCCCCATGAGCGTCAGAAATCGCCGCACCTGATCGATGGAGTCGGCCTCGATCTCGATACGCAGGCCGGGGTTTTCCGCCCGGCATTTGCGAATATCGCCCTGGAGATGTTCCAAATCCATTTCCGCGGCGAGGTGATTATCTTTGACCAGAACCATGTCAAACAAACCAAACCGGTGGTTTCGACCGCCACCAGCCAGGACCGCGGCCTTCTCGAGAGCGCGCAGGCCAGGAGTGGTCTTGCGCGTATCGAGAATCCGGGCCTTCGTTCCAGCCACGGCATCGACAAAGCGCCGCGTCAACGTCGCGACGCCGGAAAGGCGCTGGAGGAAATTGAGCGCGACGCGTTCCGCAGTGAGGATCGAGCGCACCGCGCCGAAGATCTGAAGGACAGTCTGCCCTTTTTCCAGGCGGCTGCCGGACGGAGACGCGATGTTGATCTCGATTTGTGGGTCCACGCGGCGGAAAACTTCGGCGGCCGTCTCCACCCCGGCCGCCACGGCCGGCTCCCGCGTAAAGATGCGCGCGCTGCGACGTTCGGGGCCGGCAAAATAGCGGGAGGTGAGGTCGCCGCGCCCAATATCTTCAGCGAGGGCGATGGCGATGGGATCGTGCGTCGTACGTGCGGCAACGGGCAAAACGTAGAGTGGCGGCTGTTCGGGCACAGACCTCTATCTAATTGGCCAGATCACCCCGCCGCAATGCCGCAATGGGCGTCGGGACCGCCGCGCGCCCTCCGCGGCGCTCTTCCTCAGAACAACTCCGGCTCCGGCGCGCGGTAAGTACTGCGCCCCCGGACGAGTGTCTCGAGCACCGCGTGCGGTCCGCCGCGATAGATACAGAGGCTGACGATGTCTTCCGCGGTCAGATCGGCGACGGCCCTGGCGCTCTGCCGATACGGGAGCAACGCGCCAAAATCCATGACCGTGATGTCCGCTTCCTTCCCGATGTCGAAGCTTCCGATGACGCCACCCTTGCCCAGAACCTCGGCCGCGCCTTGCGTCGCGAGGTGCAACGCCGCGGCGGGCGTAGGAACAGAAACGTCCGGCTCATAGAAGGAACGGGCCTTTTGCGATTCGATGGCCGCGCGCATGACCTGCCAGAGGTTCAGCTCCGGTCCGGCAGCGACATCGCTGCCGAGACCCACCCGCAAGCCGGCAGCCCGCACTTTTTCCAAAGGCAGGATGCCACTGCGAAGGAAAAGATTCGCCGTCGGGCAATGCGCGATGCTGGCCCCGGCATCTGCCAGGGCTTTGCGTTCGCGGTCACTCAAGTGGATGCAATGGCCAAGCACCGTGCGCGGTCCCAGCAGACCGCACTTTTCGTACACGTCCGTGTAATCCTGCGCCCACGGAAACTGATTGCGGACTTTTTCGATCTCCTCCCGGTTCTCCGCGAGATGGGTCTGAATCCAGGCGCCGTATTTGACGGCCAGTTCCGCCGCTCCCCGCATCAGCTTTTCGCTGCAGGCGACGGCGAAACGGGGGCTGAAGGCGTACTCGATGAGGCCTTGCGCCGCGCCATGCCAGGTCTTGCACAAGCGCTCGCTCTCGTGGAGCGAGATGGAAACGATCTTGGTCGGTTGCAGGTTTCCGTAGCTGCCGACGTCCATCATCATCTTGCCCATGATGATGCGCAGCCCGCTCTTCGCCGCGGCGTGAAAGGCCGCTTCGGTACTGTCCTCGTAAATCGCGGTGTAAAGCATCGCCGTGGTGGTTCCGTGGCGGGCCAATTCCGGGAAAAAGGCGCCGGCTACCCGCCGGCCCTTCGGGCCGGTGAACTCCCGCTCCAGCGGGAAGATTTGCGTCCGCAACCAGGGAAGCAACTCGCCGGTGCCCCGGGCAACCGCCGGGTACTGGGGGACGTGCGCGTGGAGATCGATCAATCCGGGGAAAATCGCCACCCGCTTCGAGTGCAGCCAGCGCACGGCATGTGGTCGCGGCTTGCGCGCCAGCGTCTCATAGTCGCCCAGCTCGGCGATGCGCCCGTCGTCGATCACCAGAGCCCCGTCGCTCCACGAGCGCAACCGACCGAACTCCGGCGCATCGATCAGGAAGCCGCGGAGGCCGAAAAGGCCGGAACCGGAGGCGGCAGGTGGGGAACTGGAAGCCGGGTCAGGGATCAAACGGGAGCGATGTCTGGAAAAAAGAATCCGGGCCGTGCATGCCAAGGAAACGATTCACAGCTAATCGAAGGACACATGCACGACCCGGAAATCCCCTAAACTTGCTGCTTTCGACAGGCTGCCAGGGGGCCCGTTCAAACTATTTTTCGATATTTTTCCGCAGCTTGGCAGATGGCCGATTTCTCCCATTCCGCCCTCTGTCCGAACCCCTGGGGGTACCTCTAGCGGGAGCCGGCAGCCTCGAGGGCAAGGGTGGCATTGCCGATGATCCCCGCCTCATTGCCCAAAACCGCCGGGACGATGCGAAGATTTTCGTGGATCAAGCCGATGGTACGCTCCTGGACGGTGCGCCGGACGGGAGCGAAGAGAAGATCGCCGGCCCTGGCCACTCCGCCGCCGATCACAATGACATCGGGGTTCAAGAGCCAGATGGCATTGGCCAGGGCACAGCCGAGTTCGACGCCGATTTGCTCCCAGAGGCCGGCGGCCACGGGGTCACCATCGAGTGCCGCCTGTTCGAGGTCGCGAGGGGTGCATTGCTCGACCGGCACCTCGCGTCCGGCAGCGCGATAGAGCGCCACGGCGCGGGCGGCAATCCGATGATTGCCGACGAAACCCTCCAGGTCACCCGGATTGTGATACGGCCCCGGCGCCCCGCGGAAATCGATGGTCGTGTGTCCGATTTCCCCCGCGGCAAGTTGGGCGCCTTTGAAGAGGCGGCCGTCGAGAATCAGGGCCCCACCCACACCGGTGCCCAGCGTGATGCAAATCACGTGGCGGCCATTCCGGGCGGCGCCGTATTTCCATTCGCCGTAGGCCATGGCCTTGGCATCATTCTCGATGATGGCGGTGAGGCCGGTGCGTTCGGCAAGGATCGCCCGCAGCGGGACTTCGCTCCACCCCGCAACGTTCGTGAGCGAATGAATGATCCCGTTGACACTATCCACGAAACCCGGCAGGCCGACGCCCACCGCTTCGATCTCGGGATGCGCCACGCGCAGGGCGGCAATGACGCCCAGCATTTCTTCGATCAGCGACTCCGAATTCTCATGAAGCTGGGTATCAATGACGTCGCCGTGCGCCAGCAGCTGCCCGTCGTGGACAACGGCCGATTTGATCGTCGTTCCGCCGAAATCGATGCCGATGGCTTTGCGTTCTGTATTCATGTAACAGGAACGATAAGCAGAAGTGGCAGCGGCTGGAAGCCGCTGATCGAAGAACCCAAAGCGGCCGGGATGCCGCGGCCACTTTCAACCGCATGCCGCCCATCGCACTCCTTGCTCGACGTCCCCATGACGAATGCAAGACTTGGAAATCAGTGAAAATCATCGAAAAAGCCTTGTCGTTGGCTGAATTAGACTTTACTGATTAAGACCTTCATGCCTCCTCCGCTTTCCGTCGTTCCGCCGCTCGACCCCGGATTTCTCCCTGCGGAATTGTGGAATCGGGACTATCGGGCGCGATGCGAGGACCATCCGGGCGCGCATTCCCTGGCCATCGCGTTGGAGCGTGCGGACGGCACCATTTCGCGCTTCGATACCAAGGTCTTGCCCCACGTCGAGGAAAACGCCGCCGCCAATCGCAAATATGTCGAACGACTCGTGAAGTTCCTCCTTTGGGCACGGGGCGGCTATCGCATCATCGTCGGGGGTGACGCGGCGATCGCGCAGATGATTCGTGAGATCTACTCCCCCTCGGGTGCGCGGAGGTTCGACTGCGAGTTCATGGGGACGAAGGTTTACGGACGCGAAATGACGGTCGAATCGTTCGACCTCGGGGCCATGCCCGACGCCAGGGAAGACACGATCCCCCTGGGCCGGCACCTCGACGGGTGCCGCATCGGCTTCGATCTGGGTGGTTCCGACCGCAAATGCGCGGCGGTGATCGATGGCACGGTCGTTTTTTCCGAGGAAGTGGCGTGGGACCCCTATTTCAAGAGCGACCCACAATACCACTTCGATGGCATTAACGACACCATGCGGCGCGCCGCGGCGCATCTGCCACGGGTGGATGCCATCGGCGGCAGCGCCGCCGGCGTCTACGTGAACAACGAAGTCCGCGTGGCCTCGCTCTTTCGTGGCGTGGCGCCCATGGAATTCGACCGGCGCATCCGGCGCCTTTTTTTCGACCTCCAGAAGGCGTGGAACGGCGTGCCCTTCGACGTCGTCAACGATGGCGAGGTGACCGCCCTCGCCGGCTCGATGAGCATGGCGGAAAACTCCGTGCTCGGCATTTCGATGGGCACGAGCGTGGCCGGCGGCTACGTCGCCCGCGACGGGTCGATCACCCCGTGGTTGAACGAACTCGCCTTCGTGCCGGTGGACTATCGCGACGATGCGCCCATCGACGAGTGGAGCGGCGACCGCGGCTGCGCGGTGCAATATTTCTGCCAGCAAGGGGTCGCCCGCCTTGCGCCCCTCGCCGGCCTGCAATTCCCGCCCGGCATGAAATACCCGGAGCAACTCCTGGAGGTGCAGGAGCGGATGGCTGCCGGCGACGGACGCGCCCGCAGGATCTACGAAACGATCGGAGTGTGTTTTGGTTACACCATCGCGCACTTCGCGAATTTTTATGAAATTCGCAATCTGCTGATCCTCGGCCGCGTGACCAGCGGTGAAGGCGGCGCCGTCATTCTCCGGAAAGCCGCCGAAGTGTTGCGGGTGGAGTTTCCGTCGCTGGCGAAGACGCTCCAGCTCCGTACGCCGGAGGAAAAGGACAAGCGCCACGGACAAGCGGTCGCCGCCGCGAGCTTGCCGGCGCTGCGCCGATAACGTCAGGCTGCCGAAATGCAATTCGCCCTCCCTTCCGCCGACTTCTTCATTCCCGACGGCAGAACACCTGCCGAGGCGCTGGCCCGCGTCACGCATCTGGGCATCGGCGCGCACCAGGACGACCTCGAATTCATGGCCTTTCACGGTATCAACGCGTGCTACCAGAGCGACACCGATGGGTTCGGCGGCGTGACCTGTACCGACGGTTCCGGCAGCGCGCGGACCGGCGCGTACGGGCGGTACTCCGACCAGGAGATGATGGCGGTGCGCCGGAAGGAGCAGCGCGAGGCGGCGATCGTCGGCCGGTACGCCGCGATGATCCAGCTCGATTACCCGAGCAAGGCCGCCCGCGACCCGGCCGATTCGCGGATGAAAGAAGACCTCAAGGCGATTCTCTCGGTCGCGAACCCGCGTATCGTTTACACCCATAATCCCGCCGACAAGCATGAGACGCACCTCGCCGTGGTGGTGGCAGTCCTCCAGGCCATTCGTGAGCTGCCACCGGGGCGGCGTCCGCAAGCGGTGCACGGCTGCGAAGTGTGGCGGAACCTGGATTGGATGCCCGACGCGGAAAAAATCGTCCATGATGTGTCCGGACACGACAACCTGGCCGCATCGCTGAACGGGCTTTTTGATTCGCAGATCGCCGGTGGCAAGCGCTACGACCTGGCGGTGTTGGGCCGGCGCCGCGCCAACGCTACTTTTTTCGAG
>Ga0302324_100003964_pt1 | contig 33113 bp, 44 predicted proteins | sample Palsa_T0_1_FD_201949 | JGI IMG/M metagenome (GOLD analysis project Ga0302324, IMG submission 201949) | Peat permafrost microbial communities from Stordalen Mire near Abisko, Sweden - Palsa_T0_1 | ecosystem: Environmental > Terrestrial > Soil > Palsa > Peat permafrost | place: Sweden: Abisko... | reverse complement strand
CGATCGGCGTTCGCAAGACAGAGCACCGTGCACCCGCGGCGTCAAAGATTGGTGAGGCGCCGCATGACCACATCCGCAAGGTCGTGCGCGAGTGCCTCGCGCAAAATGGCCTCTTCGTTCTGCTTCGCAAGCAGAATGGTCTCATCGAAAGTGTAATCGCGAACCGTCGAGACTTCCTGCACCGGCAGGACTTCCTTGTCGCCGAAGCTCACCGAGAAACGCACGGTATAGGTGATCTCGTACTCCACCGGCTGATCGGTGACCGACACCGACAGCACGCGCCGCTGGAAGCTGTCGGTGATAATGCGCACGACTGCGGTCGCATCCTTGCTGTCGGCCGTCAATTGCGCGCCCGAGATGAGAAGCTCCTTTCTCAGGTCCTGCACGAAATCGCTCTGGCGGTCCGAGGCCTGCACGTAGCTCACGCGCAGCTGGGTCGGCAGGGGATGGTGGCCCTGCAGATGAAATCCGCAGGCGCCAAGCAACAGGGGCGCGGCGGCGAATCCGCAGCGATACCGCCCGGCGCTCATACGACGAGATTCACAAGCTTGCCCGGCACGAAGATGACCTTGCGCAGCGGCTTGTCGCCCACGAACTTCATGACATGCTCATCGGCGAGCGCCGCCTCTCTGGCCGCACCCTCATCGGCGCTCACGGCAATATTGACGCGGCCGCGCAGCTTGCCGTTTACCTGCACGACGATCTGCATGGTCTCCTGCTCGAGCGCCTGCGCGTCTACCTGCGGCCACGATGCATCGAGGATCTCGCCGTAGACGCTGCGATACCCGAGTTCCCGCCACAGCACGTGCGTGATATGCGGCACCACGGGGTACAGCACGCGCAGCAGTATCCCGAGCGCTTCGCGCAACGCCGTGGCCGTCGCGGCGCAGGCCGCGCCCGAGTCTTGCGGAAGCTCTGCGGCCTCGAGCGCGTTCAACATTTTCATGCAGGCTGAGACGACCGTGTTGTACTGCAGGCGCCGATAGTCGAAATCCGCCTGCTGCAGTGACAGATGAATCTGGCGGCGCAGCGTACGGAACACATCCAGTGTGGCAGTGACCGCGGGTTGCTCCGGCGCCATCAAAAGCTCGCGCTTGGCGTGACAGTAGGCCCACAGGCGCCGCAGGAAGCGATAGGCGCCTTCGATGCCGCTCTCCGAGTAGACCGCGCTTTGCTCCGGGGGTCCTGCGAACATGGAAAAAAAGCGCGCGGTATCGGCGCCGTATTTCTGCATGACGTGGCGCGGCTCGACCACGTTGTTCTTTGACTTCGACATCTTCTCGATGCCGCCCAAGGCCACGGGCGCACCATCCGCACGCGCCACCGCGCCAATGGGTTTTCCCCGTTCGTCATACTGCACGTCGACTTCGCTCGGGTAGAACCAGCGCCTCTTGCCCGACTCCTCGTCGCGGTAGAAGCATTCGTTCAGCAGCATCCCTTGCGTAAAAAGCCGCGTGAAGGGCTCATCGAACTTCACGAGCTTCAAATCCCGCATGACCTTGGTCCAGAAGCGCGCGTACAGCAGATGCAGCACGGCGTGCTCGATGCCGCCGATGTATTGATCCATCGGCATCCAGTAGTCGTTGCGCCAATCGACCATTGCGTGCTGCGAATCAGGCGAGCAATAGCGCATGTAATACCAGGCCGAGTCGACGAAGGTGTCCATCGTATCGGTCTCGCGCTGCGCTTTCGCGCCACAGCGCGGACAGGCACAGTTGAGGAAGCGTTCATCCTTGCTGAGCGGATTGCCCGAGCCATCCGGCACCAGATCCTCCGGCAGCACCACCGGCAGATCCTCATACGGCACGGGCACGGCGCCGCAGGCCGCGCAATGAATGATTGGGATCGGCGTGCCCCAGTAGCGCTGCCGGCTGATGCCCCAATCACGCAGGCGATAGGTGGTCTGCATCTCCCCCACCCCCAAGGCGGCAAGGTCCGCCGCGATGGCAGCGATCGCCTCTACGGACGTCATGCCGTCGTACTTGCCCGAGTTCACGAGATGCCCGTCGCGGGCATCGGCGTACCAGTCCTGCCAGGCGTCGCTCGACTGCACACGGCCGGCAACCGCGATCACCGGCTTGATCGGCAGGCCATATCTTTTGGCAAATGCAAAGTCGCGCTCATCATGCGCCGGCACGCCCATCACCGCGCCCTCGCCGTACGCCATGAGGACGTAGTTGCCGACCCACACCGCGACCGCTTCTGCCGTCAGAGGATGGGTGACGAAGAAACCCGTCGCCATACCCTGCTTTTCGGCCATCGCAAGCTCGGCCTCGGAGACACCGCCGCGCTTGCACCGGGCAATGAATGCCGCAAGCTGCGGATTCTGCCGCGCGCAGTGCTCGGCGAGCGGATGCTCGGGTGCGACGGCGCAGAACGTCACGCCCATGATGGTGTCGGCGCGCGTCGTGAAGACGCGCAGCAGGCGCTGCTCGCCGTCGAGCCTGTAGGGAAATCCGAAGTTGATGCCCTCGCTCTTGCCGATCCAATTGGCCTGCATCAGCCGCACGCGCTCCGGCCAGCCGTCGAGCCGGTTGACGACACCGTCGAGGAGCTCCTCGGCGTATGCGGTGATGCGCAGGTAGTAGCCGGGGATCTCGCGCTTCTCAATGAGCGCACCGGAGCGCCAGCCGCGTCCGTCGATCACCTGCTCGTTGGCCAATACCGTGTTGTCGACGGGGTCCCAATTGACGGTCTGCGTCTTCCGGTAGGCGACGCCGCGCTCGAGCATCTTCAGGAAGAACCATTGGTTCCAGCGGTAATAGTCAGGATCACAGGTGGTGACCTCCCGCGACCAATCAAATGCCAGCCCCAGGGGCTGCATCTGCGCCTTCATGTCGGCGATGTTCTGGCGGGTCCACACCGCCGGCGCGATGCGTTGTTCGATCGCGGCATTCTCAGCCGGCAGTCCAAACGCATCCCAGCCCATGGGCATGAGGACATTGAAGCCCTTCATGCGCATGTAGCGGCTCATCACGTCATTGATCGTGTAATTGCGCACATGGCCCATGTGCAGCTTGCCGGAGGGGTACGGCAACATCGAGCAGGCATAGAATTTCGCGCCGCCGCCGGATTCGGCGACGCGATAGGCATTACTTGCGTTCCAATCAGCCTGGGCAGCGGCCTCTATGGCTGCCGGGTCATAGCTCTCGTGCATGCGGACATGATAGTGGAGATGTCCGCGCCTGACTCAGCTCAATCGCAGCGGCACGAAAATCTGCGCATTCTCGCGCTGGATCAAGAGTGCCACGGTCTTGCCAAGACCCTTGGTCGCGCTCTGCAGCTCCTCGACCGACTTCACGCGCTTGCCGTTGACACCCAGAATGATGTCGCCGGGCTGCACGCCCGCCGCGGCGGCGGGACCGCTCACGTGTTCGACGACGAGGTTGCCGTCGGTCTCGGCCTGCTGCTTCTCCTGCGGTGCGAGCGGACGTACGGCGAGACCCAACTGGCTCTCCTCGTCACTGTGATGTCCATTGTGGAACGCCGTTTTCACCTCGTGCTCATCGAGGAGCGCAACCTTTACCGGGATCTCCTGCTGTTTGCCGCCGCGCCAGATATCAAGCTCGGTCTCGGTGCCCGGCTTGATGCGCGCGATGATCGCGGGTAGCTCCGCCGAACGCTCGATCATGTGGCCGTTGACGCCGACCACGACGTCACCCGGCTTAAGGCCGGCTTTCTCGCCGGGGCTGCCGTTCTGCACGGAGCTCACGAGCGCGCCGCGCGGCCGGTCAAGGCCGAAGGACTCGGCCAGCTGTGCGTTGACGTCCTGAATCGTGACGCCGATGCGTCCGCGTGTGACATGGCCGGTCTTAACGAGCTGCTCGCGCACATCCATTGCCACGTCGATGGGGATCGCGAACGACAGGCCCATGTAACCGCCGGTGCGGCTGAAGATCTGCGAGTTGATGCCCACCACTTCGCCTGACATGTTGAAGAGCGGCCCGCCGGAGTTGCCGGGATTGACGGGAACGTCGGTCTGAATGAAGGGCACGTAGCCGTTGCCGTCCTCGCCGGGCAGCGAGCGGCCGATGTTGCTGACGATGCCGGCGGTCGCGCTGTTCTCGAAGCCGAACGGCGAACCGATCGCGAGCACCCATTCACCGGCTTTGAGTGAGGCGGGATTGCCGATGCGCACGGTGGGCAGGGAGCTATTGGTGTTGATCTTGATGACCGCGACATCCGTGCGCGTATCCATGCCAATAACTTTCGCGCTGAACTCGCGCCGGTCGGTGAGCCGCACGGTCACCGCTTCCGCGTCGGCGACCACGTGCGCATTGGTCAAAATGTAGCCATCGGGAGTGACGATGAAGCCCGAGCCCTCACCATGGGTCGGCTGCGCGTTGCCGCCGCGCGGTCCCATCTGCGGGGCCGGGATGCCAAAACGGCGGAAGAAATCCTGGAACGGGTCCTCTTCGCCCTGCTGGCCGGATTCGGCGGAGTTTTGTGCTCGCTCGACGACCTGGATGTTGACGACCGCCGGGCCGTAGCGCTCGACTAAGGGCGCGAAGTCCGGGAGGGCAAAATGCGTGCTGGGGGTGACGGGAACCGTCGGCACCGCGGGGGCGGCTTTGACGGCGGGAGGATTTGCGGTCTGGGCAGTCGAATCGCCGACGCAGGCGCTCAGCAAGATGGCAACCAAACCGGCACAGATGGCTCTAAAGGCCGGGGCAAACGGACTCATGCGGTGCTCCAAATTGGGACTAACAAGAACTATGCCGGAATAGACTCAGCTGCATTGTAGAGGTTCCGCCGGCATAGGGATGTATGCATATCGGGGAGTTATGTCCGGCGTCGCCCGATTTCAAGTCTTGGCGCGCTGCCGCACCGCAGCCGCCGCGGTAACCCCCGCCAGGGCCAGGAGCAGCACTGGCCAGTTGCCGGCATAGGCGTAGGGGGGGAGCCCCGATCGGGCCGTGATGGTCGCACGCAGCACGTAGGGCGTGAATTCCGGAGCTCGTGCGATGACTTCGCCATGCGGTCCGATGACGCCCGAGATGCCGTCGTTTGCCGCGCGCACGAGGTAGCGCTGCGCCTCGATGGCGCGCATGCGCGCGATCTGGAAATGCTGATGGCGCGCGCTCGAATGACCGAACCAGGCGTCATTCGTGACATTGACGAGCGCGTCGGCCTGGCTCAAGAGCGGCAGCTGGGAGCTCCCGTAGGCGTCCTCGTAGCAAATCGTGACCGCAAGCCTCAAGCCCGCCGCCGGTAGCGGCGGCTGCAGTGCCGCGCCGCGGGTGAAGTCCTCATAGGGCAGATTGGCGAGGCGCAGCCATGAGCGCACGAAACCCGGCACCGGGAAGAATTCCGCAAAAGGCACGAGATGGCTCTTGTTGTACCAGAGCAGATCCTTATCGCCGAGCGCCAGCACGGAGTTGAAATACAGATCGCCCTCGGCGCGCACCACCCCGAGGATGAGCGCCGAACCGTGTGCCTGGGTCGTCGTGAACTCGGCGCTCAAATAGTCGGAAAGATTATTGGCCAGATCCGGCGGGGCTGATTCCGGCCAGACGATGAGGGGCGTGCCGAGCGCTTTGGCGGTCAAATCCCGATACAGCTTGAGGGTCGTGTCGCGATTGGCGTCGAGCCATTTCTGATCCTGCGGGACTGCGCCCTGAATGACTGCGACCCCAACCGGAGGTCCGCTTGCATGCGTCCAGTCAACTTTTGCAAGCTTAAAGCCGATGAGCCAGGGCAGAACGAGAACGAGCGTGGCTGCGATGCGTGCGGCGCGCGTGCCGCGCGCGAGCGTGACGAGGGCACCCGCGCTCAAGAGCAAGAGTGCGCTCACGCCATAGACGCCTGCCAGCGGCGCAAAGCCTGCAAGCCACGTGTCGGTCTGCGAGTACCCGAGTGACAGCCATGCAAAGCCCGTCAGGAACCAGCCGCGCCACCACTCCATGAGAAGCCACGCCGCCGGTATGCCAACCAGCGTGCCGAGCGCGCCCGCTCGCGGCAGGAAGCGCGCCACACACCAGCCCAGAAGCGCCTGGTACGCGCCCATGATGGCGATGAGCGCGAGCATGAGAGCGAAGGCGATCCAGATCGGCGCCTCGCCAAAGGTATGCAGGCTCGTGTAAAGCCAGTAGGTTCCGGCGGCAAATGTCCCGGCGTTGAAGCAGAAGCCAAGCTTTGCGGCCGCACGCGGGGATGCGCCCTGCCAGAGGCCCATGAGAACGGCGGGACACGCGATTGCAAGCGGCCACCAGCCAAGCGGCGCGAAGGCGCAGGCGAGAAGACTTCCGGATGCGAGCGCGACCAGCATCGCCAAACGCGGCCCATGGGCGCGCGAGCGCGCAAGCGCGCTCGCCCGCGCGACGAGCGTCACGGGGATCGTTCCTCGGGAGGGGTGATGTCGCGCGGCGCGGTAACCCGTAGCGAGTCGACGCGGCGCCGATCAGCGCGCGCCACGCGAAACTCAAAGCCATCGATGGTGAGCAACTCGCCGCGACGCGGCAGACGCCCGAGATGCTTCATCACAAGTCCCGCGATCGTATCGAAGCCTTCTTCCGCAAAAGTCGTGCCGAAGTACTCGTTGAATTCTTCCATGCGCGTCACACCGCGCACGGTGAAGTGGCGCGTGTCCTCCGGGCGGATGTTGTGATCGTCCTCGACGTCAAACTCATCATCGATCTCGCCGACGATCTGCTCGATGACATCTTCAATGGTGACGAGTCCACCCACACCGCCGTATTCGTCGACGACCATCGCCATGTGATTGCGGTTGCGGCGAAATTCCTTCAGGAGAACGTTGAGCCGCTTCGACTCCGGAACGAACACCGCCGGGCGCATGTACTCACGGATGTCGAAGCTGGCGCTGGTATCGGCGGCGAAGTGGCGCAGGAGATCCTTCGCCAGGAGTATGCCGACGATGTCGTCGCGATCCGCGTCCATCACCGGAAAGCGCGAGTGGCCGGATTCGATGACGATGGGCAGGATGCGGGCCGGCGGATCGTCGCGCCGCACGGAGACCATCTGGATGCGCGGCACCATGATGTCGCGCACCTGCAGGTCCGCGACCGCCAGCACGCCCTCGAGCATCTCGAGCGCATCCGCATCCACTAGACCCCGTGCGGCGGTCTCGCGCAAGAGTGTCAGAAGCTCGGCGCGATCCTGGGGTTCTCCCGAGAGGCTTTGCGTCAACCTCTTCAGCCAGCGCCCGGTGGTGCCCGTGTCCTTTGACATCACGCGCTCCGGTAGGGGTTGGCAAATCCCAGGCTGCGCAGCACGGTGATCTCGCGCCGCTCCATGCGGCGCGCGTCACCGGCGCGCTCATGGTCGTAGCCGATGAGATGCAGCGCGCCGTGCACGACGAGGTGCGCCCAATGAGCGCGCAGGCTCTTGCCCTGGTCGCGTGCTTCGCGCCTGAGCACGCGCGCGCAGATCACGAGGTCCCCCAATGGACGCGCGGTGCCCTTCAACGGCGTCGGCAGCGGCTGAGCGGGAAACGACAGCACATTGGTGGGCGCGTCCTTGCCGCGATAGTGGGCGTTCAGACGGCGGCTCTCGCTGGTGCCGACGACGCGCAGGGCAAGCTCGGCCCCGCGGGCGCGCCGGCCGAGCGCGGCGCGCGCCCAAGCGCTCAGCTCGCCGACGGGCGGCGACCAGATGCGCGCGCGGCGCGTCACTTCAAGATGCGCGCCTTTTCTCATGTCGATTCGCCGCGTGCTTCATAGGCGCGCACGATGCGCTGCACCAGCGGATGGCGCACGACGTCGTGCGCGTCAAAGAAGGTGAACGCGACACCGTCGACGCCGCGCAGCACATCGACGACGTGGCGCAGGCCCGACTGGCGTCCGGCCGGCAGGTCCGTCTGGGTCACATCCCCCGTCACTACCGCGCGCGAGCCAAACCCAATGCGGGTCAGAAACATCTTCATCTGCTCGATGGTGGTGTTCTGCGCTTCATCCAGAATGATGAAGGAATCATTCAGCGAGCGGCCGCGCATGAACGCAAGCGGCGCGACTTCAATCACGTTGCGCTCGATGAAGCGCGCCACGCGATCGAAGCCCATCATTTCATAGAGCGCGTCGTACATCGGGCGCAGGTACGGATCGATCTTCTGCGACATGTCGCCCGGCAAAAACCCGAGGCGCTCTCCCGCCTCAACTGCCGGCCGCACCAGCACGATGCGGCGCACGCGGTCCGCCTGCAGCGCCTCGACCGCGCAGGACACCGCAAGGTAGGTCTTGCCCGTGCCGGCGGGACCAATCCCGAACGTGAGATCGCTGTTGCGGATCTGCACGAGATAGTCGCGCTGATGCGCGCCGCGCGCGCGGATGGCACCGCGCGGCAGGCGCACCGTGAGTTCATCCTCGGAGCCGCCGGGCGCCGGCGCTCCCAACTCCTGTTCGCGCAGCGCCAGGTGCACCCGCTCGGGCGTCACCGCCTCGAGTGCGGTCAGGCGAAAGAGCGCGCGCAGTGTCTCTTCGGCGCTGCCGGCACGCTCGCCGCTGATGCGGAAGTTGTCGCCGCGACGGCGGATCTCCACATCGAGGCGCACCTCGAGGAGCCGCAGATTTTCATCGAGCGGCCCGCACAGGTTCGCAAGCCGCGCGTTGTCGGCGGGCTCGAGCAGGAATTCGCGCGGGTGCGCGGGAGCGACAGCGGCCACGGGCTTAGGCTGCATCAGCGGCAGCGTACAGGCGGCCGCGCAGGGTGTGGCGCAGCGCATCCGTGATGAGGACGTCCGTGAAGCGGTGCATGAGGCCGGGCGGGCCTGCGAAGTTGACCCAGCGGTTGTTGGCCGTGCGTCCCGAGAGCTCCGCGTGATTCTTCTTCGCCGGCGCATCGACCAGCACCCGCTGCACGCTGCCGACCATGTTCTGACTGATGGCGCTCTCCTGTAGATCAAGCTGCGCCTGCAGGCGCGCGAGCCGCGCAAGCTTCACTTCCTGCGCGACTTCATCGGGCAGCGAAGCTGCTGGCGTGCCCGGGCGGCGGCTGTAGATGAAGCTGAAGGACTGATCGAAACCGACGTCGCGCACCAGAGCGAGCGTCGCCTCAAAATCGCGCTCGGTCTCGCCCGGGAAGCCGATGATGAAATCCGAAGACACGGTCAAGTCGGGGCGCACCGCACGCACCCGGCGGATCTTCTCCTTGTACTCAAGCGCGGTGTAGCCGCGCTTCATGAGCGCGAGGATCCGATCCGAGCCGCTCTGCACCGGCAGGTGCAGATGACTTGCAAGCTTGCCGACGCTGGCGAACGCCTCGATGAGGCTCGGCGTGAACTCGAGCGGATGCGAAGTCGTGAAGCGGATGCGCTCAATTCCCGGCAGCGCCGCGATGTAGTGAATGAGCGTTGCCAGATCGGCGATGACGCCGTCGCGCGTGCGCCCGGCGTAGGCATTGACGTTCTGCCCGAGGAGCGTGACTTCGCGCACGCCCTGCGCGGCAAGCGCGCCCACTTCCGCGAGCACTGCGTCAAATGGCCGGTTCACCTCATCACCGCGCGTGTACGGCACGATGCAGAAGCTGCAGTACTTGCTGCAGCCTTCCATGATGGAGACGTAGGCGCTTGCGCCTTTGGCACTCGGCGCAGGCAGGTGATCAAATTTCTCGATCTCCGGAAAGCTCACATCAACCACCGCGCGCCCGGTGCGCCGCAGCTCGCCGATCATCTGCGGCAGGCGGTGCAGGGTCTGGGGGCCAAAGACGAGATCGACAAAGGGCGCGCGTTCGCTGATCGCCTGACCCTCCTGGCTTGCGACGCAGCCGCCGACGCCGATCATGACTTCGGGACGCGCTTCCTTCAGGCGTCGCCACTGGCCCAGGAGCGAGAACACTTTCTCCTGCGCCTTCTCGCGCACCGAGCAGGTGTTCATGAGGAGAAGATCCGCCTGGGCGGCATCCTCCGTCACGGTGAGCCCGCATTCCTGCGCGAGCACGTCCGCGATCCGTGCGGAGTCGTACTCGTTCATCTGGCAACCGAAGGTCTTGATGAAAAAGCGGCCGGGCATACGGGCAATCTGCGCCCTGCTCAAGCTAAAAGGGAATGTCGTCGTCGAAGTCGTTGCCGTCGCGCGCGGCAGGCTCGGCGCGCCCCCCGACCGGCTCGGCCATCTCCGGACGATCGCGGGCTTCTGGCACGGCCGCGCTTGCGCCTGAGCTTCGCCCGCCCAGCATCAGCATTTCGTTGGCGACGATCTCGGTTGTATAGCGTTCCGTGCCCTGCTTGTCCTGCCACTTGCGCGTGCGCAGCGAGCCTTCGATATAGACCTGCGAGCCCTTGCGCAGGTATTCCGCCGCAATCTCCCCGAGTCGCCCGAAGAGCGCCACGCGGTGCCATTCGGTGCGTTCCTGCTGCTCGCCGGACTGTTTATCGCGCCAGCTCTCGCTGGTGGCGATACGCAGGTTCGCGACCGTCGTGCCCGAGGGCATGGCGCGCGTTTCCGGGTCGGCGCCCAGATTGCCGATCAAAATAACCTTGTTCAGTCCCCTCGCCATGGCCTTTGTCTACCCCATCGAATTCAGCTGATGCCAGCCCCATTGTAGTCGCTCGGAGCCCGGGCGCGCGAACCGGCCAAAAACCACGGGAACGTGGAGTTTTGAGCCCATCCGCGGCTACGGCGTAGACTGGCTGGTTGCCCTGGCGGGGACCGCGAGGCAGGTGAATAGGATCATGCAGCACATTCGCGTCCGCGGCGCGCGCACGCACAACCTGAAGAACGTCGATGTTGATCTGCCGCGCAACCGACTCATCGTCCTGACGGGTCTCTCAGGCTCCGGCAAGTCGTCGCTCGCCTTCGATACCCTGTATGCCGAAGGGCAGCGGCGTTATGTGGAGTCACTCTCCGCCTATGCGCGCCAGTTCCTCTCGATGATGGACAAGCCCGACGTCGATCGCATCGAGGGGCTCTCGCCCGCGATTGCCATCGAGCAGAAGGCGACCTCGCACAATCCGCGCTCAACCGTCGGCACGGTGACGGAGATCTACGACTATCTACGCGTGCTCTTTGCGCGCGCCGGGATCCCGCGCTGTCCCGATCACCTCATCGACCTCTCCGCACAGACGGTGAGCCAGATGGTCGATCAGGTCATGCGGCTGCCGGAAGGCACCGCCGCCGTGCTCCTCGCGCCCCTCATCGATGCGCGCAAGGGCGAGCACGCCATCGAACTTGAGAAGCTCGCCGCCCAGGGCTTCGTGCGCGTGCGCATTGACGGTGAGATCCACGAGCTCGATGCCACACCGAAGCTCGATCCGAAACGCAAACATACGGTGGAGGCGGTCATTGACCGTTTTCGCGTCAAGCCGGATGCCGGCCAGCGGCTCGCCGAATCCTTCGAGACCGCGCTGCGTCTTGCGGACGGCACGGCGCGCCTGGCGTTCCTCGATGATTCCGCCCGCGAGGAGCTCGTGTTCTCGAGCCGCCACGCCTGTCCCGTGTGCGGCTACAGCGTGCCGCCACTCGAGCCCAAGCTCTTCTCCTTCAATAATCCTTCCGGCGCCTGCCCGGCATGCGATGGCTTGGGGTGTCAGGAATTCTTCGACCGCGAGCGCGTGGTGGGGCATCCGCATCTGTCGCTCGCGGGCGGCGCGGTACGCGGCTGGGATCGCAGGAATGCCTACTATTTCCAGCTCATCCAGTCGCTCGCGCGGCAGTTCGACTTTGATATCGAGACGCCGTGGAACGAGTTGCCGCAGAAGATCCAGGATCTACTCCTGAATGGCAGCGGCGATCAGGTCATCGAATTTCGCTACGCGGAAGGCTCGGGGCGCACACAAAAAAGGCGCCACCGCTTCGAGGGCATCCTGCCCAATCTCGAGCGGCGCTATCGCGAGACCGCATCGCCCACGGTGCGCGAAGAGCTCGCCAAATATTTAGGCGTGCGCACCTGCGCCGAATGCGGCGGCGCACGCCTCAATCGCGCCGCGCGCTTCGTGTTCGTCGCCGGGCGCACCTTGCCTGAGGTTGCGCAGCTCACCATCGGCGATGCCCTCGCATTCTTCCGCTCTTTGCGCCTGCCCGGCTGGCGCGGGGAGGTCGCGCTCAAGATCGTCGAGGACGTGCAGCAACGCCTGCGTTTCCTGGTTGACGTCGGTCTTGACTATTTGACGCTCGAACGGCGCGCCGAATCGCTCTCCGGCGGCGAGGCGCAGCGCATTCGGCTTGCAAGTCAGGTCGGCTCGGGGTTGACCGGTGTCATGTACATTCTGGATGAGCCCTCCATCGGGCTGCATCAGAGGGACAATCGGCGCTTGCTCATGACCTTGGCGGCGCTGCGCGATATCGGCAACACGCTGATCGTCGTTGAGCACGACACCGAGGCGATCCTCTGCGCCGATCACGTCGTGGACTTAGGTCCGGGCGCCGGCGTCGCAGGCGGGCACATCGTCGCGCAAGGTACTCCCGCCGATATCGCCGCGAATGCAGCCTCGCTCACCGGGCAATACTTGAGCGGGCGGCGGCGCATACCGGTTCCGCCGCTACGCACCGCGCGCACACCGGGCAACGAGATCCGCATCCATGGCGCAAGCGGCAACAACCTTAAGAATCTTGAGGTCGACATCCCGCTCGGGCTATTCACCTGCGTGACCGGAGTGTCCGGCTCGGGCAAGTCGACTCTCGTCATCGACACGCTCGTGCCATACGCAACCTCTCGGCTGCATGGCGGGATGCGCTCCTCGGCCGCCTGCGAGCGCGTCGAAGGGCTCGATGGCATCGATCGCGTGATTGACATCGATCAGAGCCCGATCGGCCGCACGCCGCGTTCCAATCCCGCAACCTACACCGGGCTCTTCACGCCGCTGCGCGAGCTGTACGCAGCCGTCCCCGAGGCGCGCGCGCGCGGCTACACCGGCGGGCGGTTCAGCTTCAACGTCAAGGGCGGACGCTGCGAGGCCTGCCAGGGTGATGGCGTGCTGAAGGTCGAAATGCATTTCCTCGCCGATGTCTACGTGCCCTGCGATGTGTGCCGCGGGCAGCGCTACAACCGCGAGACTCTGGAGATCACCTACCGCGGCAAGAACATCCACGAAGTTCTGCAGATGACCGTGGAAGATGCGCTACGCTTTTTCCAGAGCATTCCGGCAGTGGCGGGCAAGCTTCAGACTCTGATGGATGTGGGGCTCTCCTATTTGCACCTCGGGCAGAATGCCACGACGCTCTCGGGCGGCGAAGCGCAGCGCGTGAAGCTTGCGCGGGAGCTTGCGAAGCGCGCGACCGGGCGCACCCTGTACGTGCTCGATGAGCCCACCACGGGCCTGCACTTCCATGACGTCGCACAGCTTCTCGAGGTCCTCTTGCGCCTGCGCGACTCCGGCAACACCATCCTCGTCATCGAGCACAACCTCGATGTCATCAAGAGCGCCGATTGGGTCATCGATCTGGGACCGGAAGGCGGCGCGGCAGGCGGCCACGTCGTCGCCACTGGCACGCCCGAGCGCGTGGCTGCGTGCGAGGAATCCTATACCGGACAGTACCTGAGGCCCCTCCTGGGACTGCCCAGCTCACGCCTCCTCTCGGCCGCATTATGACAAACCGCGACCGATTTCACAGGCGTGGCCAATCGCGTTGCAAATGCGAACGGTTCTCAATCATACTCTGCCCATGGATGCATTCGCCGCCAAAGGAGGCCTCACTCTCGCCCCCGGATCCTTCAGCCTGAGCGCACTGCCGCCCGGGACCATGGGGACTGTGATCGGTGTGGGCCAGGGCGAAAACACAACTCTCGAGCGGCGGCTGATGGAGCTCGGCTTCGTCAGTGGCGAGCGCGTTGAAATTCTCACCGAAGCGTGGCCCGGGCGTGATCCGTTTGTAGTGCGCATCGGCACCACGACCTTTGCGCTCAGGCGTCGTGAAGTGGAAACCGTTTGGGTCGAGCTTGCGCATTCGAGTAATTCGACGTGAACGCCGAAGCCGCGGCGAGAGGCCCGAGCCTTTCGCTGATCGGCGTCCCCAACTGCGGTAAAACAGCCCTCTTCAACCGCCTGACGGGCAGCCGCCAGAAGGTCGCCAACTATCCGGGCGTCACCGTCGAGAGAAAAGAAGGCCGCTTCGTCGGGCCCCGAACCGGCCGCGTCTACCGCGTACTCGATCTGCCCGGCGCGTACAGCCTCGAGGCCACGAGCCTCGATGAGGCCATCGCTCGCGACGTGGTGCTCGGTCGTCATGCGAGCGAACCGGCGCCCGACCTTCTGGTGTGCGTCGTCGATGCCACCAATCTGCGCTTGAACCTGCGGCTGGTCCTCGATTTGAAGCGCCTCAATCGACCGCTCATTGTCGCGCTCAACATGAGCGATCTTGCCAAGGAGCGCGGCTTTCGTCTGGATCGCGGCGCGCTCGAAGCGGCCATCGGCGTGCCGGTCATCGAGACGGTGGCCGTGCGCTCGGGCGGCGAGCGCGCATTGATTGAAGCCATCGACCGCTGCGACATCGCACCGCGGCTTATCGCGGCCGAGCCTGCCGTGATGCCTGCCGCCGATGTCGAGGCGACGCAGCGCGAGGTGCGGCGCATCCTGCAGCACATCGACTACCGCGTGCCCGTGCGGCTCATGCTCCTCGCACGCATCGATGCGCTCGTGCTGCATCCCATACTAGGTCCGCTCCTTTTGGCCGCGGTATTGTTTTTCATGTTCCAGGCCGTCTTCAGTTGGGCGGTCGTGCCGATGGCCGCCATCGCCGCGGGCGTGCGCGATGTGGGGCAGTATCTGGCGCAGTCTCTTCCGGAGGGGCCGCTGCACAGTCTGCTCTTGGATGGCATCGTGGCCGGCGTCGGCAGCGTGCTGGTTTTTCTGCCGCAGATTCTCATCCTGTTTGTTTTCATCCTGGCGCTCGAGGACTCAGGCTATCTGCCGCGTGCCGCGTTTCTCCTCGACCGCATCATGGGAAAGGTGGGCCTGTCGGGCCGCGCTTTCATCCCGCTCTTGTCGAGCTTCGCTTGCGCCATTCCCGGCATCATGGCGGCGCGCACCATTCCCTCGCCGCGTGACCGCCTTGCAACCATCATGATCGCGCCGCTCATGACCTGCTCGGCGCGCCTGCCGGTATATGCGCTTTTGATCGGTGCCTTCATTCCGCGGCGCGCGGTCGGCGTGTTCAATCTGCAAGGACTTGTGCTGTTTGTCCTCTATGGCGCCGGAGTGCTCGCTGCCATGGGTGTGGCACTGGTTCTCAAGCACACCATGATGCGCGGCCAGTACCGCCCGCTCCTCCTCGAGCTGCCCGAGTACAAGTGGCCCAACCTACGCAATCTCGCGTTGGGATTATGGGAGCGCACGCGCATCTTTCTCGGTCGCGTGGGCACGATTATTTTGACGCTCATGATTGTTCTGTGGTTCCTCGCAAGCTTCCCGGCGCCGCCCCCGGGAGCCTCCGAGCCCGCCATCCACTACAGTCTTGCCGGCATGCTCGGGCGCGGGCTCGAAGTGATCTTCGCGCCGATCGGCTTCAACTGGCAGATCTCGATGGCGCTGGTACCGGGCCTTGCCGCGCGCGAAGTTGCGGTGAGTGCGCTCGGCACCGTCTATGCGATGTCCTCGGCGCGCACCGGCGATGTCGCAGGCGCCCTGATGCCCGTTATTGCATCGAGCTGGAGCATCGCGACGGGCTTGTCGCTTCTCGCCTGGTATGTGTTTGCGCCGCAGTGCCTGTCGACGCTTGCGGTGGTGAAGCGCGAAACCAATTCCTGGCGCTATCCATTGATCATGGCGGGCTATCTTTTCGCACTCGCTTACGTGGGCGCGTTTCTGACCTATCGCACCGCAGTCTTCTTTGGAGCGGGCTAGCGATGGCAGCTCTGCAAAGCATCATCGTCATCGTGCTCGTTTCGATAAGCCTCATCCTGAGCGCCTGGTGGCTGACCCCGGCGCGGCGGCGGCTCTGGGTGCTTGATCATCTGGTGAGCGCGCAGGCCACGCGCGGTCCTCTGGTGCGCCTGCGCCGCGCGCTCCTCGCGCGCGCGCAGATCGGCTGTCACGCCTGCAGCGCGAACCCTAACGCGAGCGCGGCACACTCGACTGGAAAAGGTGCCGAACCTCGCCGTTGACGATTCTTTCCTGATAGTCACCGCGGGTGTGCGCAGCGACCACGCGCCGCCAGAAGTTTACCGCGATGGGGTTTCGCAAATACTCGTTGATTTCCCAGCGTCCGGCGAAGCGGTTGAAGATGATCTGCACGGCCGTCTGTCCGATGCCGCGGCGGCGCTGTGAGCGCGCAATGAAGAATTCGGCCATCCGATAGTCGACCTCCGGACGACCCGCGAGCGCGGCGGCGCGCGCCACCATCGCAAAGCCTACCGCCGCTGCGGATTTGACGATGATGAGCGGATAGGAGCCCGAATCGGCAAACCAACGTGAGATCTGGTCCGGTTCGCGATGGCCGACTTCGCCGAGTATCGGGAAAATCCCGGTGTTGAGCGGCGCCAGATCATCGAGGTAGTCGCGGTAGACATTCTCGATCCAGAGCCGGTCACTGGCTGACGCTCGTGCGTCTCGTACACTGACTGTCACAGCGCATCCGTATAAAACAAACGGCCCGGACAGGACTTGGTGCGCCTGACCGGGCCGTCGCTCAAGCCTTGCGGGCCTGAGCAGTATTTCTTCCGATTTACTTCTTGTCAGCCGGCGGCGCGTTGTCGGCCGGAGGAGGAGTCGCAGCATCCGGCGGCGGCGCTGCAGCAGCAGCAGCATTGCCCGAGGCGGCGGCAGCATCCTGAGCCTGACCGGCAGCAGTCGTGGCGGCATCAGCGGCATTCGTGGCGGAATTGGCGGAAGCCGCGGCTGAGTCCGCAGCGGCGCCAGAAGCCGGCGTGGCCTCCGTTGTTGCAGGCGCTGGGCTCACCGCTTCCTGCTTCGCGCAGGCTGTGAGCATCAGCGCTGCGATAAGAGCGCTAAGAGCAAGTTTGGTGTTCATCGATCAATACCCCGAAAGAAGCAAGAGTGGTGAGGAGCGCAAACAAGTTGATTTTGTCTGACGATGCGCAAAATGGCGTACCGCAGCCGAGAATTCTATAGAGTCGCCGAGCGATTTGAAATATGTGTCGGCTTAGAACGACACCGCCGCGCGCCGCATGCGGCACTCGCGCGCTGACAAAACCCTGATCGCAAGTGCCTATGCTGCATGTTAAATCCGCCCGTGGCGATTTGATGCGCGCTGGCCACAGCTTATGCTGCGCTGCAACACTGCAGCCTACGCGCCCCTTCCAAGCCTTCCCGGCGACTAGAATGACGGGCTCATTTTCTGAAGGACGCTGCACGATGTCGGAACGCGCACTGGATTTTGATGGTTTATTTGCCGAGCATACGCGGACGGTCCGCGACTGCTACGCAACTGCTCTCGCCGTCGAGAATTTGAGCGCGGCGCTCGTGCACTCAGGCGCCGCACCCGCGATATTCGCGGATGATCAGTACTACCCCTTCCGCGCGAACGCAGCCTTTAAATTGTGGGCGCCGCTCACCGACGCGCCGGACTGCTTCATCTATTTCGAGCCCGGGCGCACTCCCCTCCTCCTCTTCAATAGCCCGCTCGACTTCTGGTACAAATCCGCCGCGCTGCCGCAGGGCTACTGGACGCGCCACTTCGACATCCGCGCCTGCGCCGACCGCGCCGCAGTACGCGCGCTCTTGCCGGCGGATCTGTCGTGCGCCGCGTTTATCGGCGCCGCCGACGCCGAGATCGCCTCCTGGGGAGTCGCAGCCGTGAACCCTGCGAAAATGGTGGCGCATCTTGATTTTGCGCGCGCCGTGAAGAGCGATTACGAACTCGTCTGCCTGCGCGAGGCGAGTCGCTTGGGGGCGCGCGGCCACGTCGCCGCCGCGCGTGCTTTTGCCGCGGGAGCCACGGAATTTGAGATCCAGCTCGCCTACCTCGCTGCCTGCGGATTGCGCGAGCAGGAGCTGCCGTACAACAACATCATCGCCTTCAATGAGGCGGCTGCCGTACTGCACTATCAAAGGCTCGAGCGGCGCGCGCCCGGAGCGCGCCATTCCTTCCTGATCGACGCGGGCGCCGAGTACGCAGGCTACGCGAGCGACATCACGCGCACCTATTCGTTCAGCAATGCCGAGTTCGCGGCTCTCGTCGGGCACATGGATGAGCTGCAGCAGTCCTTGTGCGCGAGCGTGCGCGCCGGCACTGACTGGCGCGACATCCATCTGTCGGCGCACCACCTGACCGCGGAGCTCCTGCAGGAAGCGGACATCACGCTCTGCGATGCGGACGAGGCGGTCGACACCGGCCTTTCAAGTGTGTTTCTGCCCCACGGTATCGGCCATCTCCTGGGACTGCAGGTGCACGACGTGGGCGGGTGGATGAGCTCGGCCGACGGCGGCGAGATTCCGCGTCCGCCCGGACATGACTATCTGCGCCTGACGCGCGTGCTTGAGCCGGGGTTCGTCGTGACGATGGAGCCCGGAATCTATTTCATCGAGCAGCTACTCGCCGAAGCGCGCGCGGATTCGCGCGGACAGAAGATCAATTGGGCGCGCGTCGCGCAGCTTCTGCCCTTCGGCGGCATCCGCGTCGAGGATGACCTCGCGGTCACGAGCGCCGGGTGTGAGAACCTGACCCGCGATGCCTTCAGCGCTTTGCGAGCTGGTCCCGAATTTCTTGAAGCAGCGCCTCGGTCTTAGTCGGCGGCACGGGCATGGCCGGGCTCGGGCGCTTCAGGCGGTTGATGGCCTTGATCACCATGAAGAGCGCGAGCGCGATGATCAGGAATTCAAACACCGTCTGAATGAAGGCGCCGTATTTGAAGAGCACCGGCGCACCTTTTGGATTGGTGCCGATCTGCACGGCAAGATCCGTGAAGTCGACGCCGCCGATCGCAAGCCCGATCGGCGGCATGATGACGTCTGCGACCAGAGAATTCACGATCTTGCCGAAGGCGCCGCCGATCACCACGCCTACAGCGAGGTCGACGACGCTGCCCTTCATCGCGAATTCTTTGAATTCTGATGCCATTCCCATGTGCGTCACCCCTTAGGATCAGTTGACTGTTGCAGCGTGCTTAAGCGGCTGCCTTTTTCTTCTTGCGCTTGGGCTTCGGCGCATCATCTTCGGGCGCCGCTGCCGCCTTATTTTTCTTGACGGCTGATTTTTTCGCCGTCGCCTTTTCGGGCGCATCCTTGGCGCGCTTCGCCTTGCCCGCCCCGTCCTTCCCGGCGGCCGTTGGCTCCTCGGCAAGAGGGCCGTCCACGAGCTGCATGAGCGCCATGGGCGCCGAATCCCCGGGGCGCGGCATCATGCGCAGGATGCGGGTATAGCCGCCCGGTCGGGCGCGAAAGCGCGGACCTAAGTCGGCGAACAGCTTGTCGACGATGGCGCTGTCGCGCAGCCTTGCGAAGGCAAGACGGCGGTGCGAGTCGCTGTCGGTTTTACCGAGCGTGATCAACGGTTCGACCACGCGCCGCAGCTCCTTCGCCTTGGGGATGGTGGTGCGAATCGTCTCGTGCCGCAGCAGCGAGACGCTCATGTTACGCAGCATGGCATGCCGGTGCGGGCTGTTGCGCGACAGCTGGCGCCCGCTCAATTGGTGACGCATGGCTCTACATCACTTCGCGTTCTTCGTCGTGCTTCAGGCCCGCGGGCGGCCAGCCTTCGAGGCGCATGCCGAGCATGAGGCCGTGGCTTTGCAGCACTTCCTTGATCTCGGTGAGCGACTTCTTGCCGAGGTTCGGCGTGCGCAGCAGCTCAACCTCGGTGCGCTGCACGAGATCGCCGATGTAGTGGATGTTTTCCGCCTTCAGGCAGTTGGCGCTCCTCACGGTGAGCTCGAGCTCATCGACGGGGCGCAAGAGGATCGGATCGAACTGCATCTCGGAAACCTTGGTCGCGGCCTCCTCCTCGCCCTGCAGGTCGACAAACACCGACAGCTGATCCTTCAAGATGCTGCCCGCGCGGCGGATGGCCTCCTCCGCATCGATGGTGCCGTTCGTCTCGATGTCGATGATGAGCTTGTCGAGATCCGTGCGCTGCTCGACACGCGCCGCGTCCACCGAATAGGTCACGCGCCGCACCGGTGAGAACGAGGCATCGAGCTGCAAACGCCCGATGGGGCGCGTCTGCTCCTCGAAGGCCGCGCGCTGTGCTGCCGGCCGGTAGCCGCGGCCGCGTTCGACGCGCAGCGTCATGTTGAGTTCGCCGGCCTTCGTCAGGTTCGCGATCACGAGCTCAGGATTCACGACATCGATGTCGTGATCGGTCTGGATATCGCCGGCGGTGACCGGGCCCGGACCTTTCTTGTGCAGGCGCAGCTCGGCGCTGTCGCGCGTGTGCATGCGCAGCGCCACTGATTTGAGATTGAGAAGAATGTCGACCACGTCTTCCTGCACGCCCTCGATGCTGGTGTACTCGTGCAGCACGCCGTCGATCTCGACTTCCGTGATGGCACTGCCGGGCATGGAGGACAGGAGCACGCGCCGCAACGCGTTGCCGAGGGTGTGGCCAAAGCCACGCTCGAACGGCTCGATGACCACACGCGCCTGGCGCGGAGCCAGAGGCTGCACCTTGACCACGCGCGGCTTCAAAAATTCGGCTACAAAAGGCTGCTGCATTTCGAACTCACCTTCGGCACACAACGTGCCACTTAAGGACAATGACTACTTCGAGTAAAGCTCGACCACCAAGTTCTCGTTGATGTCCGGCAGGACATCCTCGCGCGCCGGGATGGACTTGAACACGCCGCGCATTTCCTTGTCGTTCACTTCGACCCACTCAGGAAAACCCACCTGCTGAGCGACGGTGAGCGCGCCGGAGATGCGCAGCTGCTTCTTCGACTTCTCGCGAATCTGCACCACGTCTCCCGCCTTGCACTGGTAGGAGGCGATACTCACCACCTGGTCGTTGACCGACAGCGCCTTGTGGCTGACGAGCTGCCGCGCCTCGGCGCGGGTCGAGGCGAAGCCCATGCGGTAGACGACGTTGTCGAGGCGGCACTCCAGAAGTTTCAGGAGATTCTCGCCGGTCGCACCGCTCCTGCGCGCCGCCTCCTCGTAATAGTTGCCGAACTGCCGCTCGAGCACACCGTACATGCGACGCAGCTTCTGCTTCTCGCGCAACTGCAGACCGTAGTCCGAGAGGCGCGTGCGGCGCTCGCCCTTAATGCCGCCCGGCGGCACCGTGAACTTGCACTTGCTCTCGATCGGCTTGACGCCGCTCTTCAGGAAAAGATCGGTGCCTTCGCGACGAGCGAGCTTGCACTTGGGTCCAACATAACGCGCCATGATTGACCTTGCTCCTCTAGACCCGGCGTTTCTTCGGCGGCCGGCAGCCGTTGTGCGGAATCGGTGTGACGTCGGCGATGCTCGTCACTTTCAAACCGCAGGTGTTGAGCGCGCGCACCGCCGATTCGCGCCCCGGGCCGGGGCCGCCGACGCGCACTTCGACGTTCTTCACGCCGTGTTCCTGCGCGGCCGTGCCGGCCTTTTCCGCCGCCACCTGTGCTGCGAACGGCGTGCTCTTCCTCGAGCCGCGGAAGCCGCAGCCGCCCGCCGTCGCCCAGGAGAGCGTATTGCCCTGGCGATCGGTGATGGTGATGATCGTATTGTTGAAGGAGGCGTGCACGTGCGCGATCGCATCGAGCACGTTCTTGCGCGCCTTCTTCGGCTTCTTGGCCGCGGCGGCTGCCGCGGCGCCGGTCGCCTGCTGGGGTTTCTGTTCAGCCATTTCTTAGTGCCTCAAACCTTGCCCGGCGGCGCATTCAACTTCACCGCCTGTTTGCGCGGACCCTTCCTCGTGCGTGCATTGGTGCGCGTGCGCTGACCGCGCACCGGCAAGCCGCGGCGGTGACGAATGCCGCGATGCGAGCCCAGATCCATCAGTCGTTTGATGTTCATGGAGACTTCGCGGCGCAGATCGCCCTCGACCGCAAACTTGGCGATCTGCGAGCGGATCGCGTTCACCTCGATCTCGGTGAGATCCTTCACCTTGGTGCGCGGATCCACCCCTGCAGCCTCGCAGGCCTGCCGCGCACGCGACTTGCCCACGCCGAAGATCTGCGTGAGCCCGATCCACACGTGCTTGTTCATCGGAATATTGATGCCGGCTATGCGTGCCATTTTTTACTACCCCTGCCGCTGCTTGTGGCGCGGATCCGTGCAGATCACATAGACCACGCGCTTGCGGCGCACGATCTTGCAGTTCTTGCAGATCTTTTTGACCGACGGTCGTACTTTCATAAGATTCTCACGGGCCGCATGTTCGGGTTCTTCAAGTTCCCGAGCCGCTGCGGCCGTAGCCCAAAAGGTTCGCCTTCTTCAAAAGCCCCGGATAGTGATGCGACATCATGTGCGCCTGCAGCTGCGACATGAAGTCCATGACCACCACCACGACGATGAGGAGCGAGGTGCCGCCAAATTGGAACGGCACGCCCTGCGAGGAGATGAGGATCTCGGGCAGCACGCACACGGCCATGACGTAGAGCGCGCCCCAGAGGGTGAGGCGTGTGAGCACGCGGTCGATGTAGTCGGCGGTCTGCTGGCCGGGGCGGATGCCGGGAATGAAGGCGCCGGATTTCTTCAGATTCTCCGCCGTGTCGCGCGCATTGAAGACGAGCGCCGTATAGAAGAAGCAAAAGAACACGATGAGGAGTGCATAGATGAGCAGGTGCAGCGGCTGCCCGTAGCCCAACGCCTGCGCGACATTTTGCATGAACCCGCCCAACGCGCTGTCGTTGCCGCTGCCCACGAAATTCGCGATGGTCGCCGGAAAGAGCAGCAGACTCGAGGCAAAGATCGGCGGAATGACACCGGACATGTTGAGCTTGAAGGGCAGATGGCTCGACTGGCCCGCGTACATGCGCCGCCCGACCTGGCGCTTCGCGTAGTTGACCGCGATACGTCGCTGCGCACGCTCCACGAACACCACGAACGCCGTCACGCCGAGCACGATGAGGATGAGGAGGAGCGCGAACGGACCCTGCATTTCACCGGTATTGACGGCCTCGGCGGTACGCCCCACCGCGCCCGGGAAGCCTGCGATGATGCCGGACACGATGATCATCGAGATGCCGTTGCCCACGCCGCGCTCGGTGATCTGCTCGCCGAGCCACATGAGAAAGAGCGTGCCGGTCGTCATCGTGATCGTGGCCGTGAAGAGCCAGGGAAAACCCGTGTACAGCGTGAGGTGGCCGTTCTGCAGCGCAACCGCGGCGGCGAGCGACTGAAACGCCGCCAGCCCCACCGTGATGTAGCGCGTGAGTTCGGTGAGCTTTCTCCTGCCCGCTTCGCCTTCCTTCCTCAATTCCATGAGCGAGGGCACGACCATCGACATCATCTGGATGATGATGGAGGCGGAGATGTAGGGCATGACGCCCATGGCGAAGATCGACAGGCGCGACAGGCCGCCGCCGGAGAACATGTTGACGATCCCGAGGATGCCGTTTGACTGATCGTTGAAGAAGCGCGCGACTTCGCTCGGGTTGATGCCGGGCACCGGAATATAGGTCCCTAAGCGAAACACCACGAGCGCCCCAATCAGGAACAGCAGGCGGCTGCGGATTTCTCCATAGCGCGCGACATCCCCTAAGGATGCAGCCGGATTGGTGAGTGAGGAGGTTGCCACGCTTTAGCCTTCGATGCGTCCGCCCACAGCTTCGATCGCCGCGCGCGCGCCCTTGGTCGCAGCGACGCCCTTCAGGGTGACGGCTTTCTTGATCTCGCCCGACAGGATGACTTTCACACGCTCGGTGAACATGGGGACGAGGCCCGCCGCCTTCAATGCGTCGAGGTCCACCACCCCGGATGACACCTTTTCCAGCTCGTTCAAGCGCACTTCGGCGCGGGTCGCCTTGATCTTGGAGCGAAAGCCGAATTTCGGCAGACGGCGGTCGATGGTGGTCTGCCCACCCTCGAATCCGACCTTGTGGTAGCCGCCCTTCCTCGCGCGCTGGCCCTTGACGCCGCGCCCGCAGGTCTTGCCCTGCCCCGCGGAGGCGCCGCGGCCGACGCGCAGGCGGCCTCGCTTGGCGCCGCTGCCGGGCTTTAAGGTATTCAGTCTCATACTCAGGCCTTTTCCACTTTCAGCAGGTGCTCGGCGACCTTCGCCATGCCGCGGTTCTCCGGCGTGTCGCTCACCGTGACGCTCTGATGGCGCTTGCGCAGCCCGAGCCCGCGCACCGAGGCTGCGATGTTCGCAAGCTGCCCGTGCTTGCTCCTTAGGAGCGTGATCTTCAACTGACTCTGCTTGTCGCCCATGGCCTTCACCCCGTGATGTCCTCGAGGCTCTTGCCGCGCTTGGCCGCGATCTCTTCCGGCGAGCGCACCTTGATGAGCGCCGCAATGGTGGCGCGCACCACGTTAATCGGGTTTCTCGACCCATAGCTCTTCGCGAGCACGTTGCGCACGCCGACGCACTCGAGCACGGCGCGCATACCGCCGCCGGCGATCACTCCGGTACCGTCGGATGCGGGCTGCATGTACACGCGCGTGGCGCCCTGCTCCATCTTGACTGCGTAGTGCAGGGTGTCATTGCGCAGACTCACGTTCACCATGTTCTTGCGCGCCTGCGCCATGGCCTTGGAAATGGCCACCGGCACTTCGCGCGCCTTGCCGAAACCGTAGCCCACGCGGCCCGCGCCGTCGCCCACCACGGTGAGTGCGGTAAAGCCGAACTGCCGTCCGCCCTTCACCACTTTGGCGGTGCGGTTGACGGCCACCAGCTTCTCGACGAACTCATCCGCCGACTGCCCTTTTTCCATTCTCGCCATGTGATTACCTTAAGCGCCGCTTGCGCATCAGAACGTAAGCCCGGCTTCGCGCGCGGCTTCCGCCAGCGCCTTGACCCGGCCGTGGTATTGAAACCCGGAGCGATCAAATGCCACGGCCGTGACCCCTGCCGCCTTGGCGCGTTCGCCGATCGCCCGTCCGACCGCGCGCGCGGCCTCGACATTGCCCGTGCTCTTAAGTCCCGCACGCACCGACGCCTGCACCGTGGAGGCGCTGGCGATGACCTTTGCGCCCGCCGAATCGGTCAACTGCGCATAGATGTGATTCGGCGTGCGATGCACGGTCAAACGCGCAGCTCCCCGGGTGCGGATGTGCGCCCGGGTCTTGACGGCACGGCGCAGCCGTTTTTCCTTCTTCATCATTTCTTCTTGCCTTCCTTCAGCGTGATCTGCTCGTTGGCATAGCGCACGCCCTTGCCCTTGTACGGCTCGGGAGGCCGAACATGGCGGATCTCGGCCGCGACCTGGCCGACTTTCTGCCGGTCGATGCCCTTCACGATGATTTCTGTCACCGTCGGCGTCTCGATCGAGATGCCCTCCGGAATCGCATACTGCACCGGGTGCGAAAAGCCCAGCGTCAGGTTCAGGTTCTTGCCCTGCACCTGCGCGCGAAAGCCGACGCCCACGAGCTCGAGTTTCTTCTCGTAGCCCTTGGTCACGCCCAGCACCATGTTCGCCAGGTGCGCGCGGGTGGCGCCCGCCTGCACGCGCATGGCGCCCAGGCCCTGGTACTCGACGTTCAATTTCTTGTCCGCCTGCGCAACCGCGACACCGCCCGTCAGCGGCAGCGTCAAAGAGCCCTTCGCGCCTTTGATGGTGACGAGACTCGCCGTGACGGTCGCCGTCACGCCCTGCGGCAGATCAACGGGGGCTTTTGCAACTCTACTCATGGTTCATCACGCAACGATGCACAGCACTTCGCCGCCCTGGCCGATGGAGCGCGCCTGGCGATCGGTCATCACTCCCTTCGGAGTGGACACAATCACCGTGCCCATGCCGCCTAGGACCTTGGGCAGCTCATCCTTGCCGCGATAAATGCGCAGGCCCGGCCGGCTGACGCGCTCGATGCGGTCAATCACGGGCTTGCCTTCGAAGTATTTCAAGTCGACGGTCAAGGTCTCATGCCCCTCGCCCGTCACGGGACGGAAGTCGGCGATGTAGCCTTCGTCTTTGAGCACCTTAAGGACAGCCTTCTTCAGCTTCGAGGAAGCCAGATGCACCTCAGGCTTGCCGGCCGACTGGCCGTTCCTGATGCGCGTCAGAAGATCGGCGATGGGATCGGTCATACTCATGCGGTGTTCCTCACCAGCTCGCCTTGACGAGACCCGGAATTTCGCCGCGATTCGCAACCTCGCGGATCTTCACGCGCGACAGGCCGAACTTGCGGTACACGCCGCGCGAACGGCCGGTGATCGCGCAGCGGTTCCTCTGCCGCGAGGCGCTCGCGTCGCGCGGCATCGCCTGCAGCTTCGCCTGCGCCGCCTGGCGCTCCTCGTGCCCGGTCTTCGGACTGCGGATCAGCTCCTTGAGCTCCGCACGCTTCACCGCGTATTTCTTCACGACCTTTGCGCGACGCTTCTCGCGCTCGACCATGTTGGTTTTCGCCATAGTCTTAGGAAGTCCTCATTATTTGCGGAACGGGAAGCTGAACGCTTCCAGCAGCGCTCGGCCCTGTTTGTTGTCGGTCGCCGTCGTCGTAATCGTGATATCCATGCCGCGCAGCTGATCGACCTGGTCGTACTGGATCTCCGGAAAGATGATCTGCTCTTTGACTCCGAGGCTGTAATTGCCGCGGCCGTCGAAGGAGCGCGGCGACACGCCGCGAAAATCGCGGATGCGCGGAATGGCGATGCTGATCAGGCGATCCAGGAACTCGTACATGCGTGCGCCGCGCAGCGTCACCTTGCACCCCACCGCCAGGCCCTCACGCAGCTTGAAGGACGCGATCGACTTCTTCGATTTGCACACCAGCGGCTTTTGCCCTGAGATCTTGGCGAGGTCCGCGACGGCCGCGTCCATCACCTTGCGATCCGCCACCGCCTCACCGACCCCCATGTTGATGGTGATCTTGGTGATGCGCGGCACCTCCATGGGATTCTTCAAGCCGAGCTCCTGCGTCAAGCGGGGCACGACCTTCTCGCGATAGTACTGCTGCAGCCTCGGCATGGATTTGCAATGTCGACGCTCACGCGTCGATCATTTCTCCGTTTGATTTGAAGAAGCGCACCTTGCGGCCGTCGTTGAGCGTCTTGACGCCGACACGGTCGCCCTGCTTGCCCGACGGATTCCAGATCGCGACCTTGGAGGCGCGAATGGGCATGGTCTTGTCGACGATGCCGCCGGCCTGGCCGCCCTGCGGATTGCCGCGCTGGTGCTTCTTCACGACGTTGATGCTTTCGACGACCAAGAGGCCGTCGCCCAGAACCTCGAGCACGGCGCCACGGCGGCCCTTGTCCCGCCCGGACAGCACCACGACCTGATCGCCCTTTCTGATCTTCCTCATAACACTTCCGGTGCGAGCGAGATGATCTTCATGAACTGCACGTTGCGCAGTTCGCGTGTGACCGGCCCAAAGATGCGCGTGCCGATCGGCTCGAGCTTGTTGGTCAACAACACCGCGGCATTGCCATCGAAGCGGATGAGCGAGCCATCGGGCCTGCGCACTCCGAACTTCGTGCGCACCACCACCGCGTCATACACCTCGCCCTTCTTGACCTTGCCGCGCGGGATCGCGTCTTTGACGCTCACCTTGATGACATCGCCCACGGTCGCATAGCGGCGGCGCGTGCCGCCGAGCACCTTGATGCACATCAGGGTGCGCGCGCCGCTGTTATCGGCGGCATTCAACATTGTGCGCATCTGAATCATGGTGCATATGCCTCGCGGATCACTCGGCGGCCTTGTCCACGACCGCCAAGAGCCGCCACGATTTGTGGCGCGACAGCGGCCGGCACGGCGTGATGGTCACGGTGTCGCCCTCGTGCGATTCGCCCTTCTCGTCGTGCGCAAGCAGCTTCGTCGTGCGCCGGATGTACTTGCCGTACTGCGGATGCTTGACCAGGCGCTCGATCTCCACCGCGATCGTCTTCTGCATCTTGTTGCTGACGACGCGACCGGTGAGGGTGCGCGGCTTCTTGGTGGGTTGTTCGGGTGCGTCGCTCACTTTTTCTCTCCGGCGGTGCGCACTCGCGCCTCGCGCATGATCGTCTTCAGACGCGCGATGTTGCGTCGGACCTTGGTGAACTGATCCGGCTTCGGCGACTGGCCCGTGGCGCGCTGCAGGCGCAGCGAGAACTGCTCCTTGCGCAGTTTCACCAGCTCATCGGCAAGCTCCGGGGCTTTCTTGCTGCGCAGCTCTTTGGCGTCCATCTAGCGAACCTGCCGTTTCACGAACATGGTGGACACGGAGAGCTTGGAGCCGGCCAGGCGAAACGCCTCGCGCGCGGTGGTCTCATCCACGCCCTCCATCTCGAAGAGCACCTTGCCGGGCTGCACGCGTGCAATCCAATACTCGATGTTGCCCTTGCCGCTGCCCATGCGCACCTCGAGCGGCTTCTTGGAGATGGGCACGTCGGGAAACACGCGGATCCAGATCTGCCCGCCGCGTTTGACGTAGTGCGCCATCGCGCGGCGCGCCGCTTCGATCTCGCGCGCCGTCATGCGCGCGCGGCTCGTCGCCTTCAGGCCGAATTCACCGAAGGACACGGAGCTGCCGCGCAGCGCAAAGCCGGCGTTCCTGCCCTTGAACTGCTTGCGATACTTGGTGCGCTTAGGTTGCAACACGATTAATTACTCACGCGCTCGGCTGTTCGGCCGCCGCGACCGGCGGTGGCGTTGTCGGCGGTACTGCTGCGCCGGCGGCCGCGGCCGCCGCGGCATCGGCCTCGACGATCGCCTCGACCTTCGGCTTCTCGAAAACCTCGCCCTTGAAGATCCATACCTTGACGCCGATCACCCCATAGGTGGTGCGCGCCTCGGAGAGGCCATAGTCGATGTCGGCGCGGAAGGTGTGCAGCGGAATGCGCCCTTCGCGGTACCACTCGGTGCGTGCGATCTCCGCGCCGTTCAGGCGCCCGGAGACCCGCACTTTCACGCCCAGAGCGCCGCTTCGCATGGTGCTCATGACGGCGCGCTTCATGGCGCGGCGGAACATCACGCGCTTTTCGATCTGCTGCGCGATGCTGTCGGCGACCAGCTGCGCATCAAGCTCGGGCTTTCTGATCTCGGCGATGTTCAGGCGCACGTCGGTGACGGCCATCCCTAAGAGCTTCGCCGTCTCCTGACGCAGCTTCTCGATGTCCTCGCCCTTCTTGCCGATGACGATGCCGGGGCGCGCGGTCTGGATCGTGATGTTGACCTTCTTCGCGGCGCGCTCCAGGAAAATGCGGCTGACGGAGGCTTCCGCAAGGCGCTTCCTCAGGAAAGCGCGCACGCGAAAGTCCGTGTGCACGTGTGCGGGAAACTGCTTCTTCCCCGCATACCACTTCGACACCCAATCACGCGTGATGCCGAGGCGTATGCCGATCGGATTGACCTTTTGACCCATGCGCTAGTCCTTCTTGCCGTCGCTTACGGCGACGGTGATGTGGCTGTTACGCTTCACGATGCGCGTGCCGCGGCCTTTGGCGCGGGCTGCGAAACGCTTCAACTGCGGGGCGACGTCAATGAGCACGCGCGATACTTTGAGCTCGTCGATGTCGACGCCATGGTTGTGCTCGGCATTTGCGACCGCGGAGGCCAATACCTTGCGCACCAGCTCCGCGCCCTTCTTCGGCATGAACTTCAAGGCCGCAAGAGCGCTGCCGACCGGCTCGCCGCGCACGACGTCCGCGACCAGGCGGCACTTCTGCGCCGAGATGCGCGCGTATTTGAGCTTGGCGGATACTTCCATTGCCGATACCCCGTTAGGTCGCCGCCGAAACTTTCTTATCGCCCGAGTGCGCCTTGAAAGTACGCGTGGGCGCGAACTCGCCCAACTTGTGGCCTACCATGTTCTCGGTCATGAGCACCGGAATGTGCTGGCGGCCGTTGTGTACCGCGATGGTCAAACCCACCATCTCGGGGATGACCATGGAGCGGCGCGACCAGGTCTTGATCGGCTTTCTGTCGTTTTTCGCCGAGGCTACCTGCACCTTCTTGGCAAGATGCAGATCCACGAACGGTCCTTTCTTCAATGAACGCGGCATATCAACGTACCTTGTTCTTGCGACGCTGCAGGATCATGTGGTCGGTGCGCTTGTTATGGCGCGTCTTCAAACCCTTGGCGTTCTGGCCCCAGGGAGAGACCGGGTGCGGGTTGCCCTGCCCGGACTTGCCTTCGCCGCCGCCGTGCGGGTGGTCGACGGGATTCATCGCCAGGCCGCGCACCGTCGGACGGATGCCGCGCCAGCGTTTGGCGCCGGCCTTGCCGTAGCTCCTTAAATTGTGCTCGTCGTGCCCGACTTCGCCGATGGTTGCGCGGCAATCGACATGCACGCGGCGCGTCTCCGTCGACTTCAGGCGCAAGGATGCGTAGACGCCCTCGCGCGAGGTGTACTGCACCGAGCCGCCGGCGCTTCGCGCAAGCTGCCCGCCCTTGCCGGGCTTCAACTCAACGTTGTGCACCAGAGAGCCGACCGGGATGTGGCGCAGCGCCATCGCATTGCCGGGTTTGATGGGCGCGTCGGCGCCGGAGCGGATCTCATCGCCGGGGGAGACGCCCTTCGGCGCCAGAATGTAGCGCCGCTCGCCGTCCGTGTAGCAGATGAGCGCGATGTGCCCGGTGCGGTTCGGATCGTATTCGATGCGCTCGACGACCCCTGCGACGCCGTCCTTGTCGCGCTTGAAGTCGATGATGCGGTACTTCTGGCGCGAGCCGCCGCCATGGTGGCGCGTCGTGATGCGCCCGAAATGATTGCGCGCGCCGGTTTTACTCTGCGCCACGGTGAGCGCCTCGTGCGGGCCGCCCTTGTGCAGATGCGAGCGGTCGACCTTGATCACGGAGCGCGTGCCCGGAGAGGTCGGCTTGTATTTGATCAGGCTCATGCCTTGGCCCTCGCCTCGTAGTCGATCGTCTGGCCTTCGGCGAGACTCACGTACGCCTTCTTCGAGTCCTGCGTGCGACCGATGCGCCCGCCGAAGCGGCGCGTCTTGCCCGGCTCGTTCACGATCTGCACGGCGCGCACCTGCACGTCGAACATCAGCTGCACGGCCTTCTTCACGTCGATCTTGGTGGCATCGCGGCGCACGCGGAACGTGTATTGATTGTGGTTCTGCATCGCAAGCGAGCTCTTCTCCGTGACGTGCGGAGCAATGAGCACGGTCATCAACTCTTCGCGGTTCACTGCAGGCGCTCCTCGAGCAACTTCACCGCCGCGACCGTCATCAGCACGTTGTCGTGACTGACGAGCGCGACCGGATTCAACTTCCCGACCTCGAGCACTTCCACCTTGTAGAGATTGCGCGCCGCCAGGAAGAGCTTTTCGTCCACCGCCTCGACGAGGATGAGAACGTTCTCCAGCTCCCAGTCTTTGAGCTGATTCACGAGCAGGCGTGTCTTGCCCGCCTCGAGCGCGATTTCCTCGACCACGCGCAGCCGATCCTGGCGCGCAAGCTCCGAGAGCATGGAGCGGATCGCGCCCTGATACATCTTGCGATTCACCTTCTGGCTGTAATCGCGCGGCTTGGCCGCGAAGGCCCGGCCGCCGCCGACCCAGATGGGACTCCTGCTCGAGCCGGCGCGCGCCTGGCCCGTGCCCTTCTGCGCGTGCGGCTTTCTGCCGCCGCCGCGCACTTCCGCGCGGGTCTTCTGCGCCTTGGTGCCGGCGCGGCCGGCCGCCTGGTAGGCCGTCACCACCTGGTGCACCAGAGCTTCGTTGAATTCACGGCCGAAGGCCGTGTCGGAGACCTGCATCTGCGGCTTACCGTTCAACACCTTGAGCATCATGTGCGCCGCCCCTTACTTCTTGGCCGCGACCGGGTTGGGGGCAGCTTTCACCGGCATCAGCTTCTTGCGCGCAGCCTGGCGCGCCGCTTTCAATGACGGCCGCACGATGACGTTGCCGCCTTCGGCGCCGGGAACGGCGCCCTTGATGAGGAGCAGATTCCTCTCGACGTCGACTTCGACCACCTTCAGGTTCTCCGTCATGCGGCGGATCGCGCCCAGGTGTCCGGACATGCGCTTGCCGAGGAACACCCGGCCCGGGGTCTGGCGCTGACCAATGGAGCCCGGCGCACGATGCGAGAGCGAGTTACCGTGGGAGGCCATGCCGCCTGCGAAGTGATGACGCTTGATGGTGCCGGCGAAGCCCTTGCCGATGGTCGTGCCGGTCACATCGACCGCATCGCCCGCCTTGAAGAGTTCAACGGTGATCTCTGAGCCGGCCGCAAGCTCGGTGCGCTCTTTATCGCCGAGCCGGAACTCCATGAGGGTGCGGCCGGGCGCGACTTTCGCCTTGGCATAGTGGCCCGAGACCGCACCTGAGAGCAGCTGCGGACGTTTCACACCGAAGCTGATCTGCACGGCGCGATAGCCATCCACTTCCGCCGATTTCACCTGCGTGACGCGGTTCGGCAGCACTTCGATCACGGTCACGGGCACGGTGACACCGGCCTCGGTGAACACGCGCGTCATGCCGCACTTACGCCCTAGCAAACCCATTGGCATCGATGACTTCCTCAAAGGCGACGCGCTACGGTTGGCGCGTCGCGGGTGTGACAGCGGTGAGGGAGCCGACAGGAGAATTCCGCGGCGTCGTGAAGGAGACGTCGCGGGTCTCGAGTGGTCTTGGAGCTCGTAAAAGGCTCCAACCTCGCCCGATGCCGCATTCGCGGCCGGCCCCCGTGAGCTTTTGTCCGGGGGCGAAACAGCCGCGCAGTATACGCAGCGGTTACCGTCAGTTCAACTTGATCTGGACGTCCACGCCGGCCGGCAGGTCGAGCTTCATGAGCGCATCCACCGTCTTGTCGGTGGGGTTCAGGATGTCCATCAGGCGCTTGTGGGTACGCAGCTCAAACTGGTCGCGCGCGTCCTTATCGCCATGCGGCGAGACGAGGAGCGTGAAGCGCTCCATCTTGGTCGGCAGCGGCACGGGACCGCGCACGGTTGCACCCGTGCGCTTGGCGGTCTCGACGATTTCGCGCGCGGAAGAGTCGATCAGACGATGATCGAAGGCTTTCAGGCGGATGCGGATATTCTGGTTGGCCATTAGAGTGCCTTTATTTCAGGATTTTCGACACGACGCCTGCGCCGACGGTTTTACCGCCCTCACGGATCGCAAAGCGCAAACCTTCCTCCATCGCTATCGGACTGATCAGCTCCACCGTCATCTTGATGTTGTCTCCGGGCATCACCATCTCCGTGCCCTCGGGCAGCTGAATCATCCCCGTCACATCGGTGGTGCGAAAATAAAACTGCGGCCGATAGCCTTTGAAGAACGGGGTGTGACGACCACCCTCCTCCTTCGTCA
>Ga0302324_100003960_pt1 | contig 33119 bp, 28 predicted proteins | sample Palsa_T0_1_FD_201949 | JGI IMG/M metagenome (GOLD analysis project Ga0302324, IMG submission 201949) | Peat permafrost microbial communities from Stordalen Mire near Abisko, Sweden - Palsa_T0_1 | ecosystem: Environmental > Terrestrial > Soil > Palsa > Peat permafrost | place: Sweden: Abisko... | reverse complement strand
AGGAACCGTTTCCTTTCTCCTGGATAAAGTGCAGGCCCTGCCCGTCGATGCTCGTCCGGAAATGATGAAAGGTATTCAGCTGTTCTTCCTGTTCTTTCCAATCAAAACCGTGTCCCCAGTGGGTACATAGGCGTTGCAGATATTCCTGATTGGTGCCGTACTCCCATCCGCTGCCGGATATTTCATCCGGCCAGCGCGCCCTGCCCAGTCGTTCGCGCAAGTCTTCTATCACATAGGGAGAGATGCTGATGGTAAACGGTTCGACAGCAGCCACGGGTGCTGTATCGGATGCGACGGACTGCATATCGCAAATGTCGGCCTCTGAATCGGGATCGGCGGTGTGGGTATAAACAGCGGGCGGGGTATCGGGGACCTTTCCGGAATGTGTTTGTTGACTGGTCATTGGGAAATGCTTTCCAATAGGTATGCAAAAACCCAACCAACATAATCAATTGATCGTCAATAGTCGGACCAGGAGTAATCGTCGATGTTGTTTACTTTTTTACGGTCATGAGCGCATATTTTTCCAGCACGGATGGGCGGGTTCGGTCATTTAAAAATTCACCGGTGAGCTGGCTGATATGAAAGTTGGGGAATTCGCGGAGGGTGCTGCAGGAATAGCCCCTGCGGGACAGGCTGTCTGCAAAAGCCGCCGGAGCAAAAACAACGACAGGACCATTTACGATCGCGGCCGAAAGGCTATCCATGGGTATCCGCCGCACAGGCGCCGGGCTATCAAATTCGATGGAATAGTTAACGGGCGCTTCCTGCAGGAGGTATACGGCGGAGATAATGCCAGACCGGTCGATCCATTCGCCGGCCTGTGTACCCGCCTGGTATTGGAGAATAGCCGGATAGAGCAGGAAGTTTACAAAGGAGAATACCAGCAGGGCCTGCCACAAACTACGGGTGATGGATACCGGCAGTCCTGCACCGCGGAAGAGCAGGAAGGGCAGCAGGGACAATATCGCCAGTCCGGTCAGCAGCAGTGGTCCGTGCGGAAAATGGAAGAACCAGCAGAGCAGCAGGAGGAGTACCGGCAGGATCACGTTGATGATCCCCTGTATGATACGGACGAATTGCTGTCCGCTTCTGCGGCGGATATTGTACAGATAGTCTGCCGTTAGGATAGAGAAGAAGGGGAACAGGATGTTGAGATAATGCGGCAGCTGAAAACGGGAGAGGGAGAAGAGGACAAAGCTGGCAAGGGCGGCGCCGGCGCAGATCCAGTCGCCGGGGATAGTCCGGCGGACACTCCGGCATTTCCCGATCACGGCTGCATATAATAACAGTGACCAGGGCAGGAAGGCCCAGAGCAGCGTATGAAAATAAAAGAAGGGATCTCCGTTTCCCCTGATGGGGCCGGTATTGAAGAAGCGGCCAAACTGGCTGTCCCAGAAAAAGAAGCGGATACCGGATACGCCGGTATGGCCGAATACCTGTTTCTCCGGGTGGAGATCGAACTGACGATAAAGACAATACAATTCCGGCAGGGTAAAAAGCGCCGTCAGGGCGACGGCGATCCACCAGCGGATATTCCGGAACTGGGCCCATTCTTTTCCGATGATCCAGTCCAGGACGAAGCCGCCGGCGATGGTCAGCAATACAAAGGGGCCCTTGGTCATCAGCGCAGCTGCCGCCAGCAGGGAGCCTGCCAGGAGGTGGAGCCAGGGGCGCGTCGACCGGTCGGCGGGGGGGCGGCCGGCCGGTATCCGGGATACTTTATAGAAATGATAGACCGAGCCGATGATGAGACCGGTAAGATAAGGCTCGGCCCGGACGTCGTTATTGGAAATGACCAGGTGGGCAGCCGATACATAGATCAGGGTCGATAGCCGGGCAACCGGCTTGCCGTAGAGGGAAAGCGCCAGACGCCAGGTATACCAGGCTCCGGCGGCCCAGAATAAGAGGGCCGGGAATTTATAGGCAGCGGCATGGATGCCAAAGAGACGAAAGCTGAGGGCGGCCATCCAAAAGGGAAAATGAGGTTTATCCAGCCAGTCCCTGCCATCCACATACAGACCGATAAAATCGCCGCTGCGGGCCATGGTCTTGGCGATAGTCGCATAAAGGGCGCCGTCAGGTTCCAGGATCGGGATCAGGAGGCCGCCGGCGTTGACCAATATAGCGGGGATTAAAAGCGGTACAAACCATTTTTGCAGCCAGTTTTCCCACTCCGCGTTTTGTGGATCGATCATTAGTGGCAAATATAGATAAACACTATAATCCGGAATTAACTTCCGGGGACTTTGATAAGGCCTCGCCGAATAAAAGGGAGCGGTGACGCTGGCGGCTCTCCCAGTAAACGAAAAGCCGGAAGGTGCCCAGCCCCGTTAGAAAACCGGTGACGGCGCCGGCGAGAATATCGAAAGGGTAATGTTTGCCGACGTAAACCTGTGCGTAACAGATCGCTGCGGCCCAGATCCAGAGCCCGTTCCATCTCTTGCCGTTCATCTCGCGGATCGTAAAGTACCAGAAGGCGGCCAGCCCGAAATGGTTGGCGGCATGGTTGGAGGGCATGGAATACAGACCTCCGCAATCCACCAGTCCCCGGAGAAAGGGCTGCAGTTCCGGGTCATGGCAGGGGCGGAGCCGGCCGAACAGGGGTTTGAGCAATTGGGCGGTGACGGTATCGGTGACGGCGAAGGTGAGCAGGGTCAGGATAATAAAGGGCCACGCCTTATCCCTGCCCTGGCGAATGGAATAATACAGCATAAAAGCATAGAATGGGATCCAGATGAGGGGGTCCCGCAGCACGGGCATTATCCTGTCGGGAAGGAAATGATCCGAGTCGTGCTGGATGAGCACGAACAGGGTCTTATCGAGATGGTCCAGCCAGTTTAACAATGACATATGCGCGGTCTTTTTCAATTCTAAAACTATACCTATTCCTTTAGCAGAGGGCTGCCGGGGGATTATGATTCCGTTAAAAAATGGTGGTAATGTTAAGTTAATGTTCCGATAAACATGGGGTCATATCGGCACGGTACCTTTGGCAAACCCATTAAAATGAAATTATTGCTGACTTACCTCGCGGCGCTGCTATGCCTGTTGCGGGCTGCGGCGCAGGAGCCGCTTTCGCCAAACACCGTCCGCGTAAAAACGAAAAAGCTTTTCATTATTACCATCGATGGATTCCGGTGGCAGGAAGTCTTCACCGGAGCCGATCCTTTGCTGATCGGCAATGAAGATTATGTCAGGGATACGGCGCTGGCGCGCCGGCTTTATTGGGATTCCACCGGTCAGGAGCGGAGAAAGAAGCTGCTGCCTTTTTTCTGGACCACCGTGGCGGAAGAGGGACGGATCTATGGCAATCGGTTGTGGGGAAATAAGGTCAACGTAAAAAACTTCTATAAAATCTCTTATCCGGGGTATAACGAGATCTTTACGGGACATACGGATGCATTCAGCAGCCCCAATCTCGCGATCGAAAACCCCCATGTGAATGTGCTGGAATACCTGAATGCCAGTGCGGAATACCAGGGTAAGGTCGCGGTCTTTACTTCCTGGAATATTTTCCCCTATATACTGAACAAGGCCCGCAGCGGGCTGCCGGTCAATAGCGGTTATACGCCATTGGCGGAGAAAGGAGATCCGGAAGCGGGGCTGATCGACAGTGTGGGGGCGGGGATGCGCCAGAGTAAGACCCGTCATGATTGGCTGACCTGGCTGAGCGCCAAAGAATATATTGAGCAGCATCATCCTTCGGTCCTTTTTTTGGGGTTGGGGGAGACGGATGAATGTGCGCATGCAGGGCGTTATGACCTGTATCTGCAGCAGGCGGCCGATATCGACCGGATGATAGCGGATCTGTGGTATCTTGTTCAGACCGATCCGTTCTACAGGGACAGCACTACTTTTTTGATCACCACCGATCATGGGCGGGGCTGGAAACCAAATAAGTGGACGACGCATGGATTCTGGGCGCAGGGTTCCGGCGATATCTGGATGGCGGTACTGGGTCCCGATATCCTTCCCGGCGGGGAGATAAAATCCAGTGGTCAGGTTTATCAAAAGCAGCTGGCTGCCACCATTGCCGCGCTGATGGGAGATCCTTCAGCCCCGGGACACCCGCCGGGAAAGGCCATCGAATTGCCGGTCCGGTGGTCCCCCGCGCTGCTGGCGGGGCAGCCTGAAACGAACCGGGTAGTGGCGGGACAATAAACAGGGTAGGAGTCGCCGGATTGTTCTATTTTTGCGCAAACTTTTGCGCATGGCGTTCAACTCGTTCCTCCAGCTTTTTACCCCAAAAGACCGTGTTTTTTATTCTTTATTTGAGGAGGTCGCGGACAGTGTAGGGAGGATGGGCAAATTAATGAAGGAAGTCGTCGCAGAGCCGGATTTCGATAAAAGGGCGGCCATCGCCTCCCAGGTGGAAGACCAGGAGCATGTCAATGACGATCTTACGCATCGGATCTTCACCGAATTAGGCCGGAACTTCATCACTCCTTTTGACCGGGAAGATATTCACTACCTGGCGAGCGCGCTGGACGATATCTGCGATTATATTTACGCCACGACAAAAAAGATAAACTTTTACCGGGTCAATCCCAATGACATGGGTATCCAGAAAATGGCCGATCTGATCGACCAGGGGGCGACCCAGATCCAGATCGCCGTGAAGGAGCTTCGGAACATGCGGGATATGCGGAAGATCACCGATGCCCTGATAAAAATTAACAGCATTGAAAACCAGGCTGATGATATCTTCGATCTGAGTATCGAACGTTTGTTCGAGACGGAGCCCGATGCCAAAGAAGTGATCAAAAAGCGAGAGATCTATCAGGTGATGGAAATCGTTACCGACAAATGTGAAGATGCCGCTAACGTTATCGAGTCCATCATTATTAAATACGCATAGCGCTCTATGAGTTTCCTGGTCATTATCATCATACTCGCCCTTATATTCGACTATATCAATGGCTTTCATGATGCGGCGAACTCGATCGCCACGATCGTGTCGACCAAAGTGCTGACGCCTTTCCAGGCGGTGCTGTGGGCTGCCTTCTTTAATTTCGCCGCCTTTTTCATTTCGCGGTATGTGATCGGCGAATTCCGGATCGGGAATACGATCGCCGCTTCCGTCAACAAGGACTTTATCAACCTGGAGGTTATTTTTTCGGGGCTGATAGCGGCTATCTGCTGGAACCTGCTGACCTGGTGGTTCGGTATCCCTTCCAGTTCTTCCCATACCTTGCTGGGGGGTTTTATGGGTGCGGCGCTGGCGCATGCCGGGGCGCTGAACCGCCATGGTGTGGCTGTTATCAACTATGCCAAAGTGATCCCTACGTTCCTGTTCATCTTTTTGGCTCCTTTAATCGGGATGGTCGTTGCTTTTATCATCACCCTTCTGATCCTTAACATTTGCCGGCGCGCCAACCCGTACAAGGCGGACAACTGGTTCAGGCGGCTGCAGTTGGTATCTTCGGGGCTGCTGAGCCTGGGGCATGGGGGTAACGATGCGCAGAAAGTCATGGGCATTATCGGCGCGGCGATGATCTGGTATGAAAAGTCCCGGGGCCATGACATGAGCTTTTCACAGTTCATCGATGCGAATATGTGGGTACCGCTGGCCAGCTTTACGGCCATTGCGCTGGGTACGATGAGCGGGGGGTGGAAGATAGTCCGCACGATGGGGACGAGGATCACAAAAGTCACTCCACTGGAGGGCGTCAGTGCAGAGACCGCGGGTGCGCTGACCCTGTTCCTTACTGAAAAGCTTGGTATCCCTGTCAGCACGACGCATACCATTACGGGGGCCATCGTCGGGGTGGGCGCCACCAAGCGGCTTTCTGCGGTAAGATGGGGGGTTACGATCAACCTGCTCTGGGCGTGGATCCTGACCATTCCGGTAAGCGCCCTGCTGGCTGCCATCGTTTATTTTATTGTTAACTTGTTGCGCTAAAATGGCCCGTTGGATCATTAGCCCTGGGCTCAATGACCTAACTTTGCTATTTTGAGAAAATTATAAAACCGACAGTCACAGATGAAAGGAATTATTCTTGCGGGAGGGTCCGGTACGCGGCTGCATCCGATCACGTATGCCATCAGCAAGCAGATCATTCCGGTCTACGATAAACCGATGATCTACTATCCGCTGTCCACCCTGATGCTGGCGGGGATCCGTGAGATCCTGATCATTTCGACCCCGCATGACCTTCCTTTGTTCCGCAAGCTTTTTGGAGACGGGTCTGGCCTGGGCCTTTCTTTTACTTATGCGAAACAGCCTTTGCCCAATGGGCTGGCGCAGGCCTTTGTGATCGGCGAATCGTTTATCGGAAAAGATCCGGTGGCCCTGGTATTGGGAGACAATATCTTTTACGGGGCCGGGCTGGGCAAGCAGCTGGAAAAGAATGCCCGTCCGGATGGCGGCATTGTTTATGCCTATCAGGTAAGCGATCCCGAGCGCTATGGGGTAGTGGAGTTCGATGCGGCGAAAAAGGCCATTTCCATCGAGGAAAAACCTGCCCGGCCGAAGAGTAACTACGCCGTTCCGGGGTTGTACTTTTATGACAATTCGGTGGTAGGCATTGCAAAGGCGCTGAAGCCGTCGGCCAGGGGCGAGTATGAGATCACCGATGTCAACAAAGAATATCTCCGGCAAGGGAAGCTGACCGTGTCCATTCTGGATCGCGGAACGGCCTGGCTGGATACGGGGACCTTTGATTCGCTGATGCAGGCGACGCAGTTCGTCCAGGTGATCGAGCAAAGGCAGGGGATCAAGATCGCCTGTATCGAGGAGATCGCCTACCGGAAGGGCTTTATAGATGCCACACAGCTGGAAAAAATAGCGCAGCCCCTGCTCAAGAGCGGTTATGGGCAATATCTGATCAATCTTATTCATTCATAAACAAAGCGGACCACGGGTCCATATTATATTTATTATGCAAAAGATCCTTGTCACCGGCGGATGCGGATATATCGGTTCACATACCATCGTGGACCTGGCTGCCAATGGCTTCGAAGTCATCTGCGTCGATAGCAATGTGCGGTCTTCGCCCCGTATCCTGGAAGGCGTTGAAAAGATCACCGGAAAGAAGATCAAAAACTATAAGGTAGATCTCTGCAATTATGATGATACTTTCGCCATTTTCCAGGAAAATGAGAATATTGCCGGGATCATCCATTTTGCCGCGTATAAGGCCGTAGGGGAATCCGTCGAGGAGCCGCTGATGTATTTCGAGAACAACCTGCTGTCGCTGATCAATCTTTTAAAATGCGTTCAGGAATTCGAAATCCCTCATTTTGTATTTTCCTCTTCGTGTACGGTGTATGGCAACCCGGATGTGATCCCCGTGACGGAGCTGACGCCGCCCAAGCCGGCCGAATCTCCTTATGGATATACCAAGCAGATGGGGGAGCAGATCATCAATGAATTCTCCAAGGCGACTGCGCATACCAAGAGCATTTTACTGCGTTATTTCAATCCGGTTGGAGCGCATCCGAGCATCCTGATCGGGGAGATGCCGGTCGGCCGGCCTGCCAACCTGGTGCCGGCTATAACCCAGACGGCGATCGGCAAGCTGCCCCAGATGACCGTCTATGGGGATGACTACCCTACCCGCGACGGGTCCTGTATCCGCGATTTTATTCATGTGTGCGATATTGCCCATGCGCACACGCTGGCCATACAGTATATGCTGGATAAGAAGATCGCCAAGAATGCAGAAGTATACAACCTGGGGACCGGCAATGGCGTCACGGTACTGGAAGCCATCCGGGCTTTTGAAAAAGTGAGCGGTGTCAAATTGAATTATCAGATCGGCCCGCGCCGGCCCGGAGATGTCATTGCTATTTATGCCAACAATGATCTCGCCAGGAGGCAATTAGGCTGGAAGACCGAATATAGCCTGGAAGAGATGATGGCTACGGCCTGGAGATGGGAACAAAAGCTGAAAGCGGACGAGAAGTTTTATAACGGGAAGTTTTCCAGCTTCAATTAAACTCCTTTACCCAAGTTCGGCCAAACTTCTTTATTTTACAGCACCAAAATCAGGGATCGACGTCTCTGATATCCATTAATCTAATCACTTCAATTTTTTAGCATCAATGTTACAAGACATTCAGGTCACCGGACAGAAAGACACCCGTAGCGGATTTGGAGATGGGATCGCAGAAGCGGCCCGCAAGAACCCCAATATCGTTGCCCTCACCGCTGACCTGCTGGGCTCTATGAAGCTGAACCAGTTCATCAAGGAATTTCCCGAGCGGTTTGTGCAGTGCGGAATTGCGGAGGCCAATATGATTGGCATAGCAGCGGGGTTGACGATCAATGGTAAGATCCCTTATACGACCACTTTCGCCAATTTTTCTACCGGCCGTGTTTATGATCAGATACGTCAGTCCGTCGCTTACTCCGGTAAGAACGTAAAGATATGCGCCTCACATGCGGGGGTAACGCTGGGTGAAGACGGCGCCACGCATCAGATCCTCGAAGATATCGGGCTGATGAAAATGCTGCCGGGTATGACAGTGATCGTGCCCTGCGACTATAGTCAGACCAAGGCGGCTACGATGGCGATCGCCGACTATGCGGGTCCGGTTTATCTTCGTTTTGGCCGGCCGGTATGGCCAATTTTTACCGACAAGCTGCCCTTCGAGATCGGCAAAGCGCAGGTCTTCTCCGAGGGTACCGACGTCTCCATATTTGCCTGCGGACACCTGGTATGGAAGGCCATCGAAGCCGGGAAGATCCTGCAGGAAAAAGGCCTTTCGGTGGAAGTGATCAATCTCCACACGATCAAGCCGCTGGATACGGCCGCGATCCTGAAATCCGTTCAAAAGACCCGTTGCGCCGTTACGGCCGAGGAGCACAATATCATCGGGGGATTGGGTGACGCCGTTGCGCAGACCCTGTGCCGGCATTTTCCGGCGCCGATCGAATATGTAGGCACCAACGATACGTTTGGCGAAAGCGGCACTCCTGCGGAGCTGATGGTTAAATATGGGCTGGACACACCCAATATTGTCGCAGCGGCAGAGAAGGTAATAGCAAGAAAAAATAAATAATATTTAATTGCTAACTTTATGGGGGTGACCATCCAAGACACCGAGCTGCTTTTGCAATTCCGGGATCCTGACACCAAGGAGAAGGCTTTCACAGCTATTATAAAGAAATACCAGGAAAAGCTATACTGGCATATTCGGCGGATGGTAGTTGAGCATGAAGACGCAAACGACGTATTGCAAAATGTATTTATCCGTGTCTGGAACGGGTTGGAGAACTTCCGGGAAGATTCTCAGTTGTACACCTGGTTGTACCGGATCGCCACCAATGAATGTCTGAGCTATCTGGAACAGCAAAAGAGGAAATCCTCCTTATCTCTGGATGAAATGGAGTCTGGACTGAGCAATAAGGTGATAGCGGATAAGTATTTCGATCCCAATAAGTTAGAGTGGAAACTGCAACTCGCCATTCAACAACTCCCTGAAAAACAACGGATTGTATTTACCCTTCGCTACTACGACGAGATGCCCTACGAGGAAATGAGCCGGGTGCTGGATACTTCGGAGGGCGCCTTAAAGGCGTCTTATCACCATGCAGTCAAAAAAATTGAGGATTATATCCTGAATCGCTAGTCCGGCCAAAAAAAAAATCAGCGTTGACAGGCCAATCATTAAACTTTGGTTAACGAAAGGGGTCTGAAAATAGATGGATGTAAGGAACGAAATATCAGTGGAATTGGGGTCGCTAAGCGATCTGGTGAGCGGGATAAGCCGGCAGACTCCCTATGAGGCGCCGGATGGATATTTCGATCAGGTGCCGGCGCAGGTGTTGGCCCGGATAGCTGCCAAATCATCGACTTTTGGTGTTCCCAGCGGATATTTTGACGGTTTTGCGGCTCAGGTGCTGGCCCGGATAAAAGCCGGAGCTGGTAATAACGGTTCGACCCGACCCGAGCTGGCCCCCGGCCTTTTTATGGGGGAGAGGGTTGAGGAGGAACTGGCCCGGCTTTCCGCCGTCGTCAGCCGGATCAGCCGGGAAATGCCTTACCGGTTGCCGGAAGGGTATTTTGAGGAGATATCGCCCGTATTGACCCTACTCCGGGGCAGACTGACCTATCAGGCGCCGGCTGGATATTTTGAGCAGCTGGAATCAGCGTTGTCCGCGAAAGCGATACAGACATCGGCAAAACCGGAGTGGTCTATCGCTTCCGAAGCAAAGGTCATTCCGTTTGGCCGTCGGGAAAAGGTGTTGAAAGGGCATTGGTGGAAATATTCATCGGTGGGGGCGGTAGCAGCCTGCCTTATCCTGGTGTTCAGCTGGCCGCAGCTGCATACCGATGTGAAGCATACCAGTGAAGTACATCAGCTCGCGCCCGATCTGGCCAAGGTTAGCGATCAGGAAATGCAGGCTTACCTGGATGATCAGAATTCCATCCTGGCGGAACCTGTCACGAACACTACCGCTACGCTGGATATGAATGAAGGTGATGTAAAATCCCTCCTGGGAGATGTTCCGGATGGAGAATTACAGCAATATATGGAAGAGCATGGAAGAGCAACTGACATTGCAACGAATTAGACGTAACAATGAAAAAAATATTTTCCGTATTGATGATCCTATGCTGGCTGACCCCGCCGGCAAAGTCCCAAGGTCCGAAGCAGGCCTGGGGGGGGCAGCTGGAATCTATGAAAACGCTTTTCATTACGACCAGGCTGCAGTTGACGCCGCAGGAAGCCGAAAAGTTCTGGCCTATCTATAACCTCTACGCGCAGGAGGTGAGGCAGGCCATTTTTGATCACCGGCATAAACCGAACGGCAGCGAGCTGGACATGGAAGAAGCAATGCTCAATATCAAGAAGAAATACAGCATAGAATTCCTGAAGGCGATATCGCCGGGAAAGATCAATGACTTCTTTATCGCGGAAAGAGACTTTAACAAATTCGTCCGGGATGAGATAAATCGCAGGCAAAATCAGCGACGGGGTTACCCTGTAGGGCCGCCGCAAGGGCCACCGCAGCCATAGACCCGGACTTTTCGTCAATTGACCGATTTTAATATAACAGTAGAGATTTGAATAACGATATTTGAACTTGGTGTTTTTCATAGGTTAGCAACGGCCGGCTCTTTCCAGGGCAGGCCTTTTTTCTTTTGGCAGGTTACCGCGTTTGCGGGCGTCAATACGAGGGAGCTCCTACCGCGGAGGAAAGATGGGCGTTTTCACATCATGATAAAAAAGAAAGCTCCAGCCTTCATTCTGTCCCCGCTGCCACCATTCCTGTCTCAGCTCCATCGCCTTCCTGCCATCGTAATCATATTTTGCGACAAACCGGCTTTTCATCTGCTGCAGCTGGGGTGCGACGTCACCGCCAAAGAAGGCTGTTTCTCCGCCGTCTACGATCCGGAATACCTGGTGCCAGGGGCAATGGGCACCGGTAACGGTATAGCGGATATAGCCGTCCAGCACGCCATCACCATCGAGGAAGACGACCTGCGGAGATGACTTCAGGCATTCGAGCTCTTCCGTCAGATAGGAGCCGGGGCCTTTTTCGAAGGCATACTCCAGCTCATGGCGCTGGACATAATATTTTGCGTGCGGGAAAGACAATTCGCGGGAGGCGGCGGGCGCGCCGGGTTGGGGGGCTGGGCGGATGCGGCTGATCCCGCCGGCATGGTCTTTATGAAGATGGCTCATCAGCACTTTAGTAACGTCGGAAGGATCGATACCGGCTTTTTCCAGATTGGCATGGATCTGCAGCTTGCCGTCTTTTTCAAAACCCAGGCCCGTGTCGATGACCAGGATATCATCGGCGGTGATAACAGCAAAGGGCTGCACCTCTACCAGCAGGCTGCCCACCGGTCGTTGCTGGAGATCGTCCTGTCCGGTATCGAAGGGAACGAATAGCCTGGTCTTGTCGATCGTAAAGACGCCTTCGGATAGCGGAATGATTTGCATGAGGTAAAGTTATCGATTTATCTCAGCACCATCTGCCGGTCCGCGTCGAGACGGACAAGTATGAATATCATAATGCTGAAGGTGAGCAGGGAAGTTCCCCCATAGCTTACGAACGGCAGCGTGATACCGATGACGGGCGCCAGGCCGATGGTCATACAGACGTTGATGATGATGTGGAAAAACAGGACGCTGGCCACTCCATAGGCGTAGCAACGGCTGAATACGCTGCGTTGTCTTTCGGCGATCGTTACGATGCGCATCAGCAGGACAACATAGATCCCAAGAAAGAGCAGGCTGCCCAGGAAGCCAAAGCCTTCGCCTATCGTACAGAAAATAAAATCTGTCTTTTGTTCGGGTACGAAATCGTATCTTGTCTGGGTACCTTTCAGCAGACCCTTCCCAATGATCCCGCCGCTGCCGATGGCTATTTTGCTTTGTTTGACATTGTAATTATTGTCCTTCTTTTTGCTGCTGCTGCGCTGCTCGCTTTCCAGGGCGGCCTCCGTCGCCTGGTCCTTGGGCACATAGTCCTTTCCAATGGCGTCGTAAATCCGTTTGACCTGGTATGGCTGGAAAATATGATCGAAGGCAAAGGGCACGACAAAGCGTTGAACGCCCACGCAAACGAACCAGATGCCGACGATAACGACGAGGATCGAGCGGTTGCGCTTGATGGCTTTTCGAAGGAAATAAATGCCTGCAATGGCGATCCCGGTGAGGACCAGCGCCAGGGTATTGGGATCCATCAGCAGTGTCGCTACGACGAGGACGGAGAAGGAAAAACCGATAACCAGGACCGAAGCGGGAAGACCCTCGCGGAACATCACCAGGAAGAAAGAAAAATAGACCAGGGAAAGCCCCATCTCGTGCTGCATAATACTGAGCATTGCCGGGACGAGGGCGATGACGGCGGCGATCAGGTGTGAGCGCGGGCGGGTAAAATTCGTTTCCACGCGGGACAGGTATTTTGCAAGAGCAAGGTTGACAAATAGCTTACAGAGGTCCGCCGGCTGCAGTTGGAAGGCCGTACCGAAACGAATGATCGATTCTGTACCTTTCACGCGCGAATGGAAAGGAAAGACCAGCAGCAGCAGAAATATCCCGAAGGCATAGCCCAGGTTGGCCGTTGCGGTAAAAAATTTGCTGTCCGTCAGCAGGATAAACGTGCCGACGATACCGGCGATGATCAAAAAAAGCAGCTGGCGGCTATAGTCTGTCTTTAGTGAAATAAATCCCTGCACGATATTATCTCCTTCGTGCCAGGAGGCGGCAAAAATGCTCGTGACACCGATTGCGCAAAGGGTAAACCAGATCCAGACCAGTGACCAGTCGACGCCTTTGGATATGGTGGGGTTTCTCTGATTCATAGTATTAGGGGGTAGAATCTTTTGGAAGCGGTTTGTCCGTGTCGGCAGGTTTGCCGGAGCCGCCGGTCGTATCGGAAGAGTCCTTCTTCACGGGTGGCCGGGGCGGGCGTGTTCTTTTTATCGAATCAGCGGGATGGGCAGAGGGGATCTTTCTGTCGGAATCCGGCGATTGTGCAGCAGCAGCATCCGCGGCGCGTTGTTCCGCGGCGGCCTGCGCTCTCAGCTTTGCCAGTCTTTCCGCCAGCGCGCTCTTATAGGGCAGGCTTTTATGCAGGCTGGCGTATAGCGGACTCTTGCTATTATAAGAGGTATCGAGCATCATAAACCGGAAGGCCGGCGTTTGGTATTTGATCCATCGGGTGCTGTCGCCATTCTGACGGGCCCAGTCGGCGGCGCGGCTGGAGTCGGCTTTGAACTGGAACCGGACGAGGTAATTGGGCATCAGGTTATGACCGGTGATCTCATCTTCCAGCGCCAGGCGATCCGTGCTGATCGTATCCCGGAGATATTTTTCCACCAGGAGGGAGGCGATGGGGGCAGCCGCATCTTTACCATAGCCGCCGTTCTCGACGATCACCGCCACCGCTATCTTCGGATTCTCCCGGGGAGCAAAGCAGGCGAACAGCGAGTGATTTTTGAGCTTGATAGTCCGGCCTTCGATTCGCTGTTTATTTTCGGCAGTGCCGGTCTTCGCGCACATATTGATACCCGGAATACGGGCTACCCGGCCGGTACCGATCTCTGTAACGCCCTGCATCCCGCTCTGCACCACGTCATAAGCATCTTCGGAGATATGAGACACCGGCACATGCTTCAGATGAAAGCGGCTCAGCAACGTATCGTCTTCCGGTGAACCTTCGATGTTGCTGACAAAATGAGGCGTATAATAGTACCCCTTATTGGCGACGATACACATGGAATTGGCAATCTGCAAAGGTGTTTCCAGCATTTTATCCTGCCCGATACCCATCGTGACCATCGTACAGGAATTCCAGGAATGCCTGTAATCTTTATCATAGGCGGAGGTATCCGGGATATTTCCGCCATCCTCGCTGGGCAGATCGATCCCCAGCCGGTGTCCCAGGCCGAAGGCGTTGACATATTCCTTCCATTTCATCAGCCCCAGGCGGGCGCTGTGAAAGGCGGGGTTGTCCAATTCCAGACGGAAAGCGTTGTAAAAGAATGAATTACAAGAATTGGCAATGGCCAGCCGAAGATTGGCGGCGTGTCCCGGCGCCTTTTCGTCGCATTTTCTTACCTCGCCGCACCCATAATAAAAGCCGAGACATTGGATTCCGCTGGCCGGGGTGATCACGCCTTCATCAAGACCGATAAGGGCGCCGAGTGGCTTATAGGTAGAACCGGGGGGATACTGCCCCTTTATCGCCCTGTTCAGCAAAGGGCCGGATACATCGAGGGCCAGCCGGCCATAGTTGGATTGTTTGTCGGGCCCTGTCAGGCTATTGGGGTCAAAGGTCGGGCCGGATGCCATGGCCAGGATCCCGCCGGTGGAGGGGTCGATGCAGACAATAGCACCTGTTTTACCTGCCAGCAGTCTTTCGGCCAGCTGCTGTAATTCGATATCCATATAGGTATTGAGGTTCTTTCCGGCAATGGCCGGCGTATCGATGGCCTTGTCCTGGTAGCGGCCAACGAGGCGGTTTTTGTTGTCCTTGAGCCAGAATTCGGTCCCGCGCTGACCCATCAGTATTTTTTCATAGGATTGTTCCAGCCCGCTGCGGCCTACATAGTCTCCCAGCTGGTAGAAATTATTCGACCGGCGCAGGATGGCCGAATCCACTTCGCCTACATAGCCCATGATGTGCGCGGCGACATTGTAGGGATAGATCCTGACGGGTCGCTCCTGGAGGTTAAAGCCGGGGAATTTCCAGAGGTTTTCTTCCAGCCGGGCATACATATCCGGAGGCAGGAGGTCTTCGAAGGTCGTGGGCCGGAATGGGCCGTTCTTAATTTTTGCATCGGCTATCCGGCTGCGAAACTCGGCAGTGTCGATGTTGAGCAGCTGACAGAAATAGGCTGTATCGATGTTTTTAACCTGGGCGGGAATAACCACCAGGTCATAAAGGATGGTGTTGTTCAGGATTGCCCGTCCTTTCCGGTCATAGATGATACCGCGGGTCGGATAGACGCTTTTCCGGAAAAGGGCATTTTCCTGCGCCTGCTGTTGGTATTTCTTGGAAATGATCTGCAGGTGAAACAACTGTGCCGCAATGATCAGGAACATGCCGGCAAAAATGAGGCGGATAACGTTGCTTCGCGATTGATTGAATACAGACATATAAAAGGAACTACCTACAATTTACGGATTACCGTGCTATTAACGATGAAAGAATGTTAGATCGTATTAGTCCTGAATTTTTGTTTGCGGAAGAACAGCAATTCGGTTAAAAGGACCAGTAACAGGCTCACAGCGGTGGATGCGATCACTTTTCCAACGAAATACATGAAGGACCCGAAATTCATCCATTCCAGCAGAACCAGGTACGTATGATGGAGGAGGGTGAGTACGATCACGTAGGTTGCGTAAGGCGCCCATCCCATACTAACAAAGGATGGGGCGATATAGTTCTTGTCGGCGCCTTCCTGGGAGATGAGCATGCCGATGATAAATGGCCGGACATAAGCGATCAGGGTGCAGGCGGCAGCGTGGAGCCCGGGGGTTTTTACGAAATAGTCCAGGCTAAGGCCGAAAATGAACCCAATAAAGGTCAGCGACATCCGCGACAGGCTGAAAGGGAGCCAGAGGATATAAAGATAATAGAGATAGGGGGTGACAAACCGGTGGAGCGGCGGCATCTTGAACAGGATGAACACCTGCACGAGGATGAACAGGATAAAGCGGATGATATTTTTCAGCAGTTCACTCATTGGACTTTTTTGCGGGCAGAGTCTTCCAGTCTTTTTTGTTCTTCATATTGAAGGTTGTCGATCACATAAGCGTATTCAATATTGGAAAAATTGGTCGCCAGCCTGATCTTTAAATTATAAAAATTCGAGGTATTGTCCGGTACGATCTCGGCTACCGTGCCCACCAGGAGGTTTGCCGAAAAGAGGTAGGAAATCTGGCTGGTAACAACGGTATCTCCAACCATGACATTGGCGCTGCGGGGGACGCCACGCATGGAAATAAAGGAGGGGCTGATACCATCCCAGTAAAGGGTGCCGTTCTCCCCGCCTTTTCTGAGCTGGGCCACAATATGGAAGTTTGGATGCAGCACGCTCATGACAACGGCGAAATTCTCGCTGACATTGATGACAGACCCGACAATGCCCTGCGGGCCGGTGACCCCCATATTGGGGTGGACACCCTGCCGGAAACCCCGGTGAATAGTCAGGTAATTGGTGGGAAGGGTAATGGTGTTATTGACGACTTTGGCTTCCATCATCAGCCATTTGCGGATGTTCCTTCCGGTATCTATCCGGATGGTGTCGTAAAACAGTCGCCGATCGGAGTCGGGGGCCTCATAATTCTCCTTTAGCTGCTGACGGAGATGAAGGTTCTCCTGTACAAGGGATTCGTTTGTCTTTTTTAGCTGGAAGTAATATTCGATGCCGTTGTATTTTTCGTTGAGCCGGCCGGTAATTTCGGTGCTGACGTTCAGGAAGGCGGCTTCGTGGAATTTGTTGTAGCGGAAGAGGAAAGAAAGGGCTATTATCTGCAACACCAGGAAGAAGAGGAAGTTAAAATGCCTTCTGATGAAGAGAAAAACGTTGCGCACCGGTAGCTGGTTTATTTCGAGGTTTGCTGATTATATCGACTCCTATCTCATAACGAACGGATATCTGTCGTAATTTTTCAAGGCTATCCCTGTGCCGCGGACGACGCTCTTCAGCGGATCGTCGGCGATATGCACGGGCAATTTGATCTTTTGGCTCAACCGTTTGTCGAGGCCGCGGAGCAGGGCGCCACCGCCTGTCAGATAAAGACCGCGGCGATAGATATCTCCGGCCAGTTCAGGCGGAGTGGTTTCCAGTGCTTTCAGGATGGCTTCTTCTATCTTGAAGATGCTCTTATCGAGGGCTTCGGCGATCTCCTGGTAGGAGACCATGATCTGTTTGGGGATACCGGTGACGAGGTCGCGGCCGTTGACAGGGATATCATCGGGGGGGTTGTCCAGGTCTTTAAGGGCGGCGCCGATCTGTATTTTGATCTGTTCGGCTGTTCTTTCCCCGATCAGCAGGCTGTGATAGCGGCGAAGGGCTTCCATGATGTCGGCGGTGAATTCGTCACCCGCGATGCGGATCGACTGGTCGCAGACGATACCGGCGAGGGCGATGACGGTGATGCCGGTGGTACCACCCCCGATATCGATGATCATATTGCCGACAGGTTCTTCCACATCGATACCGATACCTAATGCGGCAGCCATTGGTTCATGGATGAGGTAGACCTCCTTGGCGCCTGCCTGCTCGGCGCTGTCCCGGACGGCTCTTTTTTCCACTTCCGTGATACTGGACGGGATACAGATCATCATTCTCCAACTGGGGGGGAAGAGCGGCTTTTTGGGATAGATCATTTTGATCATCTCGCGGATCATGAGCTCGGCTGCGTTGAAATCGGCGATAACACCATCTTTCAGGGGGCGGACGGTCCGGATGCTCTCATGGGTTTTTTCATGCATCATCAATGCGCGTTTGCCGACGGCGAGCACGGTTTTGGGATTGTTGCGATCCAGGGCTACGATACTTGGCTCATTTACCACTATTTCGTCATTGTGTATGATGAGGGTATTGGCAGTACCCAGGTCCATGGCTATTTCTTGCGTAAGGAAATTGAATAATCCCATTTTATGTGTATAGGTCAGATTTTAAGTTCTTCGTTAAAAAGGGTGAACCGATCTGCGCCCGGTTCCGGTAACGACCCCCTGGTCGGCAAGCAAACCTCCGGTTCGCTTTTGTGCACCGGGGATGGCTTGTCCGAAAAATAACCCATCCCCGGTGAACGGCTAATGATGGGCCTTTCGGCCAAGCGAACCTCCGGTTCGCTTTTGTGCAGCAAAATTGAAGGAAATAATTTGAATTAACAAGGTGAACTCCTTGATTTACCGGATTATTTTCCACAGCCCTTACCCGCCAAATTTTTTTTTCCTCCTAATTGAACAGCCATCATCAGAACGATAAAACTTCTTTGATCGTATCCGGACGGGATATAAAAAAATCGCGCCGCGATTATTTTCTTCAGGGAGCGACAAAGCCAAGCCTTCTTTCCATCTCGGGGCTCAGTGCCGGTAGCCTTTTCCGTTCGATGAGAAAACTGGACAACGCGGCAATCTCCCGGAACAGATGGTGACGCTGGAGGGCCGATCCCAGGTAATCTCTGCCGGTACTGCCTCCGGTGCCAATCCGAGTGCCAATCACGCGCTGGACCATGCTCATATGGCGGAAACGCCAGGTGCTGAGCTGCTCGTCTATTTCCAGCAGCTGATGCAGCATCTGGAAAGGCAACTGCAACAGGGGATACCCCCGGTAAAGCATGATAAAGAGGGCGGCGCGGCAGGCGGCGGGAGAAAGGGAGCGGGTGGCTGCGCCGGGGTTAGCGCCCGACGGCGGCTGGGCGGGGCCGGCAGGAGCGGGGCCGGCATCGGGCAACGATTGCAGGATGGAGTCGAAATATTCCAGGTTGCCCTTTTCGACGTCGGTCAGGCTCTGCTGGTAGCGAAGACGATAATCGGCCCAAAAGGCAAGGGCGCTGTCACCTTCAAAAAACGGCATCCTTTCCAGCCAGCTGTTTAACAGCTGAAGCAGGGAAGCTTCCTTCTCTGCCGATCGTATCCGATCGATCTCGGGCTGGCGAAGCTGCGATATATAATATTCCTGTCCGAAGCGATGTTCGTATTTGAGGCCCAATTTTGCTTCCAGCAACTTGAATTGCCAGCTTTGGAAGCCGGAGGCAGGACGGAGCATGTCCCGGAAGTCCAGGAAGTCCATCGGCGTCATGGTTTCCATGATATCGATCTGGTGGACCAGCACCTTTAGGATGGTGGCGCAGCGGGCCAGCCGGTGAACGATGGTCTGCAATTCAGGGGAATTATCGTTGAGGGCTGGCCGGGCAAGGATTCCGATGACGGAGTCCGTCTCGAAAAGAAGCTGTCTGAACCATAGTTCGTAAGCCTGGTGAATGACGATAAAGAGCATCTCATCATGGGCGGGCTGCCCTTGTCTGTCACTTTCGGGCTCCTGAGCGCCGAGGATCTTTCCGAGCTGGAGATAGTCGCTGTAATGCATCATATAAATTCATGGCCGATGTCACGCCGATAATAGATTCCTTCGTAATAAATATTTTCCAGTACGTCCCTGGATTTGTCGACCGCTTCGTAGACGGTCTCTGCAAAAGAGGTGACGCAAAGTACCCGGCCTCCGTTAGTGAATATATCGTCTTTTTCTCCGGGGGCGCCTTTTTCCCCGCGGGTCCCGGCGTGAAAGATCAGGCTGTCGTCCTTTAGGGTCTGGTCCAGGCCGGTGATGGGGAGTCCTTTCTCGTAAGAGCCCGGATAGCCGCCGCTAACGGCCACGATGGTGCAAGCCGTACGAGGCTCCTGTTCTATCTTTAGCTGGTCCAGTCTTTGCTCATTGACCGCTTTGAATAATTCCACCAGGTCGTTTTTTAGCCGGGGCATGACCACTTCGGTCTCGGGGTCTCCGAGCCGGCAGTTGTATTCTATCACATAAGGATCCTCGCCGACCTTGATCACCCCGATAAAGATAAACCCTTTATAATCGATCTTCTCTGTCGTTAGCCCCTTTATGGTTGGGACAATGATCCGGCTGGTTATTTTATCCATAAAGGATGGATCGGCGAAGGGCACGGGGCTGACGGCGCCCATGCCGCCGGTATTCGGGCCTTTATCGCCTTCGTGGATGCGTTTGTAGTCTTTTGCTTCGGGCAGGGTCAGGAAATGCCGGCCATCCGTCAGTACAAAAACCGAGAGTTCGATCCCGGTAAGAAATTCTTCCACCACTACTTTGTTGCCCGCCTCGCCGAATTTATTTCCCTGCAGCATGAGCTCGAATTCGGCTACGGCTTCGACAGGATTCTGGCAGATCACCACTCCCTTGCCGGCGGCAAGACCGTCGGCCTTCAGCACGATTGGCAGGGAATGCTGCTGCAGGTAAGCGATCCCTTCTGCAAAGGTATTGGCATTGAACTCCCGGTAGGCGGCGGTTGGGATGCTGTAGCGGTCCATGAATTTCTTGGAAAAGGCCTTGCTGCCTTCCAGCTGGGCGCCGGCGGCGGAGGGGCCGATGACAGGGACGGACTGGAGAGCGGGGTCCGCGGCCAAAAAATCGACAATGCCCTTTACGAGGGGCTCTTCCGGGCCCACTACCACCATCTCAATCCCTTCCGCGCCGCAGAATTGGCGGATACCTTCAAAATCCAGCGGGGAAAGGTCGACATTGGCGCCACAGCGGGCGGTGCCGGCATTTCCGGGAGCGATATACAGTGCGGAACAATGAGGGCTTTGGGTCAGTTTCCATGCCAGGGCATGTTCTCTGCCACCGGAACCAAGCAGTAATATTTTCATATTGTCCCCGAAATTCGAATTTCGGGCGCAAATTGTAAAAAAGAATTTATTTTAGGTGCTCAGGAACCGCTGGAAGCGGTTCATAATTCCAAAAAGCATGAGTCTAGCCACTACCGGGAAGGGCCGGCATCCCAGAGCCTTGTATGTTCTTTTTATGACGGAAATGTGGGAGCGGTTCGCTTATTACCTGCTGGCGGGGATTCTGCTGTTGTACCTGAAAAACGGGAAACAATTCACGCCGGACAAGGCTGCGGACATTACCGGCACTTTTCTTGCGCTGATCTGGCTGCCCCTTTTTATCGGCGGGATGATCGCTGACCGGTACCTGGGCTATATCAAATCCATTTTCATTGGCGGCAGCCTGCTGGCGGCCGGTTACCTGGGCCTGATCTTTCCGGGCGACACGGCCATGTATATCTCCCTGGGCCTGATCATCTGCGGAAATGGCTTTTTCAAACCGAATATCAGCACTTTACTGGGTAATATCTATAATCGGGAAGATCTAAAGCCTTTAAAAGACAATGCCTATAATATCTTTTATATGGGCATTAATATAGGAGCGCTGATCTGCAATTTTGTGGCCGCCTATCTGCGCAATAAATACGGTTGGGGCTATGCGTTCGGGGCGGCAGGCATCGGGATGATCATCGGTCTGATCAATTTCGGGTCCAATTTAAAGCATGTCCGGGTCGGGGATATCCGACGGGAGCCGCAAAAGGAGGACATGAACCTGTCGCAGATCCTGCTGTATGTATTTGTTCCGGGAATCGTGGCGGCCGTGATCGGCTATATCGTGCCGGGCAAGCTCTTTCATACGACCATTATGGGCAGCCCGTCCAGCGACGCCTTTGTATTTGCGTGCGTCCCGGTGATCGCGTTTTTCCTGTCGATCTGGGTAAAAGCGCGGGGAGAAGACAAAAAAGGGGTCGGCGCATTGCTTTTCATCTTTATGGTCTCGGTCATTTTTTGGGCCATTTATTATCAAAACTTTACGGCCTTCACTTTATGGGCAGACCAACATACGGACCGAACGATATCCACCCGGGTGGTCGAAAAAGGCGCCGATTTCATGGGCCAGCTGCAGCAAGTGAATACCACGCCCCGCCTGGTGACGCAGGTAGATGCTTACCTGGAACCAGTCAAGGATGACAGCGGTCATCTTCGTAAAGTAATGGGGCCGGACCCTTATTTCAATAATATCCCCAGGGCCGACTGGCCGCCTCCGGGTCAGAACGTCAAGCTGGTGAACCCCGAGCTTTTCGAGTCCATCGGCCCTTTCTTCATCGTGACCCTGACCCCCCTTCTTGTGGCCTTGTTCCAATACCTTCGAAAAAGAAAGAAGGAACCTTCAACCGCCAGCAAATTCGGCATTGCCCTTTTCCTTGCCGGGCTTTCTTCCATTGTCATGTTGTTTGCTGTGCTGTCGGTGTCGTCCATTTATCAATTCAAGGTTTCGCCCGGCTGGCTATGGGGCACTTATTTAGTGGTGACCGCCGCGGAGATATTCCTGAGCCCCATCGGGCTGTCACTGGTATCCAAGCTGGCGCCGGCGCGGCTGACTTCCCTGCTGATGGGAGGATGGTTCCTGACGATGTCACTGGGCAGCAAGGTGGCCGGGCTGATGACCAGCTCATGGGGTAAATTTCCGGATAAGCGCATCTACTTTTTGATCTGGTTCATAGCTGCTGTGATCGGAGGCGTATTGATCTTCAGCAGGATCAGGTCGCTGAATACCGTATTGCGAAACAAGACAGGCGAAGCATAATTAACCAAACCCATCCAGCATGAGCGCAAAGAAATTCGAGCCATTCGTCAGCCCGGAGACGGAAATGAAAGAGTTCACCGTTAAGGCCCTGCTGATGGGCAGTATTTTTGGAATCCTGTTTGGCGCTTCCACGGTATACCTGGCGCTGAAAGCGGGTTTGACGGTCTCGGCCTCCATTCCCATTGCCGTGATGGCGATCACGCTCGGTCGGCGGCTCTTCAAAACGACCATCCTGGAAAACAATATCATTCAGACGACTGGCAGCGCCAGTGAAAGCATTGCGGCAGGGGTGGTGTTTACGCTGCCGGGGTTTCTTTTTCTTTCTACTGCCGAAGCCGGAAATTATTTTAGTTATGCCGTCATTTTTATCCTGGCTATTTTCGGCGGCATGCTGGGAACGCTGCTTATGATCCCTTTGCGCCGGTCGCTGATCGTAAAAGAACATGAGACCCTTCCCTATCCGGAAGGTACGGCTTGCGCTGCCGTGCTGCAAGCCGGCGAAAAAGGCGGCGATTTCGCCAAGGCAGCCTTCCAGGGACTTGGATTCGCGTTTGTGTATGCGCTGGGGCAAAAGCTATTCCGTTTTATTGCCGAAACGCCGGTATTCGACACCATGAAAAGCAAGTCCCTCAACCGCATCTTCCCTTCTGCCCAGCTATCGGCCGATATTACGCCGGAATACATGGGGTTGGGTTATATCATCGGACCGAAGATCGCCGGTGTGCTCTGCGCCGGCAGCGTCTTAAGCTGGTTTGTTCTGCACCCGCTGCTGGCTTCGCTGATGGATCCGCCGGTCATCGCGCATCAGCTGGTGAAGCTGGGTTTGTTAAAGGACGTCGGCACAGCGGGGGGTGCGGGAGGCTGGAACCCCATAACGCAAACCTTTGCCGATCCCGCCACTGCCATCTACCGGGCCTATGTCCGGCTGATCGGCGCCGGTGCGGTCGCCATGGGAGGATTGATCACGCTTATCAAGACCATTCCTACCATCATCGTCTCCTTTAAAGAAAGCATCGGATCGGTGAAGGAAGCGGGAAAGGACAGCCGGATACGGACCGAACGTGACCTCAGCATCAGGGTCGTCGCCTTTGGCAGCCTGGCGCTGGTCATACTGATCGGTTGTCTTCCGATCATCCCCGGCGGTTCCTTTTTCAGCCGGTTGCTGATCGGGCTGCTGATCCTGGTATTCGGCGCTTTTTTTGTGACAGTCGCCAGCCGGATCGTTGGCATCATCGGGTCTTCGAACAGCCCGGTATCGGGTATGACCATCGCCACCGTGATGGGCACCTGTCTGACTTTCCTGGCCATTGGCTGGAGCGGAAAAGTATATGAGCCGATGGCCCTGGTGGTTGGCGGCATGGTCTGTATCGCCGCTTCGAATGCGGGCGGCACTTCGCAGGATCTGAAAACGGGTTATCTGGTCGGGGCCACGCCTCGTTATCAACAGCTGGCGTTGTTCATCGGCGTGATCGTCTCTGCCCTTGCCGTCGGCTTTACCATCAAGATACTCGATACCCCCACCCCCGAACTGGCCAGACAAGGCATCCAGCATGCTATCGGAACCACCTTTAACGCTCCGCAGGCGACCCTGATGGCTACGCTGATCAAGGGTATTCAATCCCGGAACCTGGACTGGAATTTTGTATTGATCGGCGCCTTCCTGGCGGTGGTAGTGGAGTTTTGCGGTGTACGGTCGCTGAGTTTTGCCATCGGCGTCTATCTGCCTTTGTCCACCACGCTGCCTATCTATCTCGGCGGTATCATCCGGGGGATCGTAGACAGCGTCAAAAAGAAAAGAGGGGAGCGTCACACCGAGGCAGGCGAAGACCTGGAAAGAGGCAATCTGTTCGCCACTGGCCTGGTTGGGGGAGGAGCACTGATGGGTGTGATCTTTGCTTTCCTGCGGATACCGGATAAAGTAGTAACATTCCTGGAGCGGCTTAGCCTGGAAAAAACGATGGTGGCGGGATTGGGTGAAACCGGGTATTATCTGCTGGGGATTGTCTGTTTTGCCGTGATGGGCTTTATGCTGTATCGGGCGGGAACTTCGAGATCAAAGCCGTTGGACGCATAGGAACGCCTAGCTCATTTTAAACGGAACGATCATTTCAAAAACAGGGATATTCACTTCGAAGGTCTTTTTATTATGGAGATTTTCCATCGTATAGGAGCCATACATCTTTCCCATTTCGGTGCGAAGATTGCAGCCGCTGACGTATTGATATCTTTCGCCGGCCTGGAGGATGGGCTGCACCCCGACGACCCCCTCTCCTTCCACCTCCCGATAGCTGCCATTGCTATCGAAAATATGCCAGTGACGGCGCTGTAATTTTACCGCGAATCCGTTGTGATTTTCGATCGTAATACGGTAAGCAAACATATATTCTCCGGAAATAGGGTTGGAATAATCAGGCTGGTAAAAGGTCTCTACACTCACCTCCATTCCTTCTGAGATCTTATTTGCCATCTTTGCCAAATTTTCCTAAAGTTAATCAAAATAGCCACAAATGGGGCTAATTTTGCGGTCGGTTGGTCAAAATACAAAAATAAAATAATATGAAGATTGCGGTTGCAAAAGGGGATGGAATCGGTCCGGAGATCATGGATGTTGTTTTGGCTATTTTCGAAGCGGCGAAGGTTCCCCTGGAGTATGTTACCGTGGACATGGGCAAATGGGTCTTTGATAAAGGCTTTTCCAACGGGATGACACCGGAAGCCAAATTGACGATAGAAGAGCTGGGTATTTTATTCAAAGGGCCGATGGAGACACCAAAAGGAAAAGGGGTAAAAAGTGTAAATGTAACGGCGCGCAAGACCTGGAATACCTATGCCAACAAGCGGGTTTTTCAGACGTTGCATGGTGTGGACACGGTCTTTTCGAGAGCGGGAATCTCCATCGATATCACCATTGTGCGGGAGAATATCGAGGACACCTATGGGGGCATCGAACATATGCTGACGCAGGATGTAGCTTTAAGCCGCCGCTTTATTACCCGGCCGGGTAGTTTGCAGGTGATCAAATATGCCTTTGAGATGGCGAAGAAAAATGGCGCCCGGCGCATCACCTGTGGTCACAAGGCGAATATCATGAAGCTGACGGACGGCCTTTTTCTGGAGTGTTTCCAGGAAGTAGCAAAAGAATATCCGGAGCTAAAGTCGGACGATATCATTGTCGACGATCTGGCGATGAAGTTGGTCGTGCGGCCGCAGGAATTCGACGTAGTTGTATTGACCAATCTGCAGGGAGACATCATTTCCGATCTTTGCGCGGGACTGGTCGGCGGTCTCGGGTTCGCGCCATCGGCGAATATCGGGGACCATATCGCTATTTTCGAGGCCGTGCATGGCACGGCGCCCGATATCGCCGGCAGGAATATTGCCAACCCGACGGCGTTGTTATTGAGTGGTATTGCGATGCTGCGTCACCTGGGTCTGATGGAAAACGCGGCCATCATCGAGAACTCCTTATTATATACGCTGGAGCAGGGTATACACACCGGTGATTTTGGAGACCGGAACACGCCTGCGCTTAATACGACAGCATTTGCCGCCGCCGTCATCGGCAATTTTGGTCAACTGCCACAGCATATGGCCAAACCGATCCTGCCGAATATGCCCGTAACGCAAACTGCGTTCAAGCTCGCCCGCAATGAAATGATGGTTACGGAAGAAACGCAGAAGGAAGCCATTGTCGGGGTGGATTTTTTTATCGAGAGTTCGGAGCAGCCGGAGAAGATCGCCCGGAAATGCCAGCGTCATGGCGGCGTGAAGTTTGACCTTATCAATATCAGCAACCGCGGAACGCAGGTGTGGCCGACAGGATCGGTCTATACCAACCTGGTGAACCAGTACAATGTCCGGTTCGAGAGCATCGATGGCTCGCCGCTGAACCAGCAGGATGTGTTGGGCCTTTATGTCAGCCTGAGCGGTGACTTTAAGATCTGTTCTTCGGAACTGCTGAATTTGCTAGGGGATAAAAAGGCCTATTCTTTGGCACAGGGGCAGTAGGCGGCCGTTGGCCTGGCATGGGATTAGCAGTGACAATGATCAGGAAATTACTTATGAAGAAATATTCCCTTCTTCTGCTTGGATTATTTCAGTTGTTGTGGTGCCTTGTCATGCCGGATCTGGCTTTGTCCCAGGTACAGACCCCCCGTTATATTTCTACGGGTCCGAACAGCAATGGATATTATGAATACCTCCCCGCCGGTTATACCAAGAGTACGAAGAGTTATCCCTTATTGGTGTTCGTGCATGGCGAAGGACAATTGGGCGGTAGCAGCTCGGCCCTTCGCCTGATCCTGCAAACCGGGCTGCCGCTCCTGATTTATAAAGGACAGTTCCCCGACAGTTTTAATGTCAAAGGCAATTATCATTCCTTTATCGTCATTTCGCCACAATTCATAGCATGGCCGAGCGATAATGACATAAACGATGTCATAACCTATGCCCTCGCGCATTACCGGGTCGATACGGGACGTGTCTATCTGACGGGGCTGAGCATGGGAGGGGGAGCGACCTGGTCTTATGCCGCCAGTTACCAATCCGCCAGCATGCTGGCTGCCATCGTGCCGATTTCGGGGGGCCAGTTATGGCAAGGAGAGGCCGGCGCGCTCAATATGGCCCATGCCGACCTGGCCGTATATGCCGCGTCGAACCTGCGCGACGCTACAGTGCCGTCCAGCACCACCGTGAATGATATCGGGCTGATCGACAGCGTTGTCCCGGCCATTCAGCCCAAGGCGCTGGATACACTCTATAATGCGTCCGGGCACGACGCCTGGACCAAGACTTATAACCCTTCCACCATACTGTATCAGGGGCTGAATGCCTATCAATGGATGTTGCTGTATACGAGGGATAGTTCGGACTCCATCCCGCAACCGGCGACCTATCCGGCCCCGGTACCGGACAGCATTTTATGGGGTTCCTTTACAGCGACATGGCCGACCGGGCAATCCGCTGTCACGTTGCGTTGGACACCGGCGTACGAGACAAATGAGCCATACTTTCTCGTCCAGCGATCGGCGGATGGAAAGACCTTCACGAGTTTAGATACCTTACCTGCCATAGCCTATTTGGGGAATGAATACAACGATAGCGCCTTAGACCCGAAGCCCCTGGCGGAATCCGATTATTACCGCCTTGCGGCCGTGTTCATGGATGGCAAGGTCAGCTATTCCGTCATCAGGGAAGTCACTTCGGTGTCTCCGGTCCAACCGCCGCGGGACTCAGTCGCATGGTCTTCCTTTACAGGTACATGGCCGGCCGGCCAGTCCGAAGTCGTGTTGAGCTGGGCGACGACATTCGAATCGAACGGCCAGTACTTCCTGGTGCAGCGATCAGCCGATGGGCAGACTTTCAACACTTTTGATACCGTGGCGGCTGCAGCCAACGCTGCGAGTACCTATAATGCCCCTGACCCCAGTCCGTTTCCGGATTCCGATTATTACCGCCTGGAGGCGGTATTCCTGGACGGCAGGGCCAGCTATTCCGTCATCATTAAGGTCGTCTCTATGCCGCCGATTCAACCACCGATCCAGGACACGATAGCATGGTCTGCCTTTACAGCCGCCTGGACCGCCGGACCCTCCGAAGTCGCGCTGAACTGGACGACGACCGTCGAGCAAAACAATCACTATTTCCTCGTCCAGCGGTCAGCAGACGGCCAGACCTTCAGCACGCTGGATACCATGGCCGCTGCCGCCAATGGTTCTGGCGGACACGCCTACAGCGCTCTTGACCCGAAGCCCCTGGCGGATTCCGACTTTTACCGCCTTGCCGCGGTATTCCAGGATGGCAGCATCGCCTATTCCAGCATCGAGAAGATCGTTTCCGTGGCCCCGCCCCCCGGCGACACGGCTCACCCTGTCCAACCCTCCCAGGATTCGGTGTCACTTTCTTCCTTTACGGCCCAGGTGCTGAGCGGACAGGCTGAAGTCGGGTTGAACTGGACAACGACCTTGGAGCAGAACGATCACTATTTCCTGGTCCAGCGATCAGCGGACGGCCGGACGTTCAATACTATAGATACTGTACCGGCCGCGGACGCCCAAAACGGGTATTCATACAGCACTGTCGATCCCCAACCCCTGGCCGATTCCGATTTTTACCGCCTGATGATCGTATACTTTGATAGCACGAACAGCTATTCTATTATCAGGGAAGTCCTGTTTCTGCCGAATCCCAATACTTTTCTCCTTAGCCCCAATCCCGCCGGCGGAACGCTGAACCTGTCAATAAAAAATAGTGGATCGGGCGCGCTGGACGTACGATTGCTGGACATACAGGGGACAACGCTGAGAACCTGGGTCTTTCTGAAACAAGACGAGCTTTGGACCCAATCGATCGATATCGGTAATCTTCCGACGGGCAGCTATGTCATCCAGGTGATCGGCGATGCCGTTCGGGTCACCCGGTCCTTTATCAAAAGATAGTTTGTGCTCCGGCGTTAGGATGCGGGCGTTAGGATGCGGGCGTCAGCCGGAAGATCAAAGTCTTTTTGTCGATGTATAGCCGTTCTTCAGCAGCCATTGCGTTATCTTATCGCGCTGATCACCCTGGACGATGATCTCTCCTTCCTTCACCGAGCCACCGGTGCCGCAATGGCTCCTGAGCTGGCGGCCCAGCTCTTCCAGGTCTTCTTTTTTGCCGATAAAACCCTGAACAAGGGATACGGCTTTGCCGGCCCGTTGTTTGGTATCGAGGCGGATCTTTAGTTTTTGCTGACGGGGGGCCGGTGTCTCTTCCGGCGGGATCTCTTCTTCCTGCCGGAAATCGGGATCCGTCGAATAAACGATCCCGTTGCTGCCGGGTTTTTTCTTGTTCATATTGGTTGATTTACAAAGTCACGGCCTTCAGGCTCAGGTCCAGGCTTCTGGCCTGATGGATGAGGGCCCCGACGCTGACATAGTCTACTCCGGTGCGGGCATACTCTTCGATATTGCCGAGGTGGATACCGCCGCTGGCTTCCGTTTCGAAGCGTTCGCCGATGAGGGAAAGGGCTTCGGCCAGGTGGCGCGGGGTAAAATTATCCAGCATAATGCGATCGACCAGGCCGATCGCCAATACCCGGCGGACTTCATCCAGGGTGCGTGTCTCCACTTCTATTTTCAGCTGGGGTTTGTGCGCCTGGCGGTAGGCGCTGGCCTTTTCGATGGCGGCTTCCAGGCTGCCGGCATAATCGATGTGGTTATCTTTCAGCAGCATCATATCGAAGAGGCCGAAGCGGTGATTGATCCCGCCTCCGATCCGGACTGCCTCTTTTTCGAGGAGGCGGAAATTCGGGGTGGTTTTCCGGGTATCCAGGATCCGGGTCTTGTATTTTTGCAGGCGGTCTACATATTGCCGGGTGAGGGTGGCGATACCACTCATGCGTTGCATACAGTTCAGGATAAGCCGTTCGCATTGCAGGATCGTGTGGACGGTGGCTTCCGCGACAAAAGCTTCTTCGCCATCGCGCATGATATCGCCGTCCTGCTTATAGGCGGTAAAGCGGGCGGAGGGTTCCTTTATCTTCAGGATTTTTTCGGCGATCTCCATGCCGGCGAGGATGCCGTCCTGTTTGATATGGAGAACGGCTTTGCCGCGCGCCTGGGGTGGGATGCAGGATAGGGTGGTATGATCGCCGTCACCGATATCTTCCTGCAAGGCATTAAGCACAAGAAGCTGCAATTGCTCGTCAAACTTAGACATGCCGCAAATTTATGGAAAAAAAGGCTGGGGGGGCCCGGTAACACGGAAGCCCGGTCAAAACCGGGCCGCCGACATTCTAAAAGAAATCAGCTAATAGGAAAATCTTTATTGATTGAACTGGAATCTCAATTCCTGTAGTAGTTGTTTGTCGCCTTTTTGTCTGGTGAAAAGGGTGGTGCGGTAATCCCCGTTACGGGTCTGGAGAACGCCAACACAGTATTCCGATCCCCCGGTAAAGCCTATCTTTCTAACGACGAAGTTGCGTACGACATTGGTAGAAAAGAAGTCCCGGATTATCATTTCCGCTTGGATCTTACTGTAGCTATCACTTTTCTCCGGAAGGCAGATATCCACCCTGCTGTCGAGATACCGGGATAGTTCACCGGCATTACCGAGTCGGATGGCATAAGCAATATCATCGAGCGTATACACTGGGCGGAAAGAAACCAGCATGAGTGCGAGGGTCATCACCGACATCCCCAGTATACCTTTCATAATAAGAGAAATTAGTCGCTCTACCTAATCCCAAATCTATGCCAAACTACTATCCGGCTATTAAAATACCACTAAGTGGGGTAGGAGCCTGCGTTTTATCACCTACCTTTGCGGCGTCAAAACGTATAAAGCGCTCCTTTATGTCAAATAAGAAGAAAGTCATCCTCGTCATTATGGATGGGTGGGGTCTTGGCAGGCAAGCCTCGTCGGACGCCATACAGCACGCCCGGGTTCCCTTTGTCAGCTCCCTGTATTCGCAATACCCCCATACGACACTGGTCACCTATGGTGAAGCGGTAGGGCTGCCGGAGGGCCAAATGGGCAATTCCGAGGTAGGCCATCTGAACCTGGGCGCGGGGCGGATCGTCAACCAGGAGCTGCAGCGGATCAATGTAGCCATCCGGGATGGGTCATTTTCGCGGAATGAAGCCCTGCTGGGAGCTATCCGGGGAGCACGGACGGCGGGAAGGCCCTTGCACCTGCTGGGTCTGGTCAGCGACGGCGGAGTGCATTCTCATATTCGTCATCTGAAGGCCATCGTGGATACCTGTGTAAAAGAGGGGTTGAAAGAGGTCTATATCCATGCCTTTACCGATGGCCGGGACACCGATCCAAAAAGCGGACTTGGTTTTATCCGGGAATTGCAGGCGCACCTCGACCAAACGACCGGCAAGATAGCCACGGTCAGCGGGCGCTATTATGCGATGGACCGGGACAAACGCTGGGAGCGCGTGCGGCTGGCCTATGACGCGCTGGTGAGGGGAAAAGGTGAAAAGTCGACGGATGCTCTGGCAGCGATAGAGCAATCGTATATAGCGGGCATTACCGATGAATTTATCAAACCCACCGTTATCCTTGGCTCCGACCAGCAGCCCGTAGCTGTCATCCGGGACGGTGACTTCGCGCTCTGCTTCAACTTCCGTACTGACCGTTGCCGGGAAATCACTGAAGTGCTCACCCAGACAGATATGCCCGATCAGGACATGAAAAAGCTGTCGCTGCATTACACCACCATGACGCAATATGATCAGCGGTTTAAGGCTGTCGATATTGTCTTTCAAAATGACGATCTGAAGAATACCCTGGGTGAGATCATTGCGGGAAGCGGGCTTAAGCAGATCCGGATCGCGGAAACGGAAAAGTATCCGCATGTCAGCTTTTTCTTCAGCGGCGGCCGGGAAACGCCTTTCGACGGTGAGCAGCGCATCATGGTCCCTTCGCCCAAGGTGGCGACCTATGATCTGAAACCCGAGATGAGCGCGGTGGAACTGACGGACGCCATCGTCCCGGAGATCCTTCATCAAACGGCAGACTTCATTTGTCTGAATTTCGCCAATACGGATATGGTCGGGCATACCGGCGTCTGGAATGCCGCCATCAAGGCGGCCGAGACGGTTGACCGCTGTGTGGAAAGGGTTGTTCGTGCGGCCCTTGACAGTGGCTATACGGTGTTTTTGACAGCCGACCATGGGAATGCAGATTATATGATCAATGCCGACGGCAGTCCGAATACGGCCCATACGATGAACCCGGTTCCCTTTTTTATCATCGACAAGAGCTGGAAGGGAGGCATCCGGGCGGGCAAATTGGGGGACCTGGCGCCTACTATCCTGACAATGATGGGATTAGATATTCCGCCGGAGATGACCGGGGAAATCCTGATCTAATAGACCTTCGGCCGTTGCAAAACGTCGAGTAAATGCGTTAAGGAGTTGCCTGTAGATGGTGCTCCTTTTTTTATTTGCACGCAGCTTTACTTCGTTAAAATTGTCTAAATTACAGGGCAACCAATGCGGCTAGTATGACTGAAGAAGCAATCTTACAAGGCTGTTTGAAGAATGTGGCCACTGCCCAACGCGAGCTGTACAGCCGGTACAGCCCGAAGATGCTGGCTGTATGCTATCGGTTTGCTCATAACAGGGAGGATGCGGAGGATATGTTGCAGGAAGGATTTATAAAAGTATTTTCCCAGATACACACCTTTCAGAATAAGGGTGCATTTGAGGGTTGGATCAGGCGGATCATCGTTCATACCTGTATCAATAACCTGAAAAAAAACAAGCGGTTCAATGAAAGCCTGGATATCGTTCATGCGCATGGTGTTCAGGTGCGGGAAGAGAGTGTTCCATCCATCGTGCAGGCCAAGCAGGTTGTGGAATGTATCCGGGTCCTGCCGATCGGTTACCGTACTGTGTTGAATCTATATGCGATCGAAGGCTATTCGCACAAGGAAATAGCGGAAATGCTGGACATAGAGGAAAGTACGAGCCGGTCACAATATACCAGGGCCAAGCAAATGCTGGAAGACATATTGATCAGGAAAAAGATATTGCCGAAGCCGAGAGAGAAGGC
>Ga0302324_100003957_pt1 | contig 33143 bp, 34 predicted proteins | sample Palsa_T0_1_FD_201949 | JGI IMG/M metagenome (GOLD analysis project Ga0302324, IMG submission 201949) | Peat permafrost microbial communities from Stordalen Mire near Abisko, Sweden - Palsa_T0_1 | ecosystem: Environmental > Terrestrial > Soil > Palsa > Peat permafrost | place: Sweden: Abisko... | reverse complement strand
AAACCCGCAGGCTGAAGCCCGCGCCACTTGCTACCGCGAATGCAGCTCCATCAGGTCCAACAACTCCTCATACATCGCCTCCGCGCGGCCGGGCGCCGTGTCCCGAATGGCCTCTGACGCGCAATGCCGCAGATGGTTCTTCATCAGCGCGCGCCCCACGGAACGCAGCGCCTCTTGCACGGAAGAAATCTGCACCAGGATGTCGGCGCAATAACGGTCTTCTTCCACGAGACGCTGCAACCCGCGCACTTGCCCTTCGATCCGCCGCAAGCGTTTCATGTTCGACGACTTGATTTCCGGATCGACGGCCAGCGCCTTCCTGCTTTTCTCATGCGCGCCGCATCCGCAGGTCGCCGCGCGGCGAATGATTTCGAGCTTCCTAGCTGACATAGAATCCCCGCACCTCTCTCGATCCACATCTTTTGTACTATACCCCCTCCCCCTATGTCAAACAGCAAGGTATCCACATGGATTTGATTCGTTGCGAGCAGCCGGCAAGCCGCCCGGGAGCAACTCGCTTGATTGTCGGTTGAGATTCTCGTAGCGCCGGCGTCTCGCCGGCAGCTTTGCACGCATAAAGGCCGGAAAAATTTCCGGCGGGACGCCGGCGCTACCAAAACCCCGCGTCGAGCGACTTAGGAATGAAAATCCAGCAACGGGGTCTCGTGGAAGGTGAGGACTATCCACTCGCCTTGCTGCTATAATTGGTCCATGACGCTCATGGAGATTACCTACGAATTGCAATCGCCGCTACATCCCGAGCAATTGCGTGCGCTTGGCAGCTTCGCCAACACGTATGGACTGCGCCGCTTTCGCGTGGACGAAAAGGCCAACCGGCTGTCGTTCGAGTACGACGCTTCGCGGCTGAAGGAGGCGGAAGTCGAGCACGTGCTCAGGCAGGCGAAGATTCCGGTGTTGCGGCGAGTGGAACCGGTGGGAACGGTATCGCAGGTTTAACCGGCTGCGAAAAAAGTAGCACGCCCACTCTTGGCTGTGCGGGTTTCTGAGCCTCGCGCAGGCGTAACGCTATCGAGCAAAACACCGCACAGCCAGGAGTGGCTGAGGTACAAAGTCCAGAGTTAATTTTTTTGGGAAGCTGTCAGATGAACACAAATTCAACTGACATGGAAAAGCGCGGCCCGCGAAACAAATTCAAAAAAAGTCGAGGGCTCTTGCTTGGGAACAAGAGCCCCCTAAGACGCATTCCGTTTCCCGGCCTTTTTTTGACCGGGGCGTGGGGTCATCCATCCTAGCTTCCCTCTCAGAGGCAGGTGGGAACGACCGGCACTCGTCCTTGAGCAAGCCCCTTCCCCCTCGCTCGCGGACTTGTGATAGTCGTCTATCGGAATGCGTCCACGTTTTTTTAATAATGCACGCGGCTGGCCAAAGCTCCTCTCATATCTCATCGTAAGATTTCCTTATTTTTGTTCATCTTCTGGCAGAGCCTCTTGCGCGCTCCTGCGCCAGGCCGCGCCAAAAATCCTGATTCGGGAGAACCGCCTCCCACGTCGGGAATCGCCCCTCTTTTTCAAACCAAACCCCCGCTCATTTCTTTTGTGAATCATCGAAAATTCTTCGACAGCGTGGAGAAAAAGCCCCATTATTTTATCATTCCGAGCGAAGCGAGGAATCTCTCCGTCTTTTCGTAGGCTTAAACGAAGAGAGATTCCTCGCTTCGCTCGGAATGAAAAAATGAAAAACTCTTCCCGTAACATGTTGGGACATTTCGAATGACAGCAAGCTCGCAATTGCGCCCCCACTTCGCGGACGATCCACGCGCCCGGTCATCTTTGCGGGTAGCGCAGGCCAGCCCAGTTCGACAATCCTCCCGTTTTGAAACAAGTGCGATGGAAACTCACAGCGACGCATCCATTTCCTCGCTCCACGCGTAGCACTTAGCAGCGCTCATCCCTCGGGATTTGGAACCTCGCGTGCCACGTATTCCAACGAGGAACTCCGCATGAAGCGTAAGAAGCTCGGCGAAATTCTCCAGGACCGCGGGCAGATTTCCGCCGAAAACCTTCAATTATTATTCATGGAGCAAGAAGGCAAGATGGTTCGCCTCGGCGAATTGATCCTGGAGCGGGGCCTGGTGGAAAAGCCCGCTTTGGTAAAGGCCCTGGAAGAGGTTTCCCGCGTAGCGTATCTGGATTGCACAGCGATCGAATGCGACCTGGAGATTCTGCAAAGGATTCCCAAGGCCATGGCGGTGCGTTTGGACATTCTTCCCATCCGAGTGGACCAGGGCCGCCTGATCGTGGTCATGGCGGAGCCGCAAAACATAACCACGATCGATGAATTGCGCTTCACCAGCGGCAAGAATATTTCCCCGCGCTTTGGATTTCGCGCCGAAATTCAATCCGCGATTGCGCGAAATTACGCCCAGTTCGAAACCCCAGCGCCCGCCAAGACGCCTGCCGGGGAGGGCGTGACGGAAGCCGGAACGGAAATGGAGTTCATTTCGACCAGTACCCGCCAGTCCAACCGCGATGCCATTCAGGAAATTCAGGAGGAACTGCACCAGAAGAAAACACCCGCGGTCCGCCTGGTGTCCGAAATCATACGCAAGGCGCTAGACAAGCAAGCCAGCGACATCCACATCGAGCCTCAATCCGCGGCCACCATTGTGCGCATCCGCGTCGATGGAGTCTTGCGCGAACTAGAAAGCGTTCCCCGAAATATTCAGAACTCGCTGGTCTCCCGAATCAAGATTCTCTCCGACATGGATATCGGCGAGCGCCGGGCCCCGCAGGACGGGCGCTTCATGGTCGCGGTCGGGCAGCGGAAGGTGGACATGCGCGTGTCGACGCTGCCGACGCAATACGGCGAGAAAGTCGTCATGCGGCTGCTGGAGGCTTCGGCGCCCATCCTGAGTTTTACCGACCTGGGATTGCCGCCGCACATGGCCGACCGCATGCGGGATGTGATCGCCCAGCCGCAGGGAATGTTACTGGTAACCGGGCCGACCGGTTCGGGCAAAAGCACAACGCTGTATTCGGCGCTGAATCTGCTGCGCAAGCCGGCCGTGAACATCGTTACCGTGGAAGACCCCGTCGAATACGCGCTCCCGGGCGTGAACCAAGTGCATGTGAATAAGCGCGCTGGATTAACGTTTGCCAGTTGCCTGCGCTCGATCCTCCGGCAGGACCCCAACGTCATCATGGTCGGCGAGATTCGCGACCTGGAAACCGCCGAGATCGCCATGAAAGCCGCGCAGACCGGCCACATGGTTCTTTCCACTCTGCACACCAATGACAGCATTTCCGCCGTGGCCCGCCTGCTCGACCTCGGAATTCCCGAATACCTGATTGCATCCTCGGTGACCGGCATACTGGCCCAGCGTCTGCTGCGCAAGCTGTGCGTCTGCCATGGCGAAAAGCAGGTCACGCCGGATTACGCCGAACGCCTCGCCGCCGCGGGCTGGATCCAGCCGCCGGAGCGCATTCCCTGGCCGACGGGCTGCGACATCTGCGACCACACGGGATACAAGGGCCGCGTGGGAATCTACGAGCTCCTGGCGATCGATGACTCAATCCGCGCCATCTTGCGCGGCGCCTATAAGCCGGATCTCGTCCGAATCGCGGCCCGTGCCGCGGGAATGCGCTGCATGCAGGAGGACGCCGTGGAAAAACTGCGCGCAGGCGTGACTACACTCGAAGAGATTATTCGTGTCGTTCCCATGGAAGCTTTAGCGAACTCAGGATGCGAACAGTGTGGCCATGAGCTTCCCCTCGCATACCGTTTCTGCCCCTACTGTGGGACCCGGCGCGGGCCCGGAGCAGCGGATCCTCCCGCGGGATCGTCGCTCCCTATCACGGAAGGGGTCCTCACTTGAGCAAGCGCGAACCCAAAGAAGCGTCCTTCTCACCTGGCCGTCGCGAACCTCGTTATCAGCATCTGGGCGAAATCCACTTGAGCTACGAAGGCGGAGGGGCCGAGGTATCAATCCGCCTTCCCGACCTCAGCCCGCATGGGATGTTCGTGAATACTTCGACACATTTTCCGGAGGGGGCGGTCCTAACTCTTCGATTTCGCTTGACGCAATCGAATGTCGAAGTTCAGACTCGATGCGAAGTACGCTATTGCCTCCCTGGTGTAGGGATTGGGGTTGAGTTCGTTGAAGTCGGGGCCGAAGCGGTTCGAGCAATCGAGAAGGAGCTATTGGCCTTCTCCCGGTCTCGTCGCGGAAAGAACCATTCAAAAGCCCGGCAAAGCGCGTAAATCACTGCAGAATCAAACATTTACGAAGTAAATACCGTCTTACCCGGGAGCCTTCCATGGATTCGCCTTCCGCCCCGCCGCCAGCCGCCGTTGCCAGCCAGACTGTGCCTCCAGCATCCGCGCCAGGGGTAAAGGTTTCCACCGCGTCCATTGTTGTCACCATGCTCCAGGTGTCCAAGCAAGTGAGCGATTTGATCTTTTCCCCGAGCCGCCCCCCTCAAATTGAGTTAAACGGCCAACTCAAGGAAGTGAATATCGCCGGGGTGGGCAAGATGACGCCGGATCTGACGCGCCGGATAGCCATGGATCTGATTGGAAATAATGAACTTGTGGCATTAAAACTCGAAAAGGAAGGTTCCACAGATCTCTCCTACAGTCTGCCTGGAATTGCCCGCTTTCGCGTGAATATCTTCCGGCAGCGTGGCACGCTTGCGATCGTGATGCGGGTGATCCCTCAAACCGTTCCCGATTTCAATTCCCTGAACCTGCCGCCACAATTGGCCGAAATCGTCGAGCTGCGAAATGGCATCGTCCTCGTCACAGGCCCCACCGGGTCCGGAAAATCTTCCACGCTGGCCGCCATCTTGAATAGGATCAATGAAGAGAAGTCCATTCACATTCTGACCATCGAAGACCCCATCGAGTTTCTGCACATCCACAAAAAGTCCACGATCCATCAACGCGAGCTCCACAGTGACACGCCGAGTTTCGCTTTAGCGCTGCGGGCAGCCTTGCGCCAGGCTCCCAAGGTGATCCTGGTCGGAGAAATGCGCGATAAGGAAACGATTGAGATTGGAATGGAAGCGGCGGAGACGGGCCACCTGGTTTTCTCCACCCTCCATACCGTGGACGCGTCAAAAACGATCGAGCGGATCATCGGCGTATTTCCCCTTGCGGATCAGCAGGCTATTCGCGCCCGCCTGGCCAGAGCGTTTCGGTTCATTATTTCGCAGCGCCTGATCCCGAAAAAGGATGGCACCGGCCGCGTGGCCGCCATTGAGATTTTGAAATCGACCATGCGCACCCGCGAATATGTGGAAAAAGGCGAAACCGAAGGCAAATCGCTACTCGATGCCATGCGCGATGGCTCGACCGAAGGAATGCAATACTTCGACGGCGAACTCGAACGCATGATTCGATCGGGAGTCCTCGACTTCGAGCAGGCCCTCAGCTACGCGTCGAATGCGGGAAACCTGCGGCTGGAGCTGGCCGACTTGGCCGAAGCCGACCCGCTTAGGGCCTGAGCGAACCCCTCATTTCCTTGTCTCTCCGTTAACCCTGCTTCAGCCCTGTAGCGCTCGCCTTTAGGCGAGCATTTGCCTGATTCCACGATGCTTGCCAAAAGGCGAGCGCCACACCCCTGCGTTTCTTCCTGGTACCGGTACGATCCGTCGGTACGCTCTACGCCCCGATTCCCACCCATTTCCCACCCTTTGCGCTATCGGCATTTCCTGAGCCCAAATTCAAAATGGGTTCATGAGATCAAAAACGAACGGCCTCTGGCAAGCTCTTCGCACCGCAATCCTCCTGGGAACGGTTTCCGCAGCCGCCCTGGCGAATCAAGCCCCAGCGCTGCCGCCGGGTCCCGCGACGCCGCTGTGCTACTGCCACTGCGCGTACGAGACCGGCATGAAACACTGCACCAAAATGTGCGAGCTGCCGCAATACCAGAGTCGCTGGTGGGCCATTTCCTGCCACAAAAAGAACTCGACCGCAACCGGATCGTCCTCGCCAGCTTCCAACCCCGGATCCCGGAAGACGAATCGCCCTGAACAGGCTCGCTTATAGGCCGCTACGGAAATTTCACCACCGACTAAGTCGACGCGCAACGACCGGAACTGGCGCACGCAAAGGCTCAACACAGAGAACGCCGAGGCCGGCGCGCCGAGGGGACGGAGAAGTAGAGACCTGAGACCACCAGTCACAAGTCCCCACTTACGTCATTCCCCCTGCGGATGGAAACGATCTGAATCCTCAATAGCCCTCACTGGCTCGATATTCAATCCAAATGTGCGCTAGAATGCTTTTTTGCTGGAGGCGACTTGCCGGCCGGCGCGCGACCATTATCGTCATCGAGGAGCACACTTGTCGCAAAACGATGCAGGCGTTTCGGCAGCTAAGGCAGCGTTGCGCCACGATTGGACGCGCGATGAAATTCAGCGCATCTACCGGCAGCCACTGCCCGATCTGCTTTTCTCGGCCCAGCAGGCGCACCGCCAATTTCACGATCCGGCGCGTGTCCAGTTCTGCCGCCTGCTCTCCGTAAAGACCGGCGGATGCCCGGAAGATTGCTCGTACTGCCCGCAGAGCGCGCATTACTCGACGGAAGTTACGCGAGGCGGCCTGCTTCCCGTGGACGAGGTCGTCGAGTTTGCCGAACGCGCCCGCGGCGAAGGCGCCACGCGCTTCTGCATGGGCGCGGCATGGAGGCAAGTACAGGACGGCGAGGATTTTGAAAATATTCTGCAAATGGTGCGCCGCGTGGCCAAGCTCGGCATGGAAGTTTGCTGCTCGCTCGGCATGCTGGACGATTCGCAGGCCGCGCGCCTGGCCGACGCCGGCCTGACCGCCTACAATCACAACCTCGACACTTCGCCCGAGTTCTACGGCCAGATCATCACGACGCGCAATTATGACGATCGCCTGCGCACGCTCGCATCGGTCCGAAAAGCCGGAGTCACCGTTTGCTGCGGAGGAATCATCGGCCTAGGCGAATCGGAGAATGATCGCATCGGGTTGCTGCAGCAGCTTTCCACACTCGATCCGCATCCCGAAAGCGTGCCCATCAACGCTCTGGTGCGCGTCGCCGGGACCCCGCTGGCGCAACTGGACACGCTCGATCCGCTGGTCTTCGTGCGCACCATCGCCACGGCGCGCATTTTGATGCCGGCGTCGATGGTGCGGCTCAGCGCGGGTCGAAAAGCGCTCTCGCGCGAGGCGGTCGCGCTGTGTTTTGTGGCCGGCGCCAATTCGCTGTTCATCGGCGAAAAGCTGCTGACCACCCCGAATCCCGAACCCGAGGACGATGCCGAAATGCTGCATTCCCTCGGGCTCGAACCGCTGCCGCTTCGGTAAAAAAATACGTGGACATCAACAAGCGCATTCTCGCCGAGCTATCCGACCTGGAATCGCGCGCTCAGTTGCGCCATCTGTCCATCGTTCCCGGCATCGATTTCAGCTCCAACGATTACCTCGGCCTCGCCACCGATCCGCGCATGAAGCAAGCCGTTCAGAATGGCGTGGACTCCGCTTCGCGCATCGCCTCGACCGGATCGCGTTTATTGTCCGGCCACGATGAGGCGTGGACTCTGCTCGAGAATGATTTTGCCCGCTGGGTTGGCGCGGAAGCGGCGTTGTATTTCACTTCCGGCTACTCGGCCAATGTGGGATTGCTGAGCGCCCTGCTGCGTCCCGAGGACGTCGTCTTCTCGGACAGCGCCAATCACGCCAGCCTGATCGACGGGATCCGCCTCTCGAAATGCCAGCGCATCATATTCCCGCATCTCGACCTGAATTTTTTGGAGGATGAACTTCGCCGTCATGCGTCTCCCGCGGGAGCCCGCATGATCGTCGTCGAGAGCATTTTCAGCATGGAGGGCGACCGCGCCCCGCTCGCCGATCTCGCCGCGCTGGCGGAGCGCCACGGCGCGGAACTGATCGTCGATGAAGCGCACGCCATCGGCGTGCGCGGCCCGAGCGGCAGCGGCTGCGTGGCGGAGGCAGGCCTTTCCTCGCGCGTCTTCGCGACGGTACACACATGCGGCAAAGCCCTTGCGGCGGCCGGCGCATTCGTCTGCGGCTCGCACAATCTGCGCCGCTTTCTGATCAATCGCGCGCGCACTTTTATTTTCAACACGGGCTTGCCGCCGTATTTCGCCGCGCAGGTCGCCGCTGGAATGAATCTGGCCCGGGAAGCGGAACCCGCGCGCGTTCACCTGATGGATTTAAGTGTTTTCCTAAACAATGAATTACGCAAGAACGGCTTTGACGCCGCCGGCAGCGATTCGCAAATCGTCCCCATCCTCTTGGGATCGAACGACGCCGCTGTCTGTTTTGCCAAATCCCTCGCGGCGAGCGGTTTCGGCGTGCGCGCGATTCGTCCGCCCACGGTGCCCGCGGGAACAGCGCGGCTTCGCCTATCTGTAACCGCGAAGCTTTCCAGGGAAATTCTGGCCGGCCTGGTGGCCGCCATGATTCAAACCCGCGATAAACTTTCCTTCGCGCGCATGGCATCCGTTTCCCGATGACCGGATATTTCGTGACCGGCACGGACACGAGCGTGGGGAAAACCGTTCTGTCCGCATTGCTCGTCGCCGCGCTGGACGCCGTGTATTGGAAGCCTGTCCAGACGGGCGCCAGCGAAGGCACGGACCGCGATTCGGTGCGCGCGTATGCAGAGATCGCGGAAGACCGGCTCCCCTTGGAACGATATCGATTCGATCCGCCGGTCTCGCCGCATCTGGCGGCGCGCGAGGCGGGAGTCCGAATCGACCTGGAAAATTTTGATTTGCCGGCAGGCCCTGCGGGGCGGCAATGGATTGTCGAAGGCGCCGGAGGTGTGATGGTCCCCCTCAACGAGCGCGATATCATGCGCGACCTGATGCAACGGATCGGATTCCCAGTCATCGTCGCCGCGCGCACCGCGCTGGGCACGATCAATCACACGCTCTTGACTCTAGCCGCGCTGCGCGAAGAACACATTCCGGTTTACGGCGTGGCGCTGATCGGCGACGAGAACATCGAGAATCGCCGCGCCATCGAATACTACGGCGATGTTCGCGTCCTCGGCCGCATCCCGCGCCTGGAAAATATTTGCCGCGCGGCCCTGTTGGACGCCTATGAAAAATATTTCGATCAAACAGCATTCCAGTAAATCATGAGCGCCCCTAAGCTTCATCTCTGGCATCCCTTCACGCAAGAAGGCGTGGACCCGCCGCCGATTTCTGTTTGCGGCGCCAAGGGCGTTTTTCTTGAAACGGCGGACGGGCGCCAAATTCTGGACGCGATTTCCTCGTGGTGGGTGAACATCCACGGCCACTCGCATCCGGCCATCGCGGAAGCCATTGCGAAGCAAGCCGCGCGACTCGAACACGTTCTCTTCGCGGGATTCTCCCACGGGCCAGCCGAAGAGCTCGCGGTGCGCCTCGGAAAAATTATTCCGCCGCCGCTGCGCCACGTTTTTTTCTCGGATGACGGCTCAACCGCCGTGGAAGTCGCGCTGAAGATGGCCCTGCAATTTTGGAGCAATTCCGGACGCCCGGAAAAACGCCGCATTGTCGCGCTCGAACACGCGTACCACGGCGATACGTCGGGCGCGATGTCGGTGAGCGACGATTCGGTCTTCAACGCGCCGTTCGACTCCATGCGAATCCCCGTCATCCGCACGCACTCAGCCTATTGCGCGCACTGCCCCGTCGGCCTCACGCGCGCCACCTGCCAGATCGAATGCCTCGACAAACTGGAACGTCTGCTCTCCAAACACGGCCATGAAATCGCCGCCGTGATCGTCGAGCCGCTGCTTCAGGGCGCGGGCGGGATGATCGTGCATCCCGAGGAATTTCTTTCCGGCGTGCGCCGCCTGACTGCGGCGCATGACGTGCTGCTGATCGCGGACGAAGTCCTCACCGGCTTCGGCCGCACAGGCCGCATGTTCGCCTGCGAACGGGCTGCGGTTGTCCCCGATTTAATGTGTGTCGCCAAAGGACTGACGGGCGGCTTCCTGCCCTTGGCCGCCACGTTCGCCACCGATCGTGTTCACGACGCGTTCACCGGCGGCGATCGCGCCAACGCCTTCTTCCATGGCCATTCCTACACGGCAAATCCCATCGCCTGCGCCGCGGCAAACGCGTCGCTGCAAATTTTCGAGACCGAACCGGTCTTCGAGCGAATCGCCACGATTGAAAGCGTGCACAAGGGTCGCCTGCCCGCATTTGCCGCGCTTCCCGGCGTCGCCGACGTCCGGCATATCGGCACCGTCGCGGCCATTGAACTGGCGGCGCCTGACGCGGGATATTTGTCGTCGCTGCGCCCTCGCCTGTACAAATATTTTCTGAGCCGAGGCGTGTTGCTGCGGCCGCTCGGCCACGTCGTGTATATCCTGCCGCCCTACGTCATCACGCCGGAACAGCTGAATTTCGTCTATGACGTCATTCTGGATGCGCTGGCTTGGTCTCAAAAGCGGCGCAGTAACGAGTGACGCTGGATAGTCGAAAAAGCGAAACCTGGCTCGTGAAGATGAAGTCACTTTGGAGTGCGAAATGAAAATCGCATCGACGAAAATGAATCGCTTATTTTGGCTCTCTCTGTTGGCCCTCGTCACGCCGGGAATTTTCCGCGCGCAGCAATCCACTCCCGCGCCGCCCGCTGACGTCGCCACCCGCGCCGGAAAAATTCTCGACGTCCGCACCGGAAAATACGCCGCGAATCAAATCCTCTGGGTCCAAGGCGAACGAATCAAAGCCATCGGAAACGCCGCCGAGATCCAGAAGCAGCTTCCCGCAGGCATCAAAACGATCGACCTTTCCCGCTTCACCGTCCTTCCCGGCCTGATTGATTGCCACACGCATCTCACCATGCGCCCGATCGATGCCGGCCCCGCGGGTTATCACGTTTCCTATCCGCGCCAGGCTTTGATCGGCGCGCGCAACGCGCGAGTCACGCTCGAAGCCGGATTCACCACCGTGCGCAACGTCGCCGCCGACGGGTATTCGGACATCGCTCTGCGCGACTCGATCAACGCGGGCGAAGTCCCCGGCCCGCGCGTCCTCGCCTCCGGCCCGGCGCTCAGCATCACCGGAGGACACGGCGACGAAAATTTCCTGGCGCCGCAATACGAATTTTCCATGGACGGGGTAGCCGACGGCGTCGAAGGCGTGATGCACAAAGTCCGCGAGAACATCAAATATGGCGCGGATGTAATCAAGCTCATGGCCACCGGCGGCGTGCTTTCCGAAGGCGACGATCCCGCCCTGGCGCAATACAGCCCCGAAGAGATGAAGGCCATCGTGGACACCTCTCACGAACTCGGCCGAAAAGTCGCGGCGCACGCCCACGGCGCTCTGGGCATCAAGTACGCGGTGCTGGCGGGAGTCGACTCGATCGAGCACGGCAGCTACATCAACGACGAGGACATCGAGTTGATGAAGCAGCGCGGCACCTTTCTCGTGCCCACCGTCTACCTCGAAGATTGGCTGATCGAAAATATCGACTCACTGGGCCTCACCCAGAATATGAAAGACAAGGCCCGCATGGTCGCGCCCATCGCGCATAGAAATCTTTCCCACGCGTTTCAATCCGGCGTAAAGGTCGCCTTTGGCACGGACGCCGCTGTTTATCCACATGGTCTGAACGCGCACGAATTCGGAACCATGGTCGGCATGGGCATGGCGCCGCTGGCGGCCATCCAAACCGCTACGGTCAATGCCGCCGACCTCATCGGCTGGACCGATCGCGTAGGCACGCTGGAGCCCGGAAAATTCGCCGACGTGGTGGCCGTGGATGGCGACCCGCTGGCCGACGTCCGCATTCTGGAAAATATGAAATTTGTAATGAAGGGCGGCGTCGTAGTGAAAGGCGAATAACCGCCAAAACTTGCGCGCGCGCCCGCGTAACGGCTTCTCTGGGCCAATCGCATCGCGCCATCCAAATTGCCAGTCTATGAATCCGTTACTGGCCCGCTACTCGCCGCTTGCGGGTGCGGTCGAGGAACGCTATCCTTTCCTAGCGGTCCTGGGCGTGGGTCTGGAATTTAACCTCTTCAGCGATGGCAGCATCGAGTCACGAATCTTAAAATCCAAAGAGGCAAGCGGCTTTCACCGATTCGCCGGAAGCACCACCGAGGCCATGTGATCAAACTATCGTTCATCGGAATGTCCGGCGCCGGAAAGTCGCACTGGGCGCAGAAGCTGGCGGGCGCCGGATTTCGCGTCATCAGCATCGATGACCTCATCGAAAAAATACTCGCACCCGAACTGGCCGCCGGCGGCTACCGCGGCATTGACGGTGTCGCGGCCTGGATGGGCAGCCCGGACCAGCCCTCTTACCGGCAGCGCGAGCAAAAGTATCTGGAGTGCGAAATAAAATCGATGAACGAAGCGCTGGATGAAATTCAAGCGTCCAGCGAGGAAGGCACGATTCTGGACACCACGGGCAGCGTCGTGTACACGGGCGAGGAGATCTGCCGCCGCATGAAAACACTCACCTCAGTGGTTTACCTTGAGGCTTCTCCTGCGCAAGAGGAACTCTTAATCAAGCGCTATTTGTCCGACCCGAAGCCCGTCCTCTGGGGCGATCAGTTTGTCCGCCGCCCCGAGGAAACCACGCAGGAAACGATCGCGCGATGCTATCCAAGATTAATCGCCCACCGGAAAGAGCTTTATGAGGCCTACGCGCACCGCGTGGTTTCGATGGAACATCTTTGGAACGTGAATCCTGACGCGCGAGGTTTCATCGAGCTTCTTAATGCGCAGGCCCGGCCCGCGTGATGAAATTCAGAAGCACTTTGCGCCGTAGTCCGGAAGTATCCTTACGCGACGCCGTCCTTCAAGGCTCGGCGCCGGACGGCGGGTTGTACATGCCCGTGTCCATTCCGCCCTTAAAAAAAGATTTCCTCCAACGACTGCCAGGCCTTACGTTTCCGAAAATCGCGCGCGAAGTGGGCGAATTGTTCGCCGGAGACGAAATTCCGCGGCGAGTTCTCACTAAAATCGTGAAAGAGGCGTTCAATTTTCCCGTGCCTTTGGTCACGCTGAGCGACCGGCTGTACGTTCTGGAGCTGTTCCATGGGCCCACGCTGGCGTTCAAGGATTTTGGAGCGCGCTTCATGGCCCGGCTGATGGAATTCTTCGTTCAGGAAACGGGGAAAGAACTGACCGTGATCGTGGCCACCTCGGGAGACACGGGGAGCGCGGTGGCGCACGCGTTTCTGGGAGTTCCCGGCATCCGCGTAGTAGTCCTGTATCCCGCCGGCCGCGTCAGCCCCGCGCAGGAAAAGCAGATCACCACGCTCGGAGAGAACATCACGGCCCTCGAGGTGTCCGGCTCCTTTGACGACTGCCAGCGCCTGGCCAAGCAAGCCCTGGTCGATTCCGCGCTCACAGAAAAACTCTCGATTACCTCGGCGAATTCCATCAATTTTGCGCGGCTCATTCCGCAAAGTTTTTATTACTTCGCCGCCGTAGCGCAACTCGGGCCGTCCGATTCGCTCCCCGTGTTTTCCGTGCCCAGCGGCAATTTCGGCAACTTGACCGGCGGCCTGCTGGCCAAGCGCATCGGCCTGCCCATCGCGCAATTCATTGCCGCGACCAACGCCAACGACGTGGTACCCGAATTTCTGCGCAGCGGAAAAATGATTCCGCGCGCCTCGCGCCGCACCATTTCCAACGCCATGGACGTAGGAAACCCCAGCAACTTCGCGCGCATCGTCGATCTCTACGATAACAATCTCCAGGCCATCCGCCGCGACATCTGGGGATGCAGCTTTAGCGACGAGGAAACCTTGCGTGTCATGCACGATATCGAAGAGCGTCACGGCTACGTCCTCGATCCCCACACCGCCGTCGCGGTTCTCGGCTGGCAGAGTTACGCGAAACAAAATCAGCCGAACACACGGGGAATTATTTTCGCCACCGCGCATCCCGCCAAGTTTGCCGAAACCGTTGCCCGCGCCACGGGCGTCCGTCCGGAGATGCCCGAGCGCCTAGCCGCGTTCCTGGACCGGCCCAAGAAATCCATTGCCATGCCCAACCGTTTCTCCCAGCTGCAGGAATTTCTTCTCTCGGCCAACTCCTGATATTGTGTGATGTGCCGTTGGAGCGTGGATGAGACTCCTTGTCGCAATCGCGGGCTTCTTTATTCTCTTCGCCACGCTTTGGGAAGCGTTTGAAACCATCATTCTGCCCCGCCGCGTCACTCGTCGCCTCCGCTTGGTGCGCATGTTTTACCGCGTGACATGGGGCGCCTGGGCCTCGGTCAACGGGTTCATCCGCTCGAAAAATGTGCGCGAATCGCACCTCAGCTATTACGGCCCGCTTTCCCTGCTAGGCCTGTTTGCGACATGGGCGTTCCTGCTGGTCTTTGGGTTCGCGATGCTGCAATGGGCGGCTGGGACGGCCATCAACGCTCCAGGAGAAATTCCGACGTTTCGCACCGATCTTTACCTGAGCGGGACGACGTTCTTCACTTTGGGGTTGGGCGACGTGACGCCGCGAACCGCGCTGGCCAAGGCCATCGTGGTCATCGAGGGCGGGATAGGGTTTGGCTTTCTGGGACTCATGATTTCATACCTGCCGACACTCTACGGCGCGTTTTCCCAGCGGGAGTTGAACATTTCGCTTCTCGACGCCCGCGCGGGTTCGCCTCCCACCGCCGCCGAGCTGCTGCGCAGGCACGCGCATTTCGCGGACAGCGAGGTCCTGGCTCCATTCCTGCATGATTGGGAAACATGGGCCGCGCAACTCATGGAGAGCCACCTCTCCTATCCGGCGCTCTGCTTCTTTCGTTCGCAGCACGACAATCAATCCTGGCTCGCAGCGTTCACGGCCATTCTCGACGTGTGCGCCCTGCTGATCGCTTATGGCGAGGGCGCGGCCAAATGGCAAGCGCGTTTGACATTCGCGATCGCTCGCCACGCCGTCGCGGACTTAGCGGAAGTCTTGCGGGTTCCTCCGACACCTCTGGCGCAGGACCGGCTTCCCCCTAGAGATGTCGCCGCGGTCCGCAATCTTCTTCTGGAATGCCGCCCCTCCAGCAACTGCGGCGACGCGGGCGACAAGAAACTGAATGAATTGCGCGAGATGTACGAACCTTATTTGAATGGACTTTCCATGCGCTTGCTCATGCCGCTTCCCTCTTGGGGCGTTGGACGCAAATTTGTAGAAAATTGGAAGCGCTCGGCGTGGGGGAAAATCTCTTCGGGGCCGGCCGGCTCGGGAGGCTCGACCGCCGAATCCAGCCACTTCTGAATTGCGTCGCCCTTTCCGCAACGCGCTCTGCTACCGCCTCTCAAAACCGGAGGCTCCGTCATTCAATAGCTGTGGAAAGTCTCCGCCTGGCCTCCTCGAGTGAGACTGGTTTGACTTTTCCCAAATTCAAATCTTCCATTCGCCGAACGATTTCAGCGTCCCAAGCAACTTGAACGGATTCATCATCCGCTTCATCGAGACTCTCGATCAACGAGCCTGCGAGCTCCGCGCGCTCCGCCACCGGAAGGTTAAGCGCCTTCTTGAGGAGGTCCGATGCCTCTTGGCTCATGAGTGCGATTTTACATCGAAAGGCGGGTCAGGAATGTGTCGGAATTCGACGGGTTGTGGCGCCGGCGGGCCGCCGGCGCCACAAAAATCTTTTTGCGTACAGCGCCCGATTAGCCTTCCTCTTCCGTTTCCGGAAATATGAGATCGGGATCCACAACGGGTCCGGTCAGAGGTTCCATCGGAAAATCGGCGCCTTGGGGGCCCAGTAGCTTTTTCTGCGCGCGGCGTTCCGCCTTCATGCGCTGCTTTTCCTGCCTTTTCATTTCTTTTTGGCGCTTCTGAAACGTGGATTTCGACGTAGCCATACTAATCTCCTTGTGTGGAAGCGCGTGCGGACGGCCAAAATTTTCAAAGAACGTGTCGCGTCTTACCAGCGAGGTTCGCGAGGCTGCCGGGGGCTGTCGCGATAATCCTCGGTCGAGAACCGGCCGCCCTGGCGGGAATTTCCGCCCCGGCCGCCGCTGCCGCCGCGGTTGCGATCGCGGTCGCGATCGCGGTCAAAGCCGCCGCCACCGCCGCTCCCGCCGCTGCCTCGCGGGCCGCCGCCACCGCCGCCGGAGGCGGCCTTGGGGCGCGCCTCATTGACCTTCAACGCTCGTCCGCCGACTTCCTTGCCGTCCAGACCGGACATGGCCTTGGCGGCTTCCGCATCGTTGGGCATCTCGACGAAGGCGAATCCGCGGGCGCGACCGGTTTCTCGATCCATGGCGATGTGAACTCGGGTCACCTGTCCGAAGGGTTCGAACAGGGCGCGCAGCTCCGCTTCCGTCGTTTGAAAATTCATGTTCCCGACAAACACGTTCTTCATAAGTTTCTCTCTTTCCAAAAGTGGGAATCTGCGGAGCGCGCGGCGTCAATGGCCGGATTCAGATCGCTTGGCAGCGATAGTGAGGGCCGGATGAAGTCACGAGGGGCCGTCATACCCAACACCCCGGAAGGCGGATGGAACCCCCGACTCCCATATAAAACATAGCAACTATATCAGAGTTTATTGACAATTCGCCAAAAATTTCCCCGGGCCGTCAAGGAGAATGCCATAGCAGCCCGGTGAGACGCGCGCTGCATACACCAAACGCGCCTTTGGAATCGGCAGCACCATTCCGATTGACTCGAACGGACCGGTACACTTAGGCTTCCTGTTACTTACCTTTTTGGAATTAAAGAATTGAAGGAGAATATTTTCATGCACAGTCCAGATGCTAAAAGTCTCGGCGCGCGGGACGCATCCTCTCCACCAAGTCCCGTACGAATCATGCAATTGGGGCTTGGCTTCATGGCATCCAGAGCGATCCTCAGCGCGATCGACTTGGGACTTTTCACGAATCTCGCCGGCCGCCCGGCGAACAGCGAAACTCTTTCTAAGCAACTCGGCATTCATCCGCGCGCCTCAAGCGATTTTCTGGATGCCCTCGTGGCCCTGGGACTTCTGGCGCGTGCCGGCCAAATCTACTCCAACACGCCCGAAGCGGATTTCTTTCTCGACAAGGCGAAGCCTTCCTACATCGGTGGCTTTCTGGAAATGTGCAGCGCGCGGCTCTACCCCTTCTGGGACTTGCTGACCGAAGCTTTAAAAACCGGGCAGCCGCAAAGCGAAGCCAAGTCCGGAGAGGGAAATTCCTTCGACACGCTCTACGCGGACCCGCAGAGACTGAAAGGGTTTCTGAGCGCTATGACCGGGTTCAGCTTGAGCGCGGCAACCGTCCTGGCGGAAAAATTTCCTTGGCGGAACTATAAATCCTTCGCGGACGTTGGGGGCGCGCAAGGCACAGTCGCGGCGCAAATCGCGCTCGGAAATCCTCACCTACAGTGTATCGTCTTCGATCTTCCTGCGGTCAAGCCGCATGCCGAGGAATATATTCAGGCGATGAACCTGGAAGGCCGCTTGCGCTTCGTCGCCGGAGATTTCTTCAAGGACGCGCTTCCGATTGTCGACGTGATCGTCATGGGCCACATCCTGCACGACTGGGACCTGGAAGAAAAGAAGCGCTTGATCCGCAAGGCGTACGACGCGCTCCCGGCAGGCGGCGCCTTTCTAGCGCTCGATTCAGTCATTGACGACGAGCGCCGCGGAAATCCACTTCCCCTGCTGATCAGCTTAAATATGCTGATCGAAACGCCTGGCGGATTCGATTATTGCGGATCGGATTGCCGCCAGTGGATGAGCGAAGCGGGATTTCGCGAAACGCGCGTCGAACATCTTCTCGGACATGACTCGATGGTTGTCGGCATCAAGTAATTCCGGTAGTTCGATGTGGCTGTCCACCGTACGCTAAACAAAACTTAACTTCGGGCATGGCGAAATTGCACGGTCAGCCTGCCATCCGAAATTTCATCCCTGCGGGATTCCCCACATAAGTGTCTGCAATCGTGACTACTTTCGAGAAGTATTCCCCTTTGGAAAGAGTATTGCTCCCACTGCAATGGAAGTCGCTTGACGCAGTCCAGTGGGTCCGCCGCCAAAGACGCCGGGTCACTCTGCAACCTTCAAAAGGAGGTCATCATGAACTGGGACCAAATCGAGGGTAAATGGAAACAGTCCAAAGGACGCATCCGGGAACGTTGGGGAAGGCTCACGGACGACGACCTCGAAATAATTTCCGGCCAGCGCGACCAGCTCGTCGGCCTCTTGCAGCAGCGCTACGGCTTCATCAAGGAAGCCGCCGAAGAGCAAGTAAATGAATTCCTGAGAACTTTCCAGGAAACACCTGAGGGACAAACACAAGCGGCGAAGCAACACTAGAGCCGCAAGCCCTGCCAAATCTTGACCGGGCCCAAGTCCGAGCCTTTCGATCGCTCCCAAAGGGGGATCTATGAAATCCGCTACGCTTGCAGGCCTCGCGCTCATCGTGATTGGAATAGTTTCGCTGGCCTATCAGGGCATCACCTACACCACCCACAAGAAAGTCCTGGACATTGGCTCGCTCCACGCGACAAAGGAGGAAAAGAACACAATTCCCTTGCCGCCTATCCTGGGCGTCGTCTCTCTCCTCGGAGGCGTAGCCCTGGTCATTTTCGGTTCCGACAGGGCCTGAATTGGCGGGCGAAGCGGACCATGGTTTCGCCCGTGCACGAAATCAGCCCCATCCGGATCGCAAATCGATAGGGCAAAAGGAGGATCTATGCTGCGCTGGGCATTAACCTTCTTTATCGTGGCGTTGATTGCAGGCGTGCTGGGATTCATGGGAATCGCCGTTGCCGCCGCAGGCATGGCACGAATTCTGTTTTTTATTTTTCTGATCCTGTTCCTGGTTTCCCTGGCCGGCCACCTTTTCCGGGGGAGCAGCGTTTGAGGAACTCGTCGTCAACCGCTCCCCGGAATTTCATACGCCGGATGAATCTCGAATTCGGATTTCGTCCAAACGTAACATGGTGGCGAGCCTTGGCTGGCGCCGGCGTCCCGCCGGCGGTTTTTGTGGCTGGAGCGGTTTCCAGCGGGACGCCGGCGCCACAAAAACCATCTCTCTCCCACAAAGCATGTGACCGCTGATCGAATGACTAGTCCGTCGTGAGATATTCGGGCTAGCCGCGCATCGGCTTTTTCCAAAGGAAGAAAAACCCGGGCGCAGCAAGTTTCTTTTCGTCGGGGAATTCTCAATAGACGGAGGGCGGCAATTTACCGCAAGAGATCTTCCAGCTGAATTTTCGCATCCGTCTTGGAGTCGCGGTATTTCACGATCACCGGCGTGTACAGGGAAATGCCCCAATCCATCCCCACGCCGCGCGTAATGGAACGTGAACCGGCGACCACCACCGCTCCCTCGGGCACGATGAGAGGCTCGGCGTCGGTCGCCGCATACACTTTGCCCTGCACGATGTCATACACCGGCGTCGATCGATTCAGAATCGTTCCCGTCCCGAGCACGGCGCGCCGCTTCACGATCGTGCCTTCGTAGACACCGCAATTCCCGCCGACGAGGACCTCGTCCTCGATGATCACTGGCAACGCGCCGACGGGTTCGAGAACTCCGCCGATCTGCGCGGCCGCGGAAATGTGGCAGGCGCGCCCCACCTGGGCGCAGCTTCCCACGAGCGCATGCGAATCGATCATCGTGCCGTCGCCCACGTAAGCGCCCGCGTTGACAAACATCGGCGGCATGCACACCACGTCGCGCCCGATGTAGCACCCGTCGCGAATGCTCGAACCGCCCGGCACAATGCGCACGCCATCGCTCGCCGAGAAATGCCGCACCGGGTAAGTGTCTTTGTCAAAAAACGGCTGCTTCGCGGCATCCACCGACATATCCACTGTCGCGCCCATGCGGAAGCCGACGAGAATTCCCTTTTTCACCCATGCGTTGGTCCGCCAGCCGGTAGGCTGCGAAGCATCAGGCTCGGCGGAGCGGATGCGCCCCGCGTTCAACTCTTCCTTGAACGCGCGGAAAATCTCGCGGTCTTCCGCGCTGTAGAGCGCGGGTTTTCCGTCAAACAACGCTTCGATTTGTTTTTCCAGCTTGTCAGCCGCGGTTGGCAACGTGGGCCCTTTCGAGAAGCGCGAGCGATTCCAGCACGGTGCGAATCTTCGCCTGATTTTCCGTGCGCGGCGGCACGAGCGGCAAGCGGAATGCCAGCTCGAGCAGCCCCATTTCCGCCATGGCCGCCTTCACCGGAACCGGATTCGTTTCAATAAAATTAATTTCCAGCAGCGGCAGCAATTTGCGCTGCAGGGCGCGAGCTTCCGCGAAATTCCCCGCCAGGCACAATTCGGCGAGCTGCACCATTTCCTTCGGAATTTCGTTCGACGCCACGGAGATAATTCCCCGCCCGCCCATAGCCGCGAGCGGCAGAGTCAGCGCGTCGTCGCCCGAGAGAACCAAAAACTCTTCGGGGACTTGCTGGATCACCTGCGTGATCTGCGCAATACTTCCAGAGGCTTCCTTCACGCCGATGACGTTTTCGATTTCGGAGAGTCGCCGCAAGGTCGGGGGATCGATGTTGACGTTCGTGCGCGGCGGCACGTTGTACAAAATAATGGGGAGCGAAATCGACGATGCGATGGCCTTGAAATGATGGAAAAGCCCTTCCTGCGTGGGCTTATTGTAATACGGCGTGACCGAAAGGATGCCGTCCGCGCCCAGCCGTTCGCATGCGCGCGCGGTCTCAATCACGTGATGCGTGTTGTAGCCGCCCGCGCCCGCCAGCACGGGCACTTTTCCTTTGGCTTCTTCGAGCGTGATGGCTACGACGCGCAGATGCTCTTCCTGCGAAAGCGTCGGACTTTCGCCCGTCGTCCCGCAAGGCACCAGGAAATTAATCCCGGCGTCGATTTGCCGGCGCACCAGGCGCCGCAGCGTCTCTTCGTCGAGCGACAGGTCCTTTTTGAACGGAGTGACCAGCGCCGTGCCGCAGCCTACGAATCCTCGAAACATGTTTGCCACCTCTTTTAGTTTGCCGGACGGCGCACAGCTTTCGCGTCCTCCGCAAAAATGACGTCTCCAAATTCGTGCAGCCCGCGCTTGCCGATCACCCACTGCGCGGCCTTCAGCGCTCCGCGTGCAAATCCCTCGCGGCTGCGCGCCGTGTGCCGCAGCGTAATGGTGTCTGCCGGCGAATCGAATCCAATCTCGTGCGTCCCCGGATTCGCGCCGGCGCGGTTCGAGCTCGCGTCGATCCGCCGCGTGAACCCTGCGCGCTGCATTTCCTCGATCAACTGGAGCAGCGTCCCCGAAGGCGCGTCCTTCTTCGCGGTATGATGCACTTCCCACGCCCAAGCGCCGTATTCGGGCTGGCTGGCAAGCAGGTGCGCCGCATCGGCCACCACGCGTCGAAACACATTCACGCCAATCGAGTAGTTCGGGCTGTACACCACGCCCACGCCGCTCCGGTCGACAAAGCCTCGCACGCGCTCAATCTCGCCATACCACCCTGTGGTACCCACGATGGTCGGAACGCCGATGGCGCAAAGCCTCTCCAGGTTCGCCACCGCCGTGTGCGGCGTCGAAAACTCGATGGCCACGTCCACGCCGCGAAAATTCTCCGGCGTGATGCCCGCCTGGTTCACGTTCGTTTCAATGTCCAGCTTCAATACGATGGAAAAGCCCGCGTCCGGAGCAAGCTGTTCGATCAGCTTGCCCATTTTTCCGTATCCGACAATGGCAAGCTTCTTAGGCATGGTGCGCCTCGGCCCGGCCGAGCAGCGTGCGCGTCATTTGCGCATAGGTATCGACGGCGGCGAGCAACTCACGCTTGGAAATTTTCTCTTGCGTCGTATGCGCCACGTGAATGCTGCCCGGCCCGAAGAGGAACGGCTCGCCCCACGCAGGCGTCAGCACAGGGATGTCGGTCGTGAAGGCAACCACCGAGGTCGGAAATCCGTCGAGCGCCGCAAAATGCATCGGCGGAAGCGTCAGGATTTCCCGCACCTCCGCGCGGTCTCCAATGGCCTCGCGCAACGCCCGATCGATTTTTCGCCCATCGCTCACCAGGCGGATGGCCAGCTCCGCCTTCGCTGCGTCCGGAATAATATTGGGCGCGCGCCCCCCGGAAATCGTACCAATGTTCAGCGTGGTTTTTCCCAGCACCGGATCCTCGGGAAGCGGCATGCGCCGGGTCGCCTCGAGCGCATCGAGCAGTTTTTCGATGGCCGATTCGCCCAGCTCGGGATAGGCCGAATGCGCCATTTTACCCGCGGCCACGATTTCGTAGCGCAAAATTCCTTTCGAGCCCAGCGCCACCTTGCTTTCGGTCGGCTCGCCGTTGATCAGGTAGCGCGCCCCGCGCGGCGAGCCCGAGGCCACTTCCGCCCCCGCGCTGTTCCTCTCTTCCCCCACGACAAATAGCAATCCAAAATTCCGCGTCCCGCTTTCAATCAGCTTCTCCGCCGCGGCCACCATCGCGGCGATGATCCCCTTCGCGTCGCACGCCCCGCGCCCATAGATATTTTCTTCGTCCTCGCTCGACCCAAAAAACGGCGGTACCGTGTCCATGTGCGTCGAGAGCACCACGACAGGAGCGCCCCATTCGGCATACACATTAAAACGTTCCGCCGACACCGCCATGGCCTCCGCCGTCCCGCCGGACCCAGCCGCGAGCCCGGAGAGATAGTGCAGCAGGTATTCCCCCACCTGCTTCTCGTTCTCCGTGATCGATTCCAAATCGACCAGCTCGCGCGTCATTTCAAATGGATGCATGTTTAAGTAGGACGGGCTTCAGCCTGTCTGCCTTTCGCACTCGCAAGAACGAAGCACAAAAAAGCCCTCCTCCGCACACGATCGAATAGTTCAACCCCGACAGGCTGAAGCCCGTCCTACTAGAACCCGATATTCCGCGAAATGGAAGTCCGCGCAGGAAGGAAGCAAGACGCGGCCACACGCAAGCCGCCTTGCTCCTCGATAGCGCTCCACCCGATTTCTCGGATGACAGTGGACCGGCGTTAGCCAAGCCCCCCAGCCACCTCGGCGGGACTGCCGTCGGCGACTTCGGCGGAAATTCCTGCTGCCCCTTTCGCTCAGGCCTCCGAAGCTCCTCGGAACCTCGGCCCGGCTACTCATGGCTTCCGCACCTCTACCAAGACGCACCAAAGATAGCACCGCGCCAGCAAGCGGTCAAATCCAGGTTCGAGCACCAAAGTAGAAAATTTAAGATGGGCCGGCGCGGTGGGTGGATTGGTCCGAAGGGTTGCGACCCTGCGCGGCGGAGACGCGGCCATCTTTTCCTCCGCGCATCAGCCGCTGCAGCGCCAGCCAAGGCAGTTGAAAAATCGTCAGCGGATGCGACCACAGCCGTTTGGCCATCAGCCAATAATGCAGGCGAGAAACACGCACTCCATCTTCCCCGAGAATGTGCGTGGCGTCTTCGATCGTGTAGAGGTGCCACCAAGGGCCGACCATGGCGCGGTTGCGCTTCAGCTCGGGACTCTTGCGCACGTCCGCGATCCCAGGAGCGTGGGAGTAATCGTGATTTTGATGAATGGCCAGGACCGCGGGAGAAATATCCAGCAAGGCGGCGCCGCTCGACCGGGCGCGCCAAAGAAGATAGTTGTCCCACGAGAAGCGGCCGATCGCCAGGGGCAGAAGATCGTCTAACAATCCGCGCGAGAAGAGGAAATAGTCGATGTAGTTCCCCGGGCGCTGGACATTGGCGCGCCGCGCCGCATCCCGGATCAGCTCCGCCCAGCCGGGCCGCGAAAAATCCAGCGGTTGGTCCCAGTCGAGGTCCCAGCGCCGGCCCACCGCCATGAATTTTTCATGCAGGCTTCGGATGCGCCCGATGGCCGCGGTGAAGTCGCCGGTCAGCACGATGTCCGCATTGACGTAGCCGAGCAGCGGAGTGGAAGCATGCTCTTCCGCCTGGCGAAAAAGATCGTGGAGAAGGGGTGTGCCGAATTCGTTGCGCGCCACTTCTGGAAAATGGCGAATACCAAGCTCGCGCGCGATTTCCACCGTCCCTTCCTCCTCGCCGAATAGGAAAATTTCCGGCCGCGGTTCGAGGCGCGTCCAACTGGCAATGGCGTTGCGCTGAATGGTTGCGAAGTGACCGCGGAAGTGTTTGGGAATGGCGAAGAGCGTCAAATCCGCGTTCGCCGCCATCACAACGCGCTCTGCCTCATCGCTTCCCGCTCGCCGGCCGTTGACGTTTCGCCCGCGCCCAGCGCCAAATAAACGATTCCCGGAGAGTTTTCCAAAACGCCCAGCGACCTCCAGCAATCGATCACCACGCGCGGCGATTTGGCGGAGCGCGTCCAGGTTTCGGCGGGAATCGTTTTGTACTGCGGCCAAGCCGTGGCCACTACAACCACGTCGGACCGCTCGATGCACTCCTCCGCCGAATCGATCAGGACCAGCGAGCCGTCCAGTCCCTGCGCGGCATTCACGTTGCCCGCCGGATCGGAGGCCAAAACGGAGACGCCATCCGCGGCAAGCTTCTGCGCGAGCAAATATCCCGCAGCCTGCTCGACCACGTCGGTACTCGGTTTGTAGGTCAGTCCAAGAATGCCGGCACGTCCCCCGGAGATCAGATGCTTCTTCACCAAGCCCGCCAAGAGATCGATCTGCAAGAGGTTGAATCGGTGCGTGGCTTCGGCGATATCCGCGGGCGCGCCGATGCTTCGCGCAAACGCCGCCAGCGCCAGATTGTCGCGGGGAAAGCACGGTCCGCCATAACTGACCGATCCCTTCAGATATTTCGCGCCAATGCGGTTATCCAAGCCCAGGGCGGCGGTGACCACATCCACGTCCGCGCCTGGCAGCCGCTCACACATGCGGGCCAACATGTTCGCAAAACTAATCTTGGTGGTTACGAAAGCATTGACGGAAAGTTTGGCAATTTCGGCGTTGAGCAAATTCATACGCGCGAAGCGGGGAACGTTGTCGCAAATCTCGCGGTACAGCGTTTCCAGCGCATCGCCCGAGCGGCTGTCGGACTCTCCGATTAGGACGAAATCCGGATTAAGGAAATCGCGAATCACGCTCCCCAGCGCGATGAATTCGGGATTGTAGCAGAGTCCGAAATCCTCGCCGGCATGGCGCCCGCTGGCCAGCTCCAGCGCAGCGCGAATCGCGCCGCCCGTGCTGCCGGGCATCACCGTGCTGGTCACGGCCACCACATGAAAATCTCTCTTGGCGCGCAGCGCTCGCCCAACCGCCTCGCAGGTCGACAACACATAGCGGTTAGAAAAGCCTCCCGTCGCCTCGCTGGGCGTCGCTACCACGATGAACGTAATTTCGCTGGTGGCCACCGCCTCGGTGATATCCCCCGTCGCTCGCAGACGCCCATTCGAACGCCCAATCAGTTCCTCCAAGCCAGTCTCAAAGACCGGAGCAAACCCTTCGTTGATCGCCTCCACTTTTCGCGCGTCGACATCCACCCCAATGACGCGCCGCCCCTTCGCCGCCAAACACGCCGCCATCGGAGCGCCCAGCTTGCCCAGTCCGATCACGGAGACTGCGCTTGGCGCGCCGCTCTGCGGCGTTTCTTTTTTTATTTGCACGGTCCCGTATTCTAAGGGGACTGAGCGGCCCTTGACCAGAGTTTCCTTTTTGCTTTCCTTTCTGCTGTAGCACCCGCCTTTAGGCGGGCACTTGCGAGTCAAGCGCATGCCCGCCCGAAGGCGGGCGTTACACAAATCCATCGCAATTTAGAATTCTCACACAAAGTTTCTCTCCCTGCCCCGGCGGCTTGTGGCCCGCGGGGTGCAGTGCTAGACTCCCCCCACCGAATTCCCGCGGATGCCAGTCGGCACTCGCTGGAAAACAAAATGGATGCCGTATGAAAGCAAAGCATCTGGCTGTGTGGATTTCCATCTTCGTTGTGGCCCTGGCCGCGGGGCTGGGAGTAACCTGGGCACAAAGCGGAGGCAGCGCGAGCGCCGTGGCTGCTGTAACCAAAATCGAAAATGATGGCGTCAAGGCGGATTTGGCCAACGACAAAGCCTTTTACGAAAAAGTTCTAGTCGACGATTGGACCGGCGCCGACAGCGATGGAGTCTGGTACACAAAAGCCGAGGTCTTGAAACTCTCGGACGATCCCAAAAACAACAAGACCAACAGCGAGAAACTCTCCGACCTCAAGGTGCGAGTGTATGGCAATGCGGCCGTGGCCACCTATAAGGACACGTACGACTCCGTATTGAAAGGCGAACACCGCTCTCGCACCGTTATCGGCACCGACACTTTCGTCAAAATTGGCGGAGAGTGGAAGCAGGTCGCCAGCCAGGGAACAATCGCTAAGTAACCGGGCAAGGCGACGGGACCAGCTACTTTTGTAAGTCGCAAGATGGAAAACGGATTGAAGGTCCAAGTGGAACAGGCTTCAGCCTGTGAGGTTTATTCCTTGCACGGCCAAAACCAAACAGACTTGCAGCCTGTTCCAATTTTCAAGTACGAAGAGATTGAAGCCGCGAAAGAACATTTCGCACTGCTTCCGATTCTGCAAGGGAAAATTGCAACGAGGAAAGATCGAAGTATCGATTCCCGGCGAGCCTAGTAAAGCTGCTCTTCGCCTCCGGAGCAAGCGCGGAGCAGGAATAGATCACAACGAGGCCGGCGGATTCGAACGCTGGATACTGCCGTTCGAAAACCGAAGGCGAAACGGCATCGGCACTCAAGAGTACGACTTCAAATCGATCGTCGAACAGTGCGCGTTCCAGGCGCGTGGCAAGCTCCGGATTGTTTTCCACGAGGATCAGTCCAGGATAGTGTCCGTGACGCTTGTAGCGGTCCGCAGCCGTCACTGGCACGTATTCCTGCGCGATGTTCGCGTCATCGGCGACAGTTGTCTGGTCCGCCAGATCGGCGCGAATCATTCCGGCGCCGAGCGTGGCGTTCGAAATCGGGTCGATGAGGATGAAGCTGCCGGTGATCCGGTTTTGCGTGTAGGGATCGAAAAAGAGCGGGCTGACGGTTTCGAACTCGACGTAGGCGATGTCGTTCATCTGCAGGCTGCTCACCGGCTCCTGCACCAGCGTGTTGACGTTGACGCGGTAGCGGATTTGCAAAGCTTTCGCTCGCACCGTCCGCGACGTGTGCTTGAGCAAGTAGCTTTTCCCCTGCTCAGCGGGCTCAGCATTGAACCACACCACCATGGCGTCGAAGTGGCGCGACACGCGCGGCGGATGCGCGGGCGAGACCAGCATGTCTCCGCGACTCAAATCGATTTCATCCTCGAGCGTCAGCGTCACCGACATCGGCGGAAACGCTGCCGGCGCATCGCCGTCAAACGTGACGATCGATTTCACGCGGCTCTTGCGCTCAGAAGGCAGCGAGACAACCGTGTCGCCGGGGCGAATCACCCCACTGGCCACCGGTCCAGCGAAGCCGCGAAAGCTCGCATCGGGGCGAATCACGTACTGTACAGGAAAACGTACAGCGTCCGAGGGCGTTTCCATGCGGATCGGCACGGTTTCCAGGTGTTCGAGAAACGTCGGGCCGTGGTACCAGGGCATGCGCGCGCCGCGCTCGACCACGTTATCGCCCGCCAGCGCGCTGATCGGAATGGCTGTGACGTGCGGGACCGCGAGCTGCTTCGCCAGCGCGTCAAAATCTTTTTGCAGCTTCAGAAAAATTTCTTCACTGTAATCCACGAGGTCCATCTTGTTGATCGCCACGAGCACGTTGGGAATTCCAAGCAGCGACGCAATGTAGGTGTGCCGCCGCGTCTGCGCGAGAACACCTTTAGTGGAATCGATCAGAATCACCGCGAGATTCGCGGTCGAAGCCCCGGTGGCCATGTTGCGCGTGTACTGCTCGTGCCCTGGCGTATCGGCGATGATGAATTTCCGGCGTGGCGTTTCAAAATAGCGGTAGGCGACGTCGATGGTGATGCCCTGCTCGCGCTCGGCGCGCAACCCGTCCGTCAGCAAAGAAAAGTCCACCGCGCCCGTCGAGCGGTTGATGCGGCTCTTTTTTACGGCGGCGAGTTGATCCTCGAAGACGGTTTTCGTATCGTGCAGCAGCCTGCCGATGAGCGTCGATTTCCCGTCGTCCACGCTGCCCGCTGTGGTGAAGCGCAGCAAATCCTTCTCCAGATTTTGCTGCATGAAGGATTCGAAGCCCCAGGCTTCGGTGTTGGCCGCGATGCTCATTAAAAATAGCCCTCGCGCTTCTTGATCTCCATCGAGCCTTCTTCGTCATGATCGATGACGCGATTTTCGCGCTCCGAGCGCCGGAACGAAATCATCTCCTCGATAATTTTGGGGACGGTATCCGCGGTCGACTGAATCGCGCCCGTGCACGGCACGCATCCGAGCGAGCGCATGCGCACCACCATGCGCTGCGTTTTTTCTCCGGGCAGCAAATCCCACTTGTCGTAGGCCACCACGATCGAGCCGCCGCGAATCACCACGTTGTGTTCCTTGGCGAAATACAGCGGCACGATGGGAATTTTTTCGAGGTGAATGTAGAACCACACGTCCGCTTCCGTCCAGTTCGACAGCGGAAACACGCGAATGCTTTCGCCCTTATTTATGCGCGAATTAAAAATGTTCCACAGCTCCGGCCGCTGATTCTTCGGGTCCCACTGCCCGAATGAATCGCGAAACGAATAAACGCGTTCCTTGGCGCGCGATTTTTCCTCGTCGCGCCGCGCTCCGCCAAAGGCCGCAGTGAAATCTCCCTCAGCCAGCGCATCGAGCAGCGATTTCGTTTTCAGCAGCCCGCAGCATTTCTGCGTCCCCAGTACAAACGGATTCGCCCCCGCGTCGAGCGCTTCCTGATTCTTGTGCACGATCAGCTCCGCGCCAATCTCCCGCGCGTAGCGATCGCGAAATTCCACCATCTCCGGAAATTTGTAACTGGTATCAATATGCAGCAGCGGAAACGGAAGCTTTCCAGGAAAAAACGCCTTCTGCGCGAGCCGCAGCATCACCGACGAATCTTTCCCGATCGAATACAGCATCACCGGCCGCGCGAACTCCGCCACCGCCTCGCGCAGAATGTGAATGCTCTCCGACTCTAGCGCCCGCAGATAATTAATCCTCAGCGGCGTCAGGTGCGCAGTTCCGTTGCTGGTACCGTTGGCAATGTTCGTGTTCACAGCGTTGTTGGATGTTTCAGCCTTCGCTGTCGATTCCCGCCGGGAGCCTCGAAGGACCCCCTCTTCGGGCCGAAAATAATAAACCCACCTGCCAAATCCTGCGGCGGTGGGCATCGGACTACAAACCTACGTAACTTGCTTTAGATTCAGCGCCTTGCCCACCCCCGAAGAACCTAATCTAAAACGACGCGGCAACGACAACGAACCCATATCTCCGCAGGATGGCTTGGCATTCTCACCCATTAAGAGTACCCGATTCTTTCACCTCTAGCAAGGCGTAAGCCCTTCGCCAAAATCGCCTTGACAGATGTGTAGCAAATAACTACACTTCTTCTCGCTGGACACGTGGCGATTTAAGGCAACTTGCTCCACGTAAAAAACTGCTAAAGAGTCGGACGAGCACTCAGACCGAGTTTTTGAGCCCTCCCCCTCTTTGGCGCGGAGGGTTTTTCATTTTTAGGGAATCCCTCCTGCGCCGCCAAACCTGCGGCAGTTTTTTTACCAGCCAAAATGCAGAGCCGATTTGCCCGCTGGGCCATCTCATTGTTTTGCGGGCCGAAGGCAGGAGGCCAAATGGCCGAACATTATCAGTTACGATGCCGGGAATGCGGCAAGCTCTGGGGCAATCAGGCGCGCTCGTTTTGCGATGAGTGCCTCTCGCCCCTCGAAGTGGTCTACGATCTGGACGCCATCCGCCCCATTTTCACCCGCAAAAATATCGAAGCCGGGCCAACGAATCTCTGGCGCTACAGCGCCTTGCTTCCCCTCCCCGAAGATTATCAAGGCACGCTGCCGGCGGGTTTTACTCCGCTGGTGCAAGCGCGACGCCTGGGCAAAATACTCGGCACCGCAAACCTCTATCTGAAAAACGACGCCGTCTGCTTCCCCACTCTCTCCTTCAAGGACCGCGTGGTGGCGACCGCGCTGGCGGCGGCGCGGCGATTTGGTTTCCAGGTGGTGAGTTGCTCTTCGACGGGCAATCTAGCCAACGCCGTGGCCGCGCAGGCCGCGCGCGAAGGTTTCGATTCGTGGATTTTCATCCCCGCCGATCTCGAGCCCGCGAAAATCACCGGGACACAAGTGTTCGGCGCGAAGCTGGTGCGCATCGCGGGCAACTACGATCAGGTGAACCGGCTTTGCTCACAGATCGCGGAAAAATTCCGCTGGGGATTCGTGAATGTGAATCTGCGGCCCTATTACGCCGAAGGCTCCAAAACCGTGGGCTTCGAAATCGCCGAACAGCTCGGATGGCGATTGCCGGACAACATCGTGTGCCCGATGGCGGGCGGCTCGCTGATCACGAAAATCAGGAAATCGTTCAACGAATTAATCGCGCTGGGCCTGGTCGAGGAAAAGAAAGTGAAATTTTTCGGCGCGCAGGCTACCGGCTGCTCTCCCATATCGGACGCCGTCAAGCGCAAGCTCGATCAATTCGAGCCGCAAAAGCCGGCAACCATCGCCCGCTCGCTGGCCATCGGAAATCCGGCGGACGGCTACTATGCCACGCGCATGATCCGCGAAAGCGGCGGCTGGGCGGAAGACATCTCCGATCCGGAAATCGTCAAGGGCATTCAACTGCTCGCCGAAACCGAAGGAATTTTCACGGAAACGGCGGGTGGAGTAACCACCGGAGTCACACAGAAATTGCTCGACCAGGGATATATTAATCCCAGCGAGACGACCGTGGCCTGCATTACGGGGAACGGCCTGAAAACGATTGACGCGGTATCGCAAGAGTACGCGCTCACGCTACCGATCGAGCCGCGCCTCTCGGTCTTTGAGAATTTCATCAGCGACCGAATGGCGGCCGTGGCTGGAAATTAGAGGTCGGAAGCTGGAGATTAGGAACGGAAAGTCGACGGGTCATATACAAATGATCTACAGGAGTCCAATAATGACCGTCAATCTAAAGGTATACGAGGCTCTGGCGATTCTACTCGGGCCGCCCCCGAAGCAGGATCAGACCGAGCCTTCCGAGGAATCGGCTGGCGAAGCAAAACCGGGAGTCAGCCACATAGTGGACATTACCGATCAAAATATCGGATCATTTATTATCACCGGCGCGAAGAAGCCGTAACTGATTTAGCTCAGCAAGACATTTGAGTGCGTTGCCGGGCGCAGCTTCAGCCGTGGCGCAATATGACTATGCGGGACGCGGCCGTAGCCGATGGCTCGATCCTCAACGCAAGGAAAATTATCGAGATGAAAATTACAGTCGAAATTCCCTCAGCGCTGCGGCGGTTTACCGACGGCGTGCAGACCATCGAATGTAGTTCCGAGACGCTGCCGGATTTGCTGGGCGAAATCGAACAGCGCTTCCCTGCCATCAACAAGCATCTGCGCGACGATGCGGGGCAGGTGCGGCGCTTCGTGAACATTTACGTCAACGAGGAAGACATCCGTTTTCTGGGGGGCAACAGCTACAAGTTTCGCGAGGGAGACCGCGTCCTGGTGGTGCCCTCGATCGCGGGCGGAGCACCCGCAGATGCTTGTGGATGAAGCAGATGCGGCGAAACAAGGGCCTATCGGCGATCCGGCTGGGAACTTTGGCTTGACAATTTCGGCCACTAATTTAGACTAGTATGGTCATGATGAGAGCGATTCTCAAGGGAACTACGATTACGATGCGCACGCCCAAGTGCACTTGGGCGGCGCGGACCCCCTTGGGAGCCAAGGATATGCAAGCGCGGTAAAAAAATCCTTCCAGCTCTTAGACGCGGCCCGCGGAGCCAAAAGCTCGCGGGCGTTTTTGTTTCTGGACGATATTTTCGGGGAATGCGGGAAGTAGAAATTGTGACGAGGGAACGATGAGCGCGGTAGCACAGGAGAAAATCGACGCAGTCCAGGCCGGCGCGGAGAGCTGGAGCGCGGAGGAAGTTGTACGTTGGGCCCTCGCGGAATTTTCTCCGCACGCTGCCATCGCCTCCAGCTTCGGCGCGGAGGACGTTGCGCTCATTGACATCGCGGCGCGCGTGCGTCCGGACATCCGGGTGTTTACCCTGGACACCGATTTTCTTTTCGCCGAGACGTACGAACTGATTGACAAGATCGAGCAGAAATACGGCATCCGAGTCGAGCGCGTGAAATCGCAGTTCACGCCGGAAGAGCAGGCCGCGCAGATCGCACCAAAACTCTGGACCATCGATCCAAACCGGTGCTGCTCGCTGCGCAAAGTCGAACCGCTCAAGGCCAAGCTGGCTAGCCTGTCGGCCTGGGTGACCGGGATCCGCCGCGATCAGGCGCCCACGCGCGCCAATGCCAAAAAAGTGGAATGGGACAAATCGTTCGGCCTCGTGAAATTCAATCCGCTGGCGGATTGGACCTGGGAAAACGTTTGGGAATACGTTCGCGAGCACGACGTGCCCTACAACCCGCTCCACGAGCAGAATTATCCGAGCATTGGATGCGTGCAATGTACGCGCCAGGTGCAGGCCGGAGAAGACCCGCGCGCGGGGCGCTGGTCAGGATTCGCGAAAAAGGAATGCGGTCTGCACGCGCCGGAGTGAAGACGGAGATTGGAAGTCAGAGGTTGGAAGTTAGAGTCAGAAGCTCGATCCTGAAGTCGAGATGAGGATCAGGATTAAAAATGAGATTGTTTCCTATGTTCGTGAAGCTTGAAGGGCGGCGCGTTCTCGTGGTCGGCGCGGGAACCGTGGGTGAGGCCAAGATCGAGAGCCTGCTCGCGACGGGCGCATCGGTGCGCGTGGTTGCGCCGAAGGCTACGCCGCACGTGCGCGAGTGGGCGCGCGACGGGCGTATCGAATGGGAAGCGCGCGAATACCGGCCGGCCGATTTTGCGGGCGCGTTCCTCGTAATCGCGGCGACGGATTCGCCCGCGCTGCATGATGAAATTTACGCGGAGGCCCGCAGCAGGGGCGTACTCTGCAATGCAGTGGACGAGCCGGAGCGCTGCGACTTCTACTTCCCCGCCATCGTGCGCCGCGGCGAATTGCAAATCGCGATTTCCACGGGCGGACTAAGCCCGGCGCTCGCGCAGCGATTGCGCAAGGAGCTTGAGCAGCAATTCGGCCCGGAGTGGGAGGAGTGGGTCGCGCAGCTCGGCCGCACGCGCGAGGAATTGCAGGGCATTCCCATGCCGCCGGAGCAGCGCAAGCGTTTGCTGCATCAGTACGCGAGCCTGGACCCGAAGCCGCATTAAATTGAGTGGCGCGGGCTTCAGCCTGCGGGGGTTGGTTCTCGCACGGA
>Ga0302324_100003954_pt1 | contig 33174 bp, 27 predicted proteins | sample Palsa_T0_1_FD_201949 | JGI IMG/M metagenome (GOLD analysis project Ga0302324, IMG submission 201949) | Peat permafrost microbial communities from Stordalen Mire near Abisko, Sweden - Palsa_T0_1 | ecosystem: Environmental > Terrestrial > Soil > Palsa > Peat permafrost | place: Sweden: Abisko... | reverse complement strand
GGTCAGGCCTGCCGACGAATTGGTCGAGAGATACGTCACCGTGAGCGTAAGGTTGGCGTAGGCCTGAAATGATTGCACCGGGTTAAGCGACGTCACCCCGTTGGAGGTCCAACCGTAAAACTGTTGTCCAGGCCCTGGCGCCGCCACCACCTGGTACGTCTGTCCCGGCACCAAATACTGCGGCGCGCTGGTGGTCAGTTGGCCGTCCACATTGGTGATGACCGTCAGCTCCGTCATATTGGTGAAATACTCCGTCGCCGCCGTGCTCAGATTGCCCGCTCCATCCTGGGAATGGGCCGTCAGCTTGTAAATCCCTGGTTCGATGCTTCCGAAATCCACCGACCAGTTGGTGGTGCCCAGCGCGGTATTGGTTTGAATCTCGACCTCATTGGTGCCCGCCAGCGTAGTCAAAACACAGTACACCTCAGCCAATCCGAAATTATTCGAGGCCGTGACACTGTTCGACGCTGTTCCTGTGACAGTCAACGAACTGCCATTGGTTAGGGCCGCGTCGGGCGCCGGAAAGCTAATCGAAACCGTCGGTCGGTTGGTGTCCACCGGCACCGGAGTCAGGAACGCGAAATCGCAATAAAACAGATTGGCGTCAGTGGGCGAGTTGGTGCCGTCGTAGTTGACGGGCAGCGTTGGAATATTTGCGTTCAGATCGAAAATGCCGTTGCTGGGCGCGCTCAGCGTGTTGAAATACTGCAAGGCGTTGGTGCCGGAAAGAACGCGCCCAAAGACGGTGAAGCCGCCGTTTTGACTGTCCAGATTGGCAGAGTTGTCGGCCAAATTGAAGAAAAAGGCGCTGGTGGCGGAATTCGGATTCCCGGAAACCAGCGCCATCGCCACCGTGCCGAATTTATTGTGAATCAGCGGCCCCACATTGAACTCGCTATCGATCTGCGATGGGAAAACGTTGGTCCCCGTGGAAACTGGCCTGTAGTTCAGACCATCGGACGCTCGATCGGTGGTGACATAATCGCCCCCTTGCAGAACAAAATTGGCAATGGCGCGGTCGAAGAACATATTGGAGTACGATCCGGAGGTGATGTAATGGATGAAGTTCTCCACCGTGGCCGGCTTGTCGTGGTCAAACAGCTCGACAGTAAAATTGCTGGAACTTCCGCCCGCGTACTGGGAGAGGGTGATCTGGAGAATTGTGCCGGGCACCACCGTCAATTCCCCCGCTGTGCTCGTCACCGTTTCTCCATCCGGCGCGGTGACGACGACGAGGTAGGAGGAACCGGACTGGTTGCTGCTGACATCATCCAGCGCCAGCGTGGCGTTGGTGGCCCCGGCGATGGGGCCTGTGCCCACCAATTGCCATTGGTAGCTCACGGCGTTGCTGACCGTAACACTAAAGTCGGCCGCGGAACCGATGTTGACGGTGAGGTTGGGCGGTTGGGAGATGATGGTGGGCGGTGCGACCAGCGCTGTGAAATTCTCCGTCACCAATCCCCCCTGGCCGGATGCATTCTCCGCCACCACCTCTATCGTGTAAGGGCCGCCCATGAGATTGCTCTCGGCCAGCGACCAGTTTGCGCCGTTAATCACCGCCGGCAGCGGGGCGGTCACCGCGTTGGAATGGGAAAAAAGCTGGCAGGTCACCAGCGTTACATTGGCCGAGGACGGAACAGTTCCGCTGATGGTCAACACGTCGTTGAGCGTTTGCACGATGGAACCGGCGGTCGGACTCGTTATGGCCAGACCCGCGGGCAGCGTGTTGGAGACCAACGTCACCGTAAGCGTAAAGTTGGTTTCCGCCGTGAAAGTTTGCACCGGGTCAAGCGACACCACTCCTTGATTTTGCCAGTTGTCAAACAGTTCCCCGGCTCCCGGCGCCGCCGTCACCGAATACTGCCGCCCCGGCACCAAATACTGCTCATTAGTGGTCAATTGACCCTCCACGTTTGTGATAATGGTCAATACCGCCAGATTGGTGAAATACTCCGTCGCGGCCGCACTGAGGTTGCCCGCTCCATCCTGCGCAAAGGCGGTCAACTGGTAAACTCCCGGTTCGCTAGTCCCGAGACCCAGCGACCAATTGGTTGCGCCCTGCGCGGCATTGGTTTGTATCTCGCCGTCATTGACGCCCGCCAGCGTAGTCAATACGCAAAAAACCTCGGCCAATCCGATATTATCCGACGCCATTCCGGTGACCGTCAACGAACCGCCATTGGTGAAGGCCGCGTTGGGCGCCGGAAAGGTAATCGAAACCGTCGGCCGGTTGGTGTCCACCGGCGGCGGAGTCAGGAACGTAAAATCGCAATAGAAGAGACTGCCGTCGGTGGGAGAGTTGGTGCCGTCATAATTGACGGGCAGCGCCATAACATTATCCTGCAAATCGTAAAGACCATTAGTTGGCCCGCTGAGGGTGTTGAAATACTGCAATATATTGGTGCCGGAGAGGATGCGCCCAAAGACGGTGTAGCCGCCGTTTTGAGTATCAAGACTGGCGGAATTGTCCGCCAAATTGAAGAAGAACCCGGTGGTGGCCGAGTTCGGTTCACCGGCCACCAGGACCATGGCCAGAGTGCCAAAGTGATTGGGAATCAACGGCCCCACATCGAATTCGCTATCGACTTGCGACGGGAAAATGTTGGTCCCGCCGGAAACGAACGTGCCGCTCAGAGTTTCATTGGTCTCTCGACCATAGGTGATGTAATCACCCCCTTGCAGCATAAAATTGGTATCCGAATCAAAGAACGTATTGGAGTACGATCCGGAGGTAATATAATGGATGAAGTTCTCCACCGTGGCCGGCTTGTCATGGTTAAAAAGCTGCACCAAAAAATTGCTGCTGCTGCCGCCCGGGTAAGTGGAGATGGTTAGCTGGATGACCGTTCCGGGCACGATGGTCAATTGCGCCGGCTGGCTGTTGGTTTTGGAACCGTCGGATGAAGTGATCTCCACCGAGTACAAACCCGCCTGGTTGCTGCTCACATCATCCAGGTTCAACGTGGCGTTGGTCGCTCCGGGCAAATCGTTCGTGCCTTGGAATTGCCACTGGTAGCTGGCCGCATTGGTCGCCAGGATCGTGAATTCGGCGGCGGAAGCATTGTTAACCGTGACGCTTTGCGGTTGAGAAAGGATGATGGGCGCCTGGGCGCCGGCGTTAAAGGCCACCAGCAGACAAATCGCGCAGAGAACAAGCAACATTCCTTTCATTGTCTCCTACTTTGGCTCATTCCGGGCTGGATGCAATCAATTAAAGGCGGTCGCTTTCACTCCAATGCGTTTTCCTCCTGCCACCGCGGCGACAGGGTGTGCGCGATGCCCAGGTGGTCCAGCACCCGGCCGACGACCGTATCGACGACCTGCTCAATCGTGGCCGGACAGTGGTAGAAGGAAGGATTGGCCGGCAGAATGGTCGCCCCAGCCAGCAACAGCAATTCATAATTCTTGACATGCACCAGGTTGAGCGGCGTCTCGCGCGGCACCAGAATCAATTTCCGCTTTTCCTTCAGCGCCACGTCGGCGGCGCGCAGCAAGACATCCTCGCTCAATCCGTGGGCGATCCGTCCCAGCGTGCCCATGGTACAGGGAATGACCACCATGGCGTCCATCGGGTTGGAACCGCTGGCGAACGGAGCGTTCATGCTGCGCAATCCATGCGTGCGCGCGCCTTCCGGCAGCCGCAAGCCCCCGGGCAGTTCTTGCGCCAGGACCGCTTGGGCGTAGTTGCTCAGCACCACGTGCAGCTCGTGTTGGCGCGGATCCAGCCGGTCCAGCAGCCGTTGGGCGTAAAGCGCGCCGCTGGCGCCGGTGATGGCAACGAGGATTTTCATCGTTTAGCAGCCTTTTGAAAAACTCGCCCGGTGAGGGCGCCGGGCCTGCATGCGCCATGATTTCCGAGGAAATCATGTAGGCCGCGTGCCCTCACGCGGCGCTCGGTGAGGCATTTCAATGGGCCGTTAGCCATCGAGCCCCCGCAAATAAGCCAGAACCAACTCCGGCAACTCGGCGCTGTAACCGCCTTCCAAAATGCTGAACGCGGGCACTTGCAGCTCGCGGATCGTTTTCCCCAGCCATTGAAAATCTTCCGCCTCCAACGTCCCTTGCGCCAACGGATCGCCCCGGTAGGCATCGAATCCAGCCGAGACCGCGATCATATCCGGCCGGAAATTCTTCAATTCGTCCATCGCCCTGGACAGGACCGCGCGGTACTGCGGGCGCGGCGTGCCGGGCGCCACGGGAAAGTTGAAGCAGTTGCCGCCCCGGTTTTCCAGGCCTGTGCCGGGGTAGCCCGGATGTTGGTGAATGGAAATGAAGGCCAGCCCGGCCTGGTCCAGAAGAATATCTTCCGTGCCATTGCCGTGATGCACGTCGAAGTCGAACACCGCCACCCGCTTGAATCCGGCGGCCCGCGCCTCCAGCGCGGCGATGGCCACCGAATTGAGATAGCAGAAGCCCATCGCCCGATCCGGCGTCGCGTGGTGCCCCGGCGGACGCAGCAGGCTGAAAGCCGATTGCCCTGCTTGGGCGGCGGCCAGGGCCTGCAACGCGCCACCGGCCGACCGCCGCGCGTGCGCCGCTATATCCGGGTAGGCTGGCGTGTCGCCGTCGAAGTCCGCCGGTTGCTCCAATCGCGCCAAATGCTCCTGCGTGTGGGCGCGCAGGATGGCGGCCTCGCTGGCCGGCGGCGGCTGGCTCCAGGAGAGCGTCAGCTTCTCCTGCGCCTTGAGCAACTCCACGGCGCCACTGATGCGCGCGGGGCCCTCAGGGTGGCCGCGCGCCCCATACGCCGTGCAGCGGGGGTCGGTGATGATGGTCAGAGCCAATGCTTAAATTCTCTTTTCGTCCGCATCGATATAATCGACAAACGTTTGCAAGTCGTCGCGATGCCCAAGCCCGGATTGTTCCTTGCGCATTTTCAGACGCGCTATGGCCGGCTCCTCATCGCGGCCGCGATTGAGGACGAAGTCGTTGAAGGCCTTCTTTTCCGCAGCGGTCTTCTGGACGTTTTTGGCCACCCAGTCGGCCACCTGGCCGTCGGTGATCGAGTCCTTGACAACTTGGATGAAACTTTCGGCCGCGACTCCGGCCGCCTTGAGCCAGGCGCCGTCGAAGCCCTTGGTGAGATTCTCCTGGTAGTCGGCGTGCAGTTTTCCGGCCAAGTGCAGCCGGATTTTATCGACGAAGCGGGGCAAATAGGCCCAGCCGCACATGGTTTCGCGCGCGCTTCGCGGGTAGATGATTTGTTCCATGCCTCCATTTTTCCGCAAAGCGCCTTGCCTGTCAATGAGGCTGCGGCGATTTCATCCGGACGGCCGAAGAGCCAATGACATCAACGCCATACCAAGCATTGCCTACCAATCAAGTAGAATTGAGTCAAAACGGCGCATCCCGCGTCCATTGGCCACCTAACTCGACAACGCATCGCCACCCGCAGTCACCCTCGAATAGATGGTTTGAAAAGGTTTGATGTGGTTTGACTGACTTTGACTAGGTTTGACCGAGCTTTCAAACATAATATTCCATATACAATAACTATGCAATCCATCAAATCCCGAACAAATCACAAAAGCCATCCACCTATGCCAGGTCAGCGCTGGCCTCGGCAAAATTTCCTTTTCACATCTGCTTTTCACACCACTTCTACCCTACCACACCAACACCATTGTGCCAACAGCCCAACCTCCACTTTTAGTAATTGGGTACCCCATGCCAAATTTGCGCTCGATGCTGAAAGATTTGTCTTGCAATCTCGTTGCGACGTTGCTAAGACCTCGATATGCAAGCTCGCCGCTCAAATAGTCAAATCATACAACCGTGAAATCATCGTCCCGCCTTCAGAGACCCGAAACCGTGAAAATGATCTGATCTTGTCTATGAACTCAAACCCGACCGTTCTTGAATCCGTCCCAAACACACAGTCCGCGCCAAACTCCAATGCGCGCTTGCCTCATCCCAAACGCATCCGCCTGGCATTCCTGGCCGCCTTTTCGGCCCTTTGGCTGACGGCGTCCGCCCACGCTCAAACACCAACCATTCTCAACGCGTATGGCGAATTCGACAGCGGCACCTCCAACCAATTCGTGGACGTGACTTATAGTGAGGACATGAACGTTTCGGCTACGAACCCGGCCAATTATTCCATTTCGGGCTTCACGATCACCAGCGCCATGTTCTTCACCAACGACCTGGGCCTAACCTCGAATAACCTTGTCATCTTGCAGCTCAACGGACTATTGACGAACGACTTCACATTGAACGTCAACAACGTCCAGAGCCTCACCGGCACTCCCATTGAAGTCAACACCTCCATTGATGGAAGGTTGGATCCAATGAGCTCCATCGATATCACTACGACCAATACCGCCATCACCGCGATGAATCCCGTCGGTGTGCCGACAGTTTGGCATACGGGAACCACCTACCGCCTGGGGCCTGGCCAATATGTGATCGATTCTAACGGACAGGACATCTGGGAACCCCAGGACGGCTTCCGTTTCGTTTACACAACCAGAACTAACAACTTTGCTATCGTGGTTCGCGTGCCTTGGATCCTCCCTGCCGATACCTGGAGCAAGGCCGGGTTGATGGCTCGCGAAACCATTGACCCAGACGACGGCGGCAGCCGAATGGTCGCTGTTTTCGCCACCCCGCTTGCTTCGCAACTTGGCTTGGATGACTACTACGGTGAAAACAGCCTCTCCTGTGCCGTTCGTGGCACCAACGATCAGGAAGCCTACGAACCCTATGATTACGTCGGAGACGGCGCCATCGTGCCCTCCTTTCCCAATCAGTGGCTGATGCTTACACGTCAGACTAGCATCAGCAGCGGCGTCACCAACGATCTTTTTACGGCCTACGGCTCGTCCGACGACCTTAATTGGACCTGGTTGTACAACTTTAACGCGGTATCCAACGGGGGGGCTTTCGCCAGCGTGCTGAATGTGGGCATGTGTTCCTCGACCGACATTTATGGCACAAACAATCTCTTTGCCACCATGACGTATGAAGGCTTCGGGGATTACGTCAACCCCGTCACGCTGACCAGTCCCACGAATGAGGTCGCAGAGACCGGAACCGAGGCGACTTTCTCCGTGGGCTCGACGGGCGCCACATACCTCTACAATGGCATCACCTATTCGTTTCTCGAGTTTCAGTGGTACACCAACGGCGCCGCGGTGGATGGCGCCACCAACAGCAGTTATTCCATCCCATTGGCGACCACCAACCTCAACCAACTCTCGGTTTATTGCACAGTCACCGACCCGCTCGGCCCCGCCATCACCGTCACCAACACGGCCCCGGTAACGTTGACCGTCACGGCAAATCCGAGGCCGGCGACGATTGTCAGCACCTGTGGCGAATACGACAGCGGCACGTCCAACCAATTCGTTGATGTCACCTATTACCAAGCGATAAACCCGGCTTCGGCTGTGAATCCAGCCAATTATTCCATTGCAGGATATACGATCAGCAACGCCATGCTCTTCACCGACAACCTGGGCGACGCCTCGACGAATGAAGTGATCCTGCAACTCAGCGAACCGCTGACCACTAGCTTTACCTTGGTCGTCTCCAATGTACTAAGCTTCTCCGGCGTTCCCATTGCCGCCGACACCTCCGCTGCCGCAACGTTGGACCCGATGAACTCCATCGATATCACTTCGATCAGTGCCGCCAATCCGACGGTCTGGTATACGGGCACAACGTATGATTTGGGATCCGGCTCTTACCTGGTCGATGCCAATGGACAAGACATTTGGAACGACCAGGACGGCTTCCGTTACGTTTACGAAACCCGCACAAACAACTTTGCCGTCGCGGTGCAGGTGCCCTGGATCATACCCGCCGCCGAATGGAGCAAGGCCGGGATAATGGCCCGTGAATTCATCGACCCAAGCGACGGCGGCAGCAGAATGGCCGCCGTGATCACCACTCCGGCCGCCAGCCAAGTCGGACTCAATGGCGCCACCGGTGCAAACACCCTCTCCTGGCAGGTTCGTGACACGGCCGATGCAGGCGCCTACGAGCCGGGCAATTACATCGGCGATAACGTTGTGGCGCCTTCCTATCCCAACCAATGGCTGATGCTGACCCGTCAGTTCGAGGGCACCAATAGTGATCTCTTTACGGCCTACGGCTCGACCAACAGACTTGATTGGGTCTGGCTGGGCAATTGGAACCCGGTGACCGCCGGGGTGGACACGCCCTTCCCGAGCGTGGTGAATGTGGGCATGTGTACCTCCAGCGGGTGGTCAGACAGTTACACCAATAACGATGAGTTTGTCACTGCTATGTATCAAAACTTCGGGGATTACACCGACGATGCCCTCATCACCGCTTCACCCACGAACGAAACCGTTGAGAGCGGAAACACTGCGACTTTCTCGGTTGTGGCCAGCTCCGACGCCACTCTTACGAAAAATGGTGTGACCGCTCCGTTCGTCTTCTATCAGTGGTACACCAATAGCGTCGCCGTCTCCGGCGCCACCGCCAGCGCCTACACCACACCCATATTGACCACCAATCTGAGTGGCTTGCCCGTCTATTGCGCCGTCACTGCCGTCGGCTCCTCCACCCCCACCAACAGCGCCACGGCCACGTTGACAGTGACGCTAAATCCCACGCCTCCAAGCTTTGTCATCGTGGATGCCGTCTATGACAGTGCCTCCGGCGATCAATATGTTTACGTGACCCTCAACGAGCCGGCCAGCGTGGCCTCGCTCATGAATCCTGCCGATTATACGATTGCCGGCTACTCGGTCACAAGCGTGACCCTCATGACCAACCAGCAGGGCGTTGTGGACTCGACGGCGGTCATCCTGCAGCTCAACAAGCCGCTGACCAATACCTTCACTTTGGACGTCAGCGGCCTGCAGAGCTTCTCCGGCATTCCCATCGCTACCAATACCGCTGTTCCCGGCCTCGTCGGAACCAATGCTAACTTTTATGGCAATGGCTTGAACTGGACCCTCAACAACAACAGCGATCAGCCCACCATAATGGATAATGTGCTGACACTGACGACCAACGGGAGCACCGAGGCCTGCAGCGCCTTCTTCAATGTTCCCCAGTCCATTACTAGTTTCACCGCGTCCTACACCTACATCGCCGGCGGCGACAGAGGTGCCGACGGCACCACATTCTGCATGGAAAACGACCCCACCGGCGCCAGCGCACTCGGGGGGACCGGCGGGGATTTGGGTTTCAACGGCATCACCAACAGCGCCGCCTTTGAGATCAATCTCTACACCGGCTCCGCTGGAGGCTACGGCATCCAGTTCGGCACCAATGGAGCCACTGCCGATGATGCAGGCTTTTCCGGGATCACCACGCCTCCTTACTTCAGGCCCGGCCTGGTCAACCCGACCACCGGCGATCCCATTAACGTCCAAATCGCCTACGCCCAAGACGTTTTCAGCGTGACCCTGCGGGACACGACGACCGGACAATCCTTCAGCACGAATTTTTCGGTGGACCTGCCCTCTGTTCTTGGCGAAACCAACACGGCCTATGTTGGTTTCACCAGCGGCGATGGCGGCGCTTACTCCACCCAACAGGTCGTCAATTTCTCATTCACTCCAGGCGAGGCCCCGGCTGCCCCTCCGCAATTGACCATCGCCAAAGGCGCCCTTGGCGCTGCCATGATCACCTGGCCTTTGACGACCGCCTCAACCTACGTTCTGCAGCAGAGCTCTGGCCTGGCTGGACCGTGGGCCACTCTCACCACCACGCCGACGCAAGCCGACGGCAATTACCAGGTACCCATTACCGCAACCGCCAGCGCGCAATTCTTCCGGCTTGAGTCGCCACCGTAATGATTCGGCCCGCGCTTGTTTGTTGTGCGAACGATAGGACGCCTTCCCCCTCCACAGTAGGGCGAGACTCTGGGCGAGCCGTGACTGGCTTTGCCCGGAAAAGTGACAGCTCGACAGAGTCTCGCCCTACCGATTTAAGCCCCATTAGTTATAGGGCTCGGAATGCTCTTCCATGTTCCGCAATATCTCATCAACCTGCAACCTCTCCCCGCCTGTGCGGGGTGGGGGATTCAAGCGTGCGCGTCGGCCAAATCTTTGCAAGAAATTGAGATGCGCCCATTAGTGTCTTACATAAAAGACACTACGCGACATAATGTCAGCAATATAGGACATTAATTCCATGTCGAAATCCAGTTCCATGCCGTTGCCGGCTGCCTGCGCGCTGCGCAAGTTGGGCCGCGATCTCGCCCTGGCCCGGCGCAAACGCAGCCTCTCCACGAGTGATATGGCTGCCCGACTGTTTGTCAGTCGAGACACGCTATGGCGGCTTGAACGCGGCGACCCGGCCGTCGCGCTGGGCACCTTGGCGACGGCAACGTTCATCCTCAATTTGCACGAACGATTGGCAAATCTTGTTGCGCCTGCGAGCGATGAACTTGCTCTCAGCCTGGACGAGCGCCGTCTGCCGCAGCGTATCCGCCGCCCCCGCCCATAAATGAGAATTGGGGTCACATCTGGGTCACATCTGAACATTCTACCCTCGGTCAAGCTCAAAAGTAGAATGTTTAGATGTGACCCCAAATCCACCCCAGTACCGGAGACGGACCGTGCGCACATGAGCAATACCGCCATCTCGGAGGATCAGGTAGAATCGACCATTGCCGGTGCGCTGGCCGCGGGCGGGCGATTTGGTCTCAAGGTCGCCGAGTCGAAGAAGATTCTCCGTGAAGTTTTCACTGCGGTTTCCGACGGGCGCAAGACTGGACGACAATTACGCCTCAAAGCGTCCACGCTCAACGCTTATGCCAGCGCCTTCGAGAATCCATTCATGCATGAAGCCAGACGCCTGCTCGGCCAATGACATTCCTTCTGGACACCTTTTTCTATCGGATTGGTGGGCCTGCCCGGATTCGAACCGGGAACCAAAGCATTATGAGTGCTCTGCTCTAACCGTTGAGCTACAGGCCCACAACGATATGATTTCATATTCAACCGCCACTTTCAATAACAGAGCTCCCGGTCAAAGCCGACAGGCGCACTCGCGGTCTTCCGTTTTCGTCAAAATTCGATGGCTGAAGCCACCGTTGGAAGGCGCCCCTGAGGCGGGGCCACTCCCTGTCAATTACAGCGAACCAGGCGGTATCACGGTTGCGGCCTTTGACGATGGTCGCCTGGCGAAATACGCCCTCAAAGGAAAAGCCCAGGCGTTGGGCGGCGCGGCGGGATGGCTCGTTGAGCGCGTCGCATTTCCACTCGTAGCGGCGGTAGCCCAGCGAAAAGGCTTTTTCCATCATCAGAAACATCGCCTCCGTCGCCGCGGAGGTGCGTTGCAGCAGCGGCGAGTAGTTGAGATGTCCCACCTCGATGGAGCCGCTGGCCGGAACAATCCGCAGATAACTTGCGACACCGACCGGTCTGCCGGTGGTTCGCTCGATGATCGCGAAAAACAAGGGATCGCTGCGACTGCACACCTCCTCGGCCCAAGCGCGGTAACTGTCCAAGGTGTCGAACGGGCCATACGGGAGATAAGTCCACGTCCGCCCTTCGACATCGATTCGGTTGGCTTCGTGCAAGGCTGCCGCATGGAGACCAGAATTGAGCAGTTCGACGCGGCAAAATCGCCCCTCCATCGGTTCCCGAGAAGGCAAGCCGGGCGGATTCCAATTAGGAAGCGGCAAACCAACAGGTTGACCCAGAGCGTTAGTTTCGTGCTGCATTTTGGTGAGAGAATGGCAGCTTCAAAGGGACATAACAATCCAGACATGACGATCCCGTTTGAATTGCTCCAACGCCTCGCTGCCGCCAAAAGCCTGACTGTGCTCACAGGTGCGGGCGTCTCGGCGGAAAGCGGCGTGCCCACCTTTCGCGATGCGCTGACCGGCCTGTGGGCGAAATTTCGTCCCGAGGAACTGGCCACTCCCCGCGCTTTCCGACGCGATCCCCGCCTGGTTTGGGAATGGTATCAATGGCGGCGGAAACTCGTCGCCGACGCGAAGCCAAACCCAGCCCATCTCGCCTTGGCAGAAATGGAGGGGCTCTTTCTACGATTCCATCTCATCACGCAAAACGTGGATGGTCTGCATCAACGCGCCGGCAGCCGGAACGTCATCGAACTACACGGTAATATCACGCGCACCAAATGCTCGGAAGAGGGCACGATGGTTTCGAGTTGGAAAGATACCGGCGACGTCCCGCCAAAATGCCCGGCCTGCGGCGGCTTGTTGCGCCCCGACGTGGTTTGGTTCGAAGAACCGATGCCTGAAGAGGAGATGCAACGGGCCATAACTGCGAGCACGCATTGCGACGTCTTCTTCTCCATCGGCACGTCCACTGTGGTTTATCCCGCGGCCGCCCTGCCATCGGAAGCGTTGCGCAGCGGCGCCACCGTTGTGGAGATCAATCCGCAGCCAACGCCCTTCACCGCGCAGGCGCACTTCGTTATCGCTGGCGCGGCCGGAGTAGTGTTGCCCGAAATAGTGAAAGCTCTCAAGGCCGTGCGCCTCGCTTGAAAATGGCCTGCCCGCCATAGCTCGCCGAGCGCAGGCGGAGATCCCGTGGTAGGGCAACACCGTCGAGCCGAAACTCGATTTCTTGGGGGAAAAATCACGGCTCGACAGGGCCCTACCTTCCCCAGCCGTCACTGACGCATTACAAAACAGTTTGACTACGTTGTTCCTGGCCATTACGTTCTCATTCAACGTGAGCAAACTCTTCCAACAGAGTTCTTGGTGGCGTGCCTAACCGGCAGCCGCTACGTCACGTTTTTTATCGTTTCTGCGGCCGCCCTCGGGCGGCATGTTCTCCTCCCTGGGGCTTTTCAGAATAAACCATCATGAGTGTCCATTTAAGCAAAATAATTCCCTGGGGCAGATCCATGCGTGAACACGAACTAATGTTCAGCCTTGGGGCGTCAGATCTGCGGAACAAGATCCTCGGCTGCGGCGACGGACCCGCCAGCTTCAACGCCGAAAAGACCCAACGCGGTCTATCAGTAGTTTCTTGTGATCCTATTTACGTTTTCAGCCCCGCACAGATTCTCGATCAGTTCAAGGCCAGCATCCAACCTGTGATGTCCCAAGTGCGGGCACATCTGCCCAATTATGTCTGGAGCTATCACCGAAACCCTGACGATCTGCTCCACAATCGCCAAACAGTGATGAGCGCCTTTATTTCGGATTACTCCGCCGGCCTTGCGGCGGGACGATACGTCGTGGGTGAATTGCCGAAACTGCCATTTGCCAACGACGCATTTGAGTTGGCTGTCTGCTCGCATCTCCTCTTCCTTTGTTCCAACATGCTCTCACTCGAATTTCATCTGCAATCGGTTCTCGAACTATGTCGAGTCGCAAAGGAGGCTCGAATTTTTCCAATCACGGGACTCGACTGTGAAATCTCGCCTCACTTGTCACCGTTGATGCGAGACCTTCAGCGCCGCGGCCTGCGGGTCGAAATCGTGCAAGTCGATTATCAACTGCAACGAAACGGCGACAAGATGCTGCAAGTTTTCAAATGAGCGCCGCGGCGAATTGATCTGGTCCGGTCTTCTCAACCGATGCTGAACTACCTTGCCGCGGCAATAGGCGTTGGATCGGCCCGGCTGGGGCCGCGGAATTCCTTCGTCGGCACGCCGCGGCGTTTGGCCCAGCCGTCGATATACCATAGGTATTCGCCCTCGTCGGACCCGAACAAGTAAGCCTTGTTCTCTCGCAACCAGGCCGTCCACCCATCGGCGCTCTGTTCCGCCGGGCCGGTCTGCACGTAGCGGTTGAGGAGCTTGTTGGCGCAATCCGCCTTCGCGCCGCCTTCGCGCAATCCCGCAATCGCCTGGTCGAAGAACTCCGGGGCGTCAAAAGGAAGTCCCAGCGCGGCGAGATCGGAATCGACCTCCATCTTGCGGGACGTGTTTGGGTGGAGAAAGCGCGCGTTGGCTTTGGCCCAAGCGATCCTCGCCTCGGGGGTCATCGCCGCCACCGTCGCCCACAATTCGCCCGCCAGATCCTTGGCCAGCCGTTCCGGAAGGTGGTTGGGGCTTTCGAGGTCCTTCTGCATCGCTTTGCGTGTGCGCGACACCTGTCCGAGAAAGCCCGAGCGTTTGACCGCAATGGGCCGGTCACCGCCAAAGCGGCTGATATAGGCGATGGCATTGAGCAAAAGCTTCTGCCCCGTTTCGTTCATCTCCGCCGGCGACTGCTCGAATCCAAAATGCAAAAGGTTCCCCTGCCGCCAGATGGCGGCGGCCGTCGGTGTTTTATGATTGACTCCACCGCAGAAAAATTCCACCTCCGGATCCTGCTCGAACGTGCGCGAATAACTGCACCAGCCGGGAAACCAGTCCCGCTGGAAATCCTTCACCAGTGGGATGACATCGATCTCCGGGGCCTTGATCTCGTCCTTGAAATCCGGCGGAGTGGGAATGCGCGTGGTCTTGGTGAGGTCAATGTGGAAGGGCTGACGAAAAATCTCGTGATCCTGCAAATCATAGGCCAGGGGCGAGAGGCAAGTGCAGCCGATGCCGCCCTCCAACTCCCAGCAAACAGCCAGATGCAGGCCCGCGCTGCCGAGCAGGACGGTCGGTTTGCTCCAACTCGACCGGGGACCGAGCGGCGACTTGAGTTTGGCCAATTGGTTCGCATCGTTGTTCGGCCGCCAATCGAGCAGCACCACGTCGAACCCCGCCGCCTCGGCCGGCTTGAACGCGTCCCTGTCCCGAGCCACGGCATAGCCGACGTTTTGCTTGAGGAAGCAAACATATTCGGCGGCGCGTTCCGACCCCACGTAAAGCACCCTGAGGTCCTGTAAATCCTTTGCCTGCGCCGGCCAGAGGCCGGCCAGGGCGGCCACAACAAGCATCCATTTTTTATTCATATTGACTCCTTCATGGTTCGTTTCGCGCATTCTTCAAGGTTGTCTGGCGGCGGCGATTTCCACCGTCGCTGCAAGCTCAACCTTTCTGGCCGGATAGCACATGTCATCATTGCACACCTGGTATTCCAATTCCACACCGATGGAACATTTCTTCGGGGCCGCGCCGGCGCGCGCCTTCAGCGCCCGGCGGAAAACCGCCGCGCCGGTGTAAATCTCCACTCCTGCCTTGTCCCGCGCCGGGCTCGGACCAGTCCAATCGCCAACCGCTTCCAAGCCGTCAGGCAGTGTCAATTTGAGGGACGTGGGACTGAATGGTGACACCTTCGGGTCCAGCCCATAAATATGAAAATCGGAGAAAACCCGCGCCTGGACCAGGACCTCGAACTGTCCGCCGGGCGTCACCGAATCGGCGCTCGCTTGCATGGCCGCCCGGACAGGTTCGGCGCGCGTCGGCTCCGGCGCGAACAACTTCTCCTGCGGACTGCTCGCCCCCTTGAGTTCAAAATCAAAAGCCGCATCCTTTTCGGTCGCTTTGAAAGTGCGTGAAAGCGCCGTGGTCTGGCCGTCCGGCCCGACCACCCTGCCACTCAAGGCCAGCACAGATTGCATCCGGCAGACGGCGCTCTTGGCGGCCAATTCTTCCCGCGACGGCTGGTTCCCGTCCCAGGCATAATCGGGATGCGTCACCGTAATCCGCAGCAATTCGGTCGCGGCGGGAACAAAATCCGACTCCCACTTGCCTTGCGCGTCTGACGTTGCATTCAGATCGTCCAGCGGTATGTGCGCGCCGGTGAGCCTCTGTGGAAAATTGGCCGAAACATGCGCGCCCGCCACCGGTTTGCCGAACTCGTCGCGGATTGACCCGCCGAAAGTCCCAGCCCGTTTCATGGGGAAGGATAAAGGACCGGCCAGCGCGGGACTTTGCGCGGGGATTTCCAGCCGGAGTGGACACCAACCGCTCCTCTTGACATCGAGCCGCAGGAGCTCCCCATTCGCGTCGATGCTCAAACGGCAGGTTCCGGCGCTGTCCGATGTCTCTTCCTGCGAAACGGCTTTTTCCGTTCCCAGCGTCGTGACGGTCACTACCGCGCCGGCCATTGGAGTGTCGGTCCCCGCTTCGGTTACCTTCACGGTCAAATCCGCACCGACGGCGGCGCTCAGCGTCAAAATCAAGGCGCAGGCAAACATTACCCCGATAAACCGGGAGCAAGGGAAGACCACCGCGCGCGCCATGAATGAAAACCTACTGTTGTCATCGGACCTTCGCAAGCGATCATTGACCGGCCGTGTAATGGGTCAGTGACGGCGGGCCAGGGACAGGTAGGGTCGCCTCGCCGAGGCGACCACCCGGCAAAAACCACGCGCGGACGGCTCGGCGAGCCGTCCCTACCCTCCGTGACTGACGCATTACCCGGCCGTCACTGACTCCTTACAGCCGGCGCCTCTCGGTTGTTGACAAAATCGGCGCGGGCCTCAAGGCAAGCCTCGTCATTTACAAGCGCAGGCGGCGGTTTTAATCTTGGCCGATGGATGCCTTTGAAAAAGCCATCGAGCTTTTCGATGCCGAAAACGCCCGCGATCCCAACCAGGAGAGCGACGCCGGCGTCCCGCATCCGCGCGAATTGCTCTACGCGCGAAGGCTGACGGACTGGGTGTTGAAGTTGGCGCCGGCCGCTTCCGAAAGCCTGCGCCTGGCCGCGCGCTGCCAGCACATTTGCCGGTGGATGATTCCACGCCAAACCTACCCCATGACGCGGGCGGGCTACTTGCGCTGGCGCAACGATCTGAAGCAATTCCACGCGCGCAAGTCCGCCGCGCTGCTACAAGAAGCGGGCTATGGCGGGGAGATAATCGAAAAAGTGATGGATTTGAATTTGAAGAAGAATTTCCCGGCCGAGGCGGAGAGCCGGATACTGGAGGACGCGCTGTGCCTGGTATTCCTGGAATTTCAATTCGCGGACCTCGCCCGCAAAACCACCGCGGACAAGATCATCAACGCCGTGCAAAAGACTTGGCGCAAGATGACCCCCGCCGCGCGGGAGCGGGCCCTTTCGTTGCCGCTGGGGGCGGAGGAAATGAGCTTGGTCCGGCAAGCCTTGGAGGGTGTCAACGAATAGCAGAAGACGGAAAGTTGGCAAATTTCCACCACATGAACTAAGCAACTGCTGATATTCCAGACTCTTAGCCCAACTTGAATTGAAGGTAGGGGCGGGTGGCCGAGTTAAGCTGTCGAACGAGAATATCCACCTGCGTGGAAGGGTTCCCGTCACCGCCAGAAGTCTGGTGATGTTTCCGACAGCCCTCCCATGAGTAACGGCATCTGGGATTTTTTTAAGGAACTCGATTGTCGGCGATTGCCCCTTGGAGTAATTTTTCCAGTGGCGCTCCAGCTTTTTCACTACTCGGTCACAGTCCGCAAACTGCGCGGTGGTAAATTCTCCGTGAAGCAACAACCAGAATTCAAAGCATGGGTCGGAAAACGCGAACTTGATTCCCACTGCCTCTTTGAGTTCCATTGCTTGAACCGCAAGTTTCCGGCGCTGATCATGCGGTTTCTCCAGATCAAAAACGCCCCATACTTCATCGTAAGCAACAGCGAAGCCCTTTTTCGTAAGTTTCTTTCTCTGGTCTCGAAGGTCAATGGCCGCGCGCGTGAGAGTCAATGGGTCCGTACCTTCGGGATGCTCAATGTCTACATCAGCCGCCGCAAGTCGCAGGTATTTTTGGAGCGAACGGAAGTAATTGGGCTCCGTCTTCTCGCCCTCGGAGACAATTAGAAAAGTTTTGCCAGACGGCGGCAGGCCTGGCCTTCCGCGTCGAAAACTCGCTGGCCCTCGCGCAAATGAGCGAGGGTGGCTCATAGTTTCAATCCCTCCGGCAAAAATGGGATCGCCCCGTATCGTCCGGCTAGATACCCTTTCGCCAAGGCCTCATCCTTGCGAGGTTGATAGTCCGTCAACGGATAAAGATGAGTTGCGCCACTCGATGACTTCTCTGTAAACCAAACTTGGTCCCGGCGCATGACGGCATTGTCTAAAAGCACCGGGTTGTGTGTTGTGAAAATAACTTGCGCACCGTTGGGATTATTCTTGCTACAGAATAACAGCTTCAAAAGCTCCTTCACTAAGACCGGATGCAAGCTCGTCTCTATTTCATCAATGAACACAGTGTAGCCATTATCAAGGATGTCCAGCCACGGACCGAGCAAAGCAAAAAAGCGACGAGTGCCAGCAGATTCTTCGTCATCGAAGTCTAGAGCGACCGGCTGAATTCCCTCAGCTTTATGCGTCAGATTGATCTCCAAATTCTTGCCGGTGTCCAAGCTGTTGTCCTTTTCTATTTTGGCCAGCTTGGCCAGCACAGCAGAAGTAGAAACAGATCGTGTCAACTCCTCAAGCAACTCCTCAACCCCAGTTATATCCTTTGTTTTCAGCTTCGCGTCAACCACTCCAAAATCAGCGCTTCGAAGCAGATGGATAATTCGCTCGCGGTGAGTCGCCCTGGTTATCTGGCGAATGGTCGCGACCAAGTCGGAATGCGACCCGCTTTCGGCGCTCAGGGGGATGAAATACAAGCTGCTTTTGAACCAGTTGAAAACCTGCGTCAATTGCCGATGATTAAACTGTGGACCAACGGAGAGGAACAAGGAATTCTCTCTCGTTTTGTCTTGCAGGCTTTGGTCTTGGTTGAATGCCGTCGATGGCTTTGCCCAGTCATAACTTCCTTTGCTGGCGTTGAATGTGCGTTGGTACCACCTTTGAGGCAAGCCCTTCGGATACGCGCCCAAGTACTCTTCAACAACTCGTTGCGGCGTGACGGCAAACCCGAATACGAAGCGCACACCATCGGCTACAAATGTAAATTCAAACTCCGATGGCTTTGTTGCTGATTGCTTGTCCAGCTTGAATGGTTCTGCCCCGGTTTTATCCCCAGGCTGAAGTCTTGTAGCAGACCGCTCTACGAAGCCGCCGGCGTAAGCGACGGCTGCGAGGACGTTTGATTTCCCAGAAGCGTTGGCGCCGTAAATCGCCGCTCCTTTCAGGAATTTGACGCCTGAGAGCCCGGGTAAGTCGCGTTCAATCACGCTAGCGGGCAAATCCTTGTCCGTGTTCGAGGCAACGAGGCTGAACGTTTGCTCCTCGCGGATGGAACGGAAATTGGTGACTTTGAATGCTATCAACATGGGCACATATTAGGGCAACATGACGAAAAGTAAAGCCTTTTTTGCAGATTATCCGCAATAAATAGATCAAGTTTATGTTGAAATCTCAATTTGCCCGCTTTTCGCTTCCGGGAAGAGGATCTTGCGGAGGTACTGCCCGGTGTAACTCTGCGGAGTCCGCGCGATCTTTTCCGGCGGGCCTTCGGCCACGATGCGCCCGCCGCTGGCGCCGCCTTCCGGTCCCAAATCCAACACCCAATCGGCTGTTTTGATCACGTCCAGATTGTGCTCGATGACCAGCAACGTGTTGCCGGCGTTGCGCAGTTTGAATAACACGTCCAGCAACTTGGCCACGTCGTGGAAATGCAGGCCGGTGGTCGGCTCATCCAAAATGTAAAGCGTGTGGCCGGTGGCTCTCCGGCTCAGTTCGCCCGCCAGCTTGATGCGTTGCGCCTCTCCGCCGCTGAGCGTGGTGCCCGATTGCCCGAGCCGCACGTAGCCCAATCCCACCTCCGCCAGCGTCAGGCACGGCTCGTAAATCTTGGGCACGGACCGGAAAAAGGTCACCGCCTCATCGACCGTCATGTCCAGCACGTCAGCGATGTTCATGCCTTTGTAATGAATCTCCAGCGTTTCGCGATTGTAGCGGCGGCCGTTGCACGCTTCGCAGGTGACATAGACGGGCGGCAGAAAGTGCATCTCGATTTTGATCAAGCCGTCGCCCTGGCATTTTTCGCAACGGCCGCCCTTGACGTTGAAGCTGAAACGCCCGGCTTCGTAACCGCGGATTTTGGCCGCTGGCAATTTGGCGAACAAATCCCGGATTTGGTTGAACATGCCGGTGTAGGTGGCGGGGTTGCTGCGCGGCGTGCGTCCAATGGGCGTCTGGTCAATGACGATCACTTTGTCCAACGTTTCGAAGCCGCGCAGCAGCCGGTGCTTGCCGGGTTGCTCCTTGGAACCGTAAAACTTGCGGAACAAGGCCCGGCGCAAAATGTCATCCACCAGCGTGCTCTTGCCCGAACCGCTGACGCCGGTGACCACCGTGAACGCCCCCAGCGGAATGCGCGCGTCGATGTTTTTCAAATTGTTCTCCGATGCCCCCAGGACTTCCAGCCAACCGCGCAGGGAGGAAGCCTTGACGCGCGTTTTAGGCACGGCGATTTTCAGATCGCCTTTGAGATACTGGCCGGTCAGCGAGCGCGGATTGGCCTCGATGTCCGCCACCGTGCCCGCAGCGACCAGTTCGCCTCCGCGCACCCCCGCGCCGGGCCCAAGGTCCAGCACGTAATCGGCGCGCCGGATGGTGTCCTCGTCGTGCTCGACCACCAGCACCGAATTGCCAAGGTCGCGCAGGCCCTCCAAGGAAGCCAGCAGGCGCTCGTTGTCGCGCTGGTGCAGGCCGATGCTCGGTTCGTCAAGAATATAAAGGACCCCCACCAAACCGGCGCCAATCTGGGTGGCCAGACGGATGCGCTGCGCTTCCCCGCCGCTGAGCGTGCCGCTCTCGCGGTCCAGCGTCAGATAACCCAGGCCCACGTTTTTGAGAAAGCTCAGTCGCGAGCGTATCTCCTTGATCAGTTCCCCCGCGATTTTCCGCTGGAACTCGGTCAAATTCAAGCCGGCGAAAAACACGTCGGCCTCCTCGACTGACAGGGCGCAAACGTCCATGATGGAATGGCCGGGTATGGCGCGGTCGGGCCTCGGCCCGCCCAAAGTCACCGCCAGCATTTCCGGTTTGAGTCGGCGCCCCCCACAAGCATCGCATGGTTGGGGATTCATGAAGCCGGTCAACCGATTCTTGGTGAACTCGCTCTCGCTTTCGGCATACAGACGTTCCAAATTGGGAATGATGCCTTCAAAGATTTTTTGGGCCTGGCTGATTTTGCCGGCGCGGAAGAAGGTGAACGGAATCTCCTCCGTCCCTGTGCCGTGCAGCAGTTTCTCCCGGAAGTCCGCCGGCAGGTCCTTCCACGGTGTTTCCAATTTCTGGCCGTAGTGCTGGGCCATGCCGCGCAGGAGGGCCTTGTAATAAACCAGCAGCCGCTTGGCCCCGCGCCGCCAAGCCTGCACCGCGCCTTTTTCCAGCGATCGTTCCACATCGGGCACGATCAGATGTTCGTCGAAGACCAGTTTCTGCCCCAGACCGTGGCAGACCGGACAGGCCCCCAGTGGCGAGTTGAAGGAAAAATGCTTCGGCGTCGGCGGCTCAAAACTTTGGCCGGTGGCCGGACTGAAATTGCGATTGGAATGCATCGATTCCGCCCACAGATTGTTGCCGGCGGGCGTTTCACCCGATTGCTGCAAGAGCGCCAGGCGGCCATCCCCCCATTTGAGCGCCGTCTCGACGGAGTCGCTCAAACGAATCCGCACCTTCTCGTCGATCACCAGGCGGTCCACCACCGCTTCGATGGTGTGCCGCTGTTTTGGGTCCAGCTTGACCCGCACGTTGTTGCTCAACTCCACCGCTTCCCCATCCACGCGGGCGCGGACGAAGCCCTCGCGGGCCAGGCGCTCGATCACATCCCGGAATTCCCCCTTTTGTTTGACAATGACGGGAGCCAGCAGAACCACGCGCGTCTTGGGCGGCAGGGCCAGGATTTTATCGACGATGTCGCTGGTGGTCTGCCGGCTGATGGGCTGGCCGCTGACCGGACAATGCGGCTGGCCGACGTTGGCAAAAAGCAGGCGCAAGTAATCGTAAATCTCGGTGGTGGTGGCGATGATGGAGCGCGGATTGGCCCCCGAAACGCGCTGCTCGATGGCGATGGCCGGGGAAAGACCCTCGATAAAATCGACATCCGGCTTTTCCATTTGGTCCAAAAACTGGCGGGCGTAGGCGGAAAGGGACTCGACATATTTGCGCTGGCCTTCGGCGTAGATGGTGTCGAAGGCCAGGGACGATTTGCCGGAGCCGCTCAACCCGGTGATGACGACCAATTTGTCGCGCGGGATGGAGAGACTGAGGTTTTTCAGGTTATGCTGGCGCGCGCCGCCGATCTGGATGAATTCCTTGCCCATGACTTTGAGTTTTGCAACTAGTGCATCCCCTCAGCATACCCCAAACCGCTCCAAATGCCAAGCCCGTCAAGCCGTCCCGCCGTCCCGCTGCTTGCGATGGCGGCGATTCCTGTTAGGATGGAAGGGGAAAGGCAATCCTTATGAGCGTGACTCTTGATTTGGACGAGCAAGCCCTCGCGAACCTGCCCTTTGGGCCGGGGGAACGCGAACGGCACATGCAGATTGAACTGGCTTGCCGCTTTTATGGTCACGGCTGGCTCACACTCGGACAGGGATCTCGCATGGCCAAGTTGGATCACTACGCCTTTGGCGTGGCGCTGGCGGAGCGCGGCATTCCCCGATCCTACGGAGTCGCCGAGGCGCAGGAAGACCTCGCTCATGCTCGCCGTCAGTAATACCTCGCATACCTCGCCGATTTCAAACCTCGCTATCGGCAGGCGGAGTTTGTAGATGCGACTGATGAAAGATTCATCTTGTCACAAGTGGGGGAATGAATTGCCCTTCGACGACCTCAAAACCGCTCGCCCGCCATTGACAATGGCCTCGGGAAACGAGAGGTTGAGGCGGTTATGAAACAGCCGCAACGCGCCGCGCCAATGAAATTCGACTATCCGGAGCAAAACATTGATGCAGACGCCTTGCAACTGGCGTTCAACGCAGCCGACCTTGCGCCGGTTCATCCGGTTCACCCGAAACGCCTGTTGCGTGCTTTGCGTTGAATTGGCGACGCAAATTCGCATCCTTCCGCCTAAGACGGCTTAGTCCGCGCTGCGATCAGCGCTATCATCTCGTGCGCGGAGCGTATGTTCATCCACCAACTCAGCGCGAAATAAAGGGCCGCGGCGGCGGTCATGGGCAAAAAAACTTCGCCTAGTTTCAGCGGCAAAGTGGCATGACCCAAATGATTCTGCCAAAGCCAACGCAGGCCCCAAGCCAGCGCTCCGGCCGCCAACCCGGCCACGGCCAGGCGCGGCAGTTGGGCGGTGCATTCGGCCATTTCCAGCGTTTTGAGTTTCTTGCGCAATGCGAACAGCAGCAGAGCCAGATTGCAAAAGGAACTAAGGGTGTTGGCCACGCCGAGCGCGCCGGCCCCTAATTTGGCTCCAAACAGGAAAAAAGCGGTCAACAGCAAATTGATCGTCAAACAAAAAATGCTGATGCGCATCGGCGTCTTGATGTCGTTGAGGGCGTAAAAGGCGCGGGCGAGAATATTGACCAGCGAGAAGGAGATCAGCCCGGGCGCCAGGCAGACGAGGCCGAAACTAACGTGGTCGGTGGAGGTGGCGTCGAACTTCCCTCGTTCAAAAAGCAGCCGGATGATCGGCTCGGCCAGGGTGAAGAGGAGGACCGCCGAGAGCAAGTTGATGAAAATCAAGTGGCTGAAACCCTGGCGCAAATTCACCCGGAATTGGTGGAAATTTTTCTCCACCGCCAGCGCCGAGAGCGTGGGCAGCAGGAAGGTAGCCAGCGACAATCCAAAGACGCCCTGCGGCAGTTCCATCAGGCGGACCGCGTAAAAAAATTCGGCGACAATGTCCTTGTTTTCGCCGAAGGCCAGCGTTTGCGTGAGCATGACGTTGAGTTGAAACGCCGCCACCCCGACGGCGCTGGGAATCATTTTCTCCACCACTTCGCGCGTCGTCGGATCGCGCCAGGGCGAAATCCAGCGGTAACGGAAACCTTCGGCGCGCATGGCTGGCATCTGGAAAAAGGCCTGGGCCACGCCCGAGGCCAGTACGCCCACGGCCAGGGCAAAAACCCGGGTCCGCACCGTTTGGCCGAAGTGCGGCGCCACCAGCCAGACCGAGGCGATCAGCACGATATTCAAAATCGCCGGACTGAACGCCGGAATGAAGAAGTGCCCGCGGGCATTGAGAATGCCCATGAAAATTGCTCCCAGGCAGGCGAACATCATGTAAGGAAACATCAACCGCATGAGTTGGAGCATCAGGCGGGTGTCAGGGTCCCAAACTCCATTCAGGAGCAGCAGTGAAATAATCAGCATGACATACAAGGCGATGGCCGGCGCCACCACCAGCAGTCCGGAAATCACGGCGTTGGCAGCCTGCCACATGGAGGCCTCGCCTTCGTTTTTCTCCTTGGCCTTGAAAATGGGAATGAACGCGGCGGTCAAAGCGCCCTCGCCCAACAGCCGGCGGAACAGGTTGGGCACCATGAACGCGTAACTGAACGCCGCCGCCACTCCGTGTGTGCCCATGAACGCGGCAAACGATTGGTCGCGTACTAATCCCAGGACGCGGCTGGTCATGGTGGCCGCCCCAATCCCACCCGACGATTTCAACATCTTGGACATCAGATTTCCAACGCCGTCCTAGCTCCTCCTATTCCCCCAGATTGGCCAATTCGCTTTGCACCATTTGCACCAGCGGCTGCACGGTTTGCCGGCTGAAATCAAACCGGCACCCTGCCGCCGCGAACAACTCGGGCAACGGACGCGATCCGCCCAGAGCCAAGCCGCGATGATAGTCCTGCAAAGCGCGTCCTCGATCCTTCTTGGCATTGCACCAAACCTGCAACGCCCCCAATTGGGCTATCCCATATTCGACGTAATAGAACGGATGCAGAAAGATGTGCAGTTGCCGGTGCCAAAGATTGGCGCGCACCGATTCGTGCCCGGTCCAATCCACGTCGCCGCAAAAACGATCCATCAGTGCCAGCCAGGCCCGCTGCCGCTCGGCCCGCGCGTGGCCGGGATGCGAATAAATCCAGTGCTGAAAGGCATCGACCGTCGCGATCCAGGGGAAAATATCGACGACCGCCTCCAGATGTTGGCGCCGCGCGCGCCGCGCCTCGGCGGGCGCGTAGAATTTCTCCAGGAATTCGTTGCCGAGGAGTTCCATGCTCATCGAGGCCACTTCGCAGAATTCGATCGGCGCGCTGCGGTAGGGATGGAAATCCTCCTCGCGCGCCGCCAGCGCGTGGAAAGCGTGGCCGGCCTCGTGCAGGATCGTCTGCACGTCGCGCTGCATGCCCACCGCATTCATGAAGATGAAGGGCAGGCGCGATTCGGCCAGGGTCGATTGATAACCGCCGGGGGCCTTGCCTTTGCGATTTTCCAAATCCAGTAAACTCTTCTCGCGCATCAAGTCAAAGTCCCGCGCCAGCCCGCCATCCAATTGACTGAAGATGTCCTGCGTGTTGGCCACCAGACGCTCCACGTTTTCGAACGGGCGCAACGGCGGTTGGTTGGAGGGATCAACCGCCAAGTCCCAGGGCCGCAGCGTTGTCAGGCCCAGCCTTTCGCGCCGCCGCGCCTGCAACTGCCGCAGCACGGGCATGACTTCCTTTTCAATCGCCTCGTGAAACTGGAGGCAATCCTCCGGCGCGTAGTCGAACCGGCCCCGCGACTTGAAAGCATATTGCAAGTAATTGGGGAAACCGGCGTTGGCCGCGATTTGTTCCCGCAACTTGAGCAAGGCCTCGAAAAGGTCCTCGACGCGCTCCGCTTCCTGCAAACGGCGCTGCGCGGTCAATTCCCACGCCTCCTGCCGCAAGGCGCGGTCGGTTTCCTCAAGGTAACGGCCCATTTGCGCCAGCGTCCGTTCCTCGCCGCGGAAGGTGACCGTCAGCGAACCCATCAGTTTTTGGTATTGTTGCGCCAGCTTGGCCTCCTCGGTTTCCAGCGGCACATTTTCCGGGCGGAATAAATCAGCCTGCACCTGCGTGCTTCTGTCAAACACAAAATATCGCTCCCGCGCCAGCCCGGCCCGCGCCGGATGCTCCAGGAAAAGCCGCGCCAGCTTGAACTGCCGCGGCTTGGTCCGCGGATCGATCTCCTCGACGAAATGCAGGTAAGCCTTTTCCGCCTCGGCGTTGTCGGTGTGGCAGGTCATGGCGATGTAGCGCCGGGAGCCTTCCTCCTCCAGGGCGGCCGTCAACTCCCCGCCGTCCAGCAGCCATTGTTCCAGTTCCGCAGGCGCGCGAGCCGCGGCAGCGGCGCTTTCCAGCTTGTCAAACAAAGGCGCGACCTGGTTCCAATCCCCCAGGTCGATTTTTTCCGGCACAAACGTGCGGGGTCGATACGGCGGCTGCGGTTCAAACGGCAACAAATTCATGGCCACGAGCATAAGGGCGCCACGCGCCGTTGGCGACTTGGGAGTTGAAAATTGTTGGGGCAGATGGGCGGGTTTCCGCCTAATCTTAATCTTAATCTTAAACCTAATCCTAATCTCAACTCATGCCTGTTTGGAGGAAAGAGATTAAGATTAGGATCCCGGAATCCCGGTCATCACCCCTTCGGTTTTCGGCCCAGGCCGATGATCAGCCACAGCCCCAGCGCCAGGATCAGCACCAACCACCAGAAGTAACGCAATTCGCGGCCCGCCATCTCGGCGAAGCCGAATGCGCGCGGGAAGACCAGCACCAGCGAGAGGACGACCACCAGCAACACACCAACCTGGATGAGGGCGCGCCAGCGCGGGTTCATGGCGCGGCGTGAGTTTCGACGGCCCCCATCGGCATCAACAGCGCCGCACCGTTATTATTGACTCCGGCCGGAACGACCAGGGGGGCCCGGCCGTTCCACCGCTCGACCATCTGCAAACGCAGGAAAGCCGGGTTGAGTTTCAGCGCCTCGCCCCGCACGTGAATGGCCTCCGCCTCGCCCTTGGCCCGGATGATGGCCGTTTCCGCCTCCACCTGGGTCTGCGTTTGGGAAAACTTGGCCTGGGCCGCCTGCTGCTCGGCCACCATCTTGGCCTCGATGGCCCGTTCCAGGTCCGCCGACAGGTCAATGTTGCGAATGACAATATCCTCCACCCGCAGGATGTCGCCGATCTTCTTCCGTGCCGCTTCCAGCGTCTTCTGCTTGATCTCCTCCCGGTTCTTGACGATTTGCTCGGCCGTCTGCGAGGCTGTGACTTCCTTCAGCGCCTCTTGCACGCGCGGAGCGATCAGGCTGTCGAAAGGGTCCCCGGCATACTGCTTAAAAATCTGGACGACCGATTGCTCGGGCACGCGGTAGAGCACCCGCACGTCGGCCACCACTTGCTGGAGGTCGAAGGAAAAGCAATCGGCCTTCACCGCCACCGTCCGCTGCCGCACGTTGACGGGCACAATGGTGGTGATAAACGGCGCCTTGACGCCAAAGCCTTCCGCCAAAAACTTGTCCTGCGCCTTGCCCAAAGTCACCTTGATCCCGCGCGTGCCGGGTTGGACGATGTAGGAGGTGGTGGACAGGAACACCACGCCCAGGAAGACCAGCACCGAACCGAAGATCAACATGGGCAAGGAGGCTCGTTGCATCACTTCACTCCGGATGCGCCCTGGCGCGGGGAGAAGGCGGGCGGGTTGGTTGGTTCCAGTCGGCGCAGGCGTTCCAGTTCCTCCGGCTGATACACCACGCCCCCGCCGCCAATGACCAGCGGCGTCAAGCCGTCCCACTTGTCCACGATCTTGAGGTCCACGAAAATGGGATCGTCCTTCAAGGCCTGGCCGCGGATGCGGATGGATTCCGCCTCGCCTTTGGCCTGGATGACCGCCGTGTCGGCCTCGATCTGGGCGCGCTGCTGGATGTATTTGGCCTTGGCCGCCTCCTGTTCCTGCACCATTTTGGCTTCGATGGCGACCTCCAGTTGCTTGGTCAGGGTGATGTTCTGGATGACAATGTCCTCGATGACCAGGAAGGAGCCGACCTTCTGCCGCGCCAGTTCCAGGGCGCGCGTCTTGATCTGTTCCCTAGTCTTGACGATCTGCTCGGCGCTTTGCTGGGCGGCGACTTCCTTCAAGGCCTCCTGCACGCGCGGGGCAATGAGGCTCTGAAACGGGTCGCCATCGTACTCATGGAACATCCTCACCACGGAGCCTTCCGGGATTTTATAAAGCACCCGCAAATCCACCTTAATCTGCTGCAAGTCCGATGAATAACATTCCGCGTCGTCCTCGGCCGTTTGTTGCCGGACGGACACCGGATAAATAGTGGTGACAAACGGCTGCTTGAACCCGAACCCCTCCGGTTTAAAGGCCTCGGACACCTTGCCCATCGTCACCTCCACGCCGCGGAAACCCGGCTCCACGATGTAAGTGCCGCCAGCCGCCATGATGACGACCACGAACACCAGCAGGGCGATTCCGACCAACCTGGCCAACATGCGAGGGCTCATAACATTTGCTGAACGAGCCGCAGTGTAGTCCCCCGGACGGCCGCAAGCAAACTATTCCGGAGTGATCGCCGCCTTTACAGTCAACGCTCCATTCGCTAGTCTCGCGGCATCGGATGAGTACCGAACGCTTCATTCCACCGCACGGAGGCTATGAAAAACTACTTTCCTTTAGAAAGGCTCGAATCGTTTATGACGGCACGGCGCTGTTCTGCGGGCGCTTCTTGCAAAGAAGCGACCGTACTTATGACCAGATGGTGCAAGCCGCGCGCTCGGGCAAGCAAAACATTCTGGAAGGCTGTCAGGCCTCCGGCACCTCCAAGGAAATGGAAATCAAGTTGATCAATGTGGCTCGTGCCAGCTTGGAGGAATTGCTGGAGGATTATCGTGACTATCTTCGGATGCGCAATCTGCGGCTTTGGCAAAAGGACTCCAAGGAAGCGCTTTTTGTGCGCAAACTTGGGGCTAGGAAGGATGTGTCCTATGAGGCCTATAGGACCTATCTTGAAAGCCGCCCTGCTGAAGTCGTGGCGAATATCCTCATTTGTTTGATTCATCAGACAAACTATCTCCTGGACCAGCAACTCAGGCAGTTGGAGAAGGCCTTCGTGCAACAGGGCGGCCTGCGCGAACGCATGACCCGCGCGCGACTCAAGGAGCGGTCCAAACATAACCCATGAACAAGTCATCGCATAGTCCCGTCGATACCGAGGTCATCGCCATTCATGGCGCGCGCGAGCATAATCTGAAAAATATCTCGCTCAATATTCCGCGCGATCAGTTGGTCGTGGTGACGGGCGTCAGCGGCTCGGGCAAAAGTACCCTGGCCTTTGATCTGCTCTTCGCCGAAGGCCAACGGCGCTTCCTGGATTCGATGAACCTGTACGCCCGCCAATTCGTCGAGCAACTGCCCCGGCCGGAGGTGGATCTGATCACCGGCATTCCCCCGGCGGTCAGCATCGAGCAGCGGCAGTCGCGCGGCGGCGGCAAGAGCACCGTCGCCACCGTCACCGAGATTTATCATTTCCTGCGCCTGCTCTTCGCGCGTTTGGGGACGCAGTTCTGTCCGCGTTGCCAACTCCCCGTCCAGGCCCAAACCCGCGATGAAGCCGGGCGCCGGCTGGTGGCGGAAACAAAACGGCGCGGGGATCTGCTCCTGTTGGCGCCGATGGTCAAGCATCGCAAGGGCTTCCACACCGAAGTCGCCGGCTGGGCGGCCCAACACGGCTACGCTGAGGTGCGCGCCGACGGGAAAATGTTTGACACCTCGCAAAAGTTCCGGCTGGACCGCTTCCGCGAACACGACGTGGAGATCGTCGTGGGCGTGCTGGAAAAAAAGGGCCGTCGCGCGCGACCGGGACAAAAGCCGGCGCACGAACTGATCGACGAAGCTTTTCGCCTGGGGCGCGGCACGCTCTACGCGCTGGGCAACGACCGTCGCCTCACCGTCCATTCCACCGAGCGCACTTGCCCGCAATGCGGGGATTCGTTCGGGGAATTGGACCCGAAGATGTTCAGCTACAATTCCCCGCGCGGCTGGTGCCCGCGCTGCCGGGGCTTCGGCGAATTGTTTTACCTGCCCGATGTCGAGCGCGGGGCGCGCGCGGAGGCGATCGAGGAATCGTGGTTCGAGTGGCAGGAGGGCAAACGGGAACTCTGCGGCGATTGCCAGGGCGCGCGCCTGCATCCCATTGCCCGCGCCGTTCGCTTGCAAGCCTTCGGCTCCGGGCAGGGCCGGACGATTGTCGATGTGGCCAACGACTCGGTCGAGGCCTCGCGGCGATGGCTCAAAGGGCTGCGCTTGCGCGGGCGCGAGGCGGAAATCGCGCGCGACATCCTGCCGGAAATTCGCGAGCGGTTGAAGTTCCTGGGCGAGGTCGGGCTGGGCTACCTGCAATTGGGCCGCGGCGCCACCACCCTTTCGGGCGGCGAGGCGCAACGCATCCGCCTGGCCGCGCAACTGGGCTCCAATCTCACCGGCGTGCTCTACATCCTGGACGAGCCGACCATCGGCCTGCACGCCCGCGACAATGAGCAATTGCTGGCCGTGCTGGAGGCGTTGAAGGCGCGCGGCAACTCGCTGCTGGTGGTCGAGCACGACGAAGCCACCATGCGCCGCGCCGATTACATTATTGACCTCGGTCCGGGCGCCGGTGTTCACGGCGGGGAAGTTGTCGCCAGCGGCACGCTCCGGGAATTGATGGCGCACGGGAATTCCATCACCGCCCAATATCTGCGCGAACGCAGAACCTATCCGGCGCGCGGACAGCGGCGGCCCGTCGCTCCCAGGGGGCGCGGCGCGGCGCTGGTCCTCTCAGGCGCGCGCCGGCACACGCTGCAAAACCTGACGGCGGTCTTTCCGCTGCGCCGGTTCATTTGTTTGACAGGAGTGAGCGGCTCCGGCAAAAGCACGCTGCTGCGCGAATGCCTGCTGCCGGCGGTGCAGGCCAAATTGGCGCGCCGGCCGGGCCGCGCCGGCCTGGAAGGCGCGGGAACCGTCGCCGGGACTGAATCCCTGCGCGCCGTGTACGAGGTCGATCAATCGCCCATCGGGCGGACGTTGCGTTCGGTGCCGGCCACCTACGTCGGCTTTTTCGATGAAATCCGGCAATTGTTCGCGCGCACGCCCGAGGCGCGGCTGCGGGGTTACACGGCCAGCCGTTTCTCCTTCAACAGCGCGCAGGGCCGGTGCCCGCAATGCCTGGGTGCGGGCATCATCAAGCTGGAAATGAGTTTCATGCCGCCTGCTTTTGTGCGCTGCGAGACTTGCCAGGGCGCCCGCTTCAACCTGGAAACGCTGGACATCCAGTTTCACGACCTGAACATCGCCCAGGTGCTGGACTTGAGCGTGGGGCAGGCGCTGGAAATCTTTGCTCCCTTCCCCCGCGTGGCGCGGGCTCTGGCCGCGTTGCGCGACACCGGGCTGGATTACATCAAGCTGGGCCAGACCAGCCCGACCTTGAGCGGCGGCGAGGCGCAACGGTTGAAATTGGTGACGCATTTGTTGACAGGCTTTCGCAACCCGGATGACGCGGGCGCGCGCTCGTGCCTCTTCCTGCTGGAGGAGCCGACCATCGGTTTGCATGCCTCCGATGTCAAGCGATTGGTGGAAGTCTTGCAGCGGCTGGTCGAGGCCGGGCACACGGTGGTGGTCATCGAGCACAACCTGGAAATGATCGCGGAAGCCGATTGGGTGATGGACCTGGGGCCGGAGGGAGGCGCGGGCGGGGGGCGGATCGTCAGCCAGGGCACGCCGGAAGAGGTGGCCAAAAACAAATCATCTCATACTGGACGATTCCTGCGAAAGCTGCTCCAATGGAAACCGCCGTGTCCATCATGAGCCTGCCTTACGAAGAGATTGTGCATGGCGAATCGCTGCTGCGTTCGCCGCCGGGGCCGCGCCACGAACGAATCTGCGCCCGGTTGCACGCGCGCATGGCCGAAGGTCTGGCCAACAACGGCGTGGCGCGCCTGCTTTCTCCGCGTTCCGTGGTGCAACTTTCGCCAGGAACGTTGATCCGCCCGGATTTGGCCCTGGTCACCGCCGCCACCAGCAAACTGTGGCTGGCCGTCGAGATTATCGATTCGGAGGATCACCACGCCGACACGGTGTTGAAAAAAACGCTCTACGAGGATTTTAACTTGGCGCGATTGTGGATGGTGGATCCGCGCTACGACAACGTGGAACTCTATCACGGCACGTCCTACGGCCTGGCGCTGCGCGGCATCCTCTCCGATAAAGAGCGCGTGGTGGAGGCGCTGCTGCCGGGATTTGAGGTGGCGGTGGCCGATTTGTTTGCGGTCTGACGAAACCCACCATGACCGGCAAATTACAATTCCTGCTGGCCCTTTGCCTCTGCGCCGCCCAGCCAGGCCGGGCCGGCGATTGGCCGCAATTTCTCGGCCCGACGCGCGACGGCGTTTATGCCGGTTCCGATCTTGCCGCCACGTGGCCCAAGGAAGGCCCGCCGGTGGTCTGGCAAAAAAGCATTGGACAGGGTTTCAGCGGCCCGGTGGTGGCGGCAGGCCAACTCATCCTTTTTCAGCGCCTCAAGGACCAGGAGGTTGTGGCCTGCCTGGACGCTCGCAGCGGCGAGCCGAAGTGGACCAAGTCCTTCCCCAGCGATTACCGGGACGACTTCGGCTTCGACGAAGGGCCGCGCGCGACGCCGTGCGTCGCCCAAGGGCGGGTGTACACGTTCGGCGCCGAAGGCATGCTCAGTTGCGTGAACCTGGCGGATGGCGCCCTGCTTTGGCAGGTCAATACTAAAACAAAATTCCACCCGCGCAAGGGGTTTTTCGGCGCCGCCTGCTCGCCGCTGGCGGAGGGCCGCGCCGTCCTGCTCAACGTCGGCGGCGCCGAGGGCGCGGGCCTGGTGGCGTTCGACCAGGAGACCGGGCGCGTGTTGTGGAAATGCTCGGACGACGAGGCCAGTTACGCCTCTCCCGCCGCCGCCACCGTGCGCGAACGGCGTTACGCTTTCTTCTTTACACGCGCGGGCCTGGTGGCCGTCGATCCGGCGGACGGGAAGATTCAGTTTCATTACCCCTGGCGCTCGGGGATGAACGCCTCGGTCAACGCCGCCACGCCGCTCATCATCGACGACTCGATTTTTCTCTCGGCCTGCTATGGCACGGGCGCAATCCTGTTGCGGGTGCGGGACAAGGGAGTGGAAAAGGTCTGGTCGGGCGACGACATTTTGTCCAACCACTATGCCAACAGCGTGTATTACCAGGGTTTTCTTTATGGCATCAACGGCCGGGCCGATCCCGGCTTCAGCCCCGCGCCGAGCCTGCGCTGCGTCGAGCTGAAGACGGGGAAAATCCGCTGGGAAGAAAATTCGGTGGGGGCCGCGACGCTGACGCTGGCCGGTGATCGATTGTTGATCCTGACCGAGTCGGGCGAATTGATCCGCGCCATGGCCACGCCGGCGGGCTTCCAGGCGGCTGAGCGTGTGCAAATCATGCCCACCGGCGTGCGCGCCTATCCCGCCCTGGCCGATGGTTTTCTCTACGCGCGCAGCAAGGACAAACTTTTTTGTCTCAATCTAGGGAATGGGAAATAAGGTTA